>Ga0316187_10000115_pt1 | contig 49892 bp, 49 predicted proteins | sample CroRivburrow1_MG_FD_204927 | JGI IMG/M metagenome (GOLD analysis project Ga0316187, IMG submission 204927) | Coastal sediment microbial communities from Maine, United States - Cross River worm burrow 1 | ecosystem: Environmental > Aquatic > Marine > Coastal > Sediment | place: USA: Maine...
CAACGCTATCAAAACTGGTCTCCAGGCACTGGATCTGAGCATGCAAAACAGGCCATCCTGGCTTTTCGTGGCGATGTCTACCGGGGTATGGGAGTCTCTGCGTTTGAACAAAAGGATTTTGATTTTGCCCAGAAACATCTGCGAATTTTATCCGGGCTTTATGGCGTTTTACGCCCTCTGGATATGATTCAGGCCCACAGGCTTGAGATGGGGACAAAGCTTGGGAATCCAGCAGGTAAAGACCTCTATGCTTTCTGGCAAAACCAGGTTACCTCAATGCTCGAGAAAGACACTAAGGCCGCAGGCAATATACTGATCAATCTCGCATCTAATGAATATTTCAAGGCTGTAAACAGAGAAAAACTGGATACACCTATTATTACTCCCATCTTTAAAGATTATAAAAATGGCGTTTATAAAATAATCAGCCTGTATGCCAAGCAAGCCAGAGGGATGATGTGTTCATTTAGCATTCGTAACCAATTGCATACACCAGAGCAAATTAAGGATTTTTCTGACGCAGGATACTGTTTTTGCAAAGCAGAATCTGATGCCAGTCACTATACTTTTCTACGGAAAAAGGATCTCAGTAACCCATAATTAAGTGCATATCATTACACTCATATTGCCATCTAAGGAAAAAGGATGATCAAACTAAACTGCAAAGTAAAAGACTTTGAACTACCCGCTACCGGAGATAAAGCCATTCATCTTTCAGATTACCTGGGCAGAAATGTCGTAATCTATCTTTACCCCAAAGACAGCACCCCTGGATGTACTACCGAAGGGCAAGATTTTCGCGACAACTATAAATATTTTCAGCAGTGCAACACAGAAATTCTGGGAATGTCACGGGATAGCATTCGTGCTCATGAAAACTTCAAAACCAAGCAATCTTTTCCTTTCGATCTGCTATCAGACAAAGATGAAACCGTATGCAAACAGTTTGATGTGATAAAGCTTAAGAAGAATTATGGCCGTGAATATATGGGCATCGAGCGCAGCACTTTTCTAATTGACACTAGCGGGAAACTGCATAAAGAGTGGCGTAAGGTGAAAGTAAAAGGCCATGTTGAAGAGGTATTGGAGTCAGTAAAAATGTTATATAGCGCGCAAATCAAAGGTGCGTAAACTCTTTTTTAGCTGAGGTCACCTTCACAATATATTGACGCGTTTCTTTAAACGGATGTTTGGTGCGTAGCAATTCATGAACCTGTTCAGGTGTGCTGCTATTAATGATACGCAAGGCTTTTTGTTTATTTTTGGCAAAGAGCCTCAACACAGTCCCAATACCCCCGTTATAAGCGGAAATAATGCAGTATTCTCTTGTGGTCTTATTTTTTATCTTACCAAGATAGCCTTCTGTATTTAGCAAGCTAAGATAGGCTGTACCAAGCTCTATATTATTATCAGGTTGAAATAGGTAATCCTTGCTTGGAATAACATCTTCACCCTTTGCATAGCGGTAGGCATCACGGCCACCTGAGCCAGGTACTAGCTGCATTAATCCATAGGCAGGTGCGGAACTTACGGCAAACATATTAAAATTGCTTTCAGTTTTCATTACAGCATAGATTAGGCTCATGCTAACGCCATACTCACGCGCATAGCGTTTAACATATGCAGCATAGCGATTAGCCTGCACATCTATGTGTCGATTAACCATTTTGATGGTTATAGAGTGTAGCGTTCTCTTCCCATTTGCTGTGGCAACCTTGCGTGTCTGACGATGCTTGTTAACCAAGTACTTAGCATATTGCGACACCAGAGATTTGCTCTCTATTGGCTCCCCTTGCTGATCAACCACAAGCCCCTGGAGAAAGGGCACACCATCCAGAGAGGTCTCTTTTGTTGAATAGAGATCGACAGCACGCGGATCATCAGGTGTCAGCAGAGTGGTAATCGCTGCTTTCCGCAAGCTCACCAACGGATTGCGATGATCCAGCGTTTCAACAGTGATAACTCCTGTATCAAAATCGACAATGGCGCGACTTAAATAATTTTGGGTGTACTTAACAAAGCTATGCTTCGTTGGCAGCCGCACATCATCACCCCACTCCCGCTCTAAATTATTGCGGAACCGATGCATAAAAGCCCGATACATAGCCACGGGAATCTCTTTTTGTGGCTGAACTGATTTGCTTTGCAGTATATTCCGTTCTACTCGCTCATCCTTCAGCGCAAGCTCTAATACCCGCTCCGAAGAGCAGGCTACTAACAGATTGCAAATGATCAGCAGTAGAGAAAAACGCAGCATCTAACTTTTACCCATCAAAACACCGGCATAACTTGGAACCAGGGTAAAGAGTCTTGCTTTTTGGTGCAAGCTTCTAAGGCATATCTACTACTCTTATTCCACCACCTCATTGATCACGTTAAGATAAGCCATACTAAACAAATCTAAGTTTTAGACACTATGCGCATACCTCATATCTATACCTGTCAGTCTCTCACTAGCGGAAAAACAGTTACGCTTGAGGAAGGGCCTTCCCGGCATATCAGCCAGGTTTTGCGCCTTCAGCCCAACAATGAACTAAGCCTTTTCAACGGTGATGGCCAACAATACAATGCCCGATTGCAGTGCAGTAGTAAGCACAAAGCAGAAGCTGAAATAATTTCAGTCACTGAGAATAGTACCGAACCCCCTATTCACTTCACCCTGGCACTCGGCATTTCAAAAGGTGAACGCGTTGATTACGCTTTACAAAAAGCCGTAGAGCTTGGAATAAGTTGTTTTACGCCACTTTTCACGGAACGCACAGTTGTAAAGCTAAAGGGAGAAAGGCTTGAGCGACGGTTAAACCATTGGAAAAAAATAGCTATAGCGGCATGCGAACAATCTGGCAGGAATACCATTCCCACTATTGAAGCTGCACAACAGTTTGATGATTGGATAGTTCAAGCACAGCAGGACACACGCCTAATACTCCACCCCAATGGAGCGCAGTCACTGAACATGTTACCTGTCCCCAATGATTCAGTACTGCTGTTAATTGGCCCCGAGGGTGGGTTGAGCGGAAAGGAGATAGCAGCTGCCGAAGCAAATGGGTTTACAGCAGTAAAGCTTGGCCCAAGAATACTACGCACAGAAACAGCACCCATTGCCACCCTGGCAGCCATGCAGATGTTATGGGGTGATTTTCGTTAGGAGCCTGCCATACAAATGGTGTAATAAGAAACTTTACTTATGTGATATCAGATACCTTCACCATTATCATGCCCGGTACCCAATATATCCCGCTTGGTAATGGCATGGCAACGCCTGCAATTTGCATAGCCACTGGCAGGAAAAGCCACTTTACCATGGCACTTCCCGCACCACTTCCCTTCAAAAACCTCCTGCATGGTGAAGATATTTCCACCAATTTTCTTTTTGAAGGGTTTCGGGTGGCAGCTGTCACAGCTCAGCCAATAGGTATGCATTCCATGGGGAAAGGCAACATCCGCCATCATGAAAACTTTGGCCTGAAAAAAGATGATATTGTCAAGGAAGCCTTCATAAGGCACCTCCTCTTCGTCATCAGTCAAGGTTCCTCGTGGACTAATAGTGCCGTCTGTTACTGCCTTGTTCCAATTAATCATTCCAAGATGATCTTTTGGTAATAACTCAAAAGCAGGTATTGGCTGATCGTCTGATCCACCTATCTTATCAAAGGTGCCAAAGAACTCCATATCCTGAAGTAGTTCTTCCAGCATCTCTTCCTGTGAAAGATTACAGGTTGAATCTAAAATCGCCGCACATTTACGCAAGGCCTCTTCCTCAGCCCAAGCACTAGACATGTAACTACATATTAACAATGCCAGCCACACCAGCATCTTCAGTGAAATGCGCGTCAATTTCATACAGCCAGCCTTCAATTCAATAGTCTCACCTCTCTTTATAGTTCAACTATTTTTTTGCTGCAACTTCTGCAGGTTGCTTTGGCGTCTGATGGCAGCGGTTACAATCCGTCAGTGGGAAGGCTACTTTTCCATGACAGCGTCCACACCATTTACCTTCCACAATTCCTTGCATGGTCATATTATTTTTCCCCTTCGCCATAATAAATATACCAGTATGACAATTTTCACACTTTAACCAATAAGTATGCGCCTTATGGGGAAACAACACGTCATTTACAAAGTCACCTTTTGATGTGATAAGCACATTCATGTCGAACGGTGGCATTTCAACTGCACCTTTTTTTAGTGCGCCAATCGGTTTGATAATGCCCTCATTAACAATCGCCATCCAGTCTATCAAACCAAACTTATCTTTTGGAAGACCCACTCCAGCCAGGGCTTTAGGATGTTCTCCTTGACCATATTTATATGCATCTGAAGCTGTTTGTGACGGATCACCCATACCCGCCATTTTCCCAGTAATACTCAAATATATTCCGCTCCTTGGATCATTTGGCCCAAATGTCGGAACCGCAGGCTTTGGTTTTGGTTTTGGTAATACTGGTTTTTTAGCTATTTTCTCTACTGGTTTTGCTGCAATTGGTTTTTCCTCAGCGGGCTTGGCTCCTGCTGCAGTTGCTGGCAACTTGTTGGGATTCAATACTGCCTCTGCTATTTTTTGTTTCTTCTTTATTGCTGTTTCAGCCTGGGTATTTTCAGCCAGATCAGTATTTGCTATTGCTATAGTGGGTGTGCTTTTTTCCTTTTCAATCACATCTGTAGCAGATTTAGTTGCAGAGGCATCTGTTTTGACGGGTGCTTGCACCTGCTCATGGGTATCAGTCTGCTTACAGCTAATCATGAACATCACTAGCAAAAGCAAGATACTCAATGCCACTTTATTACGCACAGTAACTAGAATTCTCATACGATGCCTCCTCTACTGCTTTGCTGCATCAGCAGTATTTTTAGGCTGAAACTCACCAGCATGACAACGTTCGCAATAAAGCGCTTCCCATGCAATCTGTCCGTTATGACAGACGCCACAGGCCTCACCTTCCATGATACGACGCATAGAAATATTGTTATGCCCACGTTTCATAATAAAAATATTCTCATGGCACACCTTACATTTGAACCTAATACGGTGAAACCAGTGGGGGAAGATAACGGCCTTTACACCCGCTTTTTCCATGCTACTGCGAGTTGAGTCCATATAGATATCAGCATATTCCCTAGCAACAGCTGTTGAAGCCCCTCCCAGAATAAATGCTGCAACCAGCAATATAGCCAACAAGATTTTACGGGTCATAATTATTTGCCTCATTATTGTCTAGCCCACTGGTACTTTGTCTCAATTGAGAATAGCAAAATCGGGCACATCCACGGGTAACGAGCATCCATCTCCATCACATCAACAGCTAACACAGGAGCCACACTATCCATTCCAGCGCCTCAAAATACTACCTTGTCGACCGTATGTCATTACATCTCTTGATTCAAGTCAATTTTAACCACCCCTTGGTTACTCAGTCAACTATTTTGACAGCGAGACAACCAAGCATGCACATTTTTTCAAATAAATGCTCTATACTAAGCAGACAGTTATATAGTCTCACAGCAAAATTGCAGCCCCACCAAACTCAAGAATAGGCTATGAATTCATATACATACCAGATCAACAACAAGCTCACTTACCTCTTTATACTGCTATTCTGTTTCGCAAGCAGTCCCTATGCCATGGATAGCGCAACATTTCTTGAGCAATTCAAACATAACCATGAAACACAAAAATTTAATGAGCAACTGGATCTAGTAAAATTCAACAAGCCCGTCATCCCAAGTACAGTGGATAATCTCATCAAAGAGGCCATGAGTGATAAATACACCTTTGAGGAGAGGATGCCGCAACTCAACCTTGCCAGCGCCATCGCCTATATGTACCTACACTGGCACGAAGATGACAGCCTAGTGAAAATAGTTACACCGCTCATTCAAAAGGAATTAAAAACGGAGCAAGCGCGTGTTGCTGAAATAATGAAATGGAAAAAGGAGGAACGTATTCTTGGTAATTTTGTGATGATGCAGAATAGAAAGGCGATGGAGGAGAAAGGACTTCCAATGGTGCTTTACCCCCATTGGCTGCATCGCATCATGTATGAATGCAAGGTTTGCCATGACGGCATCTTTAAGATGAAACGCTGGGAGAACGATCTATCATATCAGCGCATTATGGATGGAGAGCAATGTGGCGTCTGCCATAATGGAACAGAAGCATTTGATGCAGCCGATGTATCTAACTGCAAGCGCTGCCACGTAGCGGGGTCACCAGACGCAGCACATTTGCACAATCCAGACAAAATCAACCCTACTCGCATTAAAGACGCTGTAGAGAGTGTTGGTGCAAAGTGGCGTCCAGAAAACCTTCCTGATAACAAGCTGCCTCTGGATCGTTTTCAATTTATCGACTGGTTAAAGCTGAAAGAGCAAAATGTGTTTACCCCAGTGGTATCACTGGATAAAGATATTAAGGAAGAGACCAGAGATAACAAAATACTTTTTGCCTCAAAAAGCGGTTTTGTCAGTGATGTTATCTTCGACCACAAAGTTCATTCCGATTGGATCAAGTGCTCAACCTGCCACCCTGCCATATTTAAGGATGAACTTGGCGGCAATAAGATGAAGATGACAGACATGTCAAAAGGACTCTATTGCGGAGCCTGCCACGGAAAGGTCTCATTTACTTTTGCTGACTGCCTAAGGTGCCACAAAAAAGAGACCGGCAAACTCAGCATAGATGAATCGCGCGTTGAGGATGTTTTAAAACGGCCTGTAGAGTAACCAGCTGTACTATGTTTATCTCTTCACACCATATAAAGATTGAGTAACTGGAAATATTCACAATAAAGTCTATTATAGGTAGCGGGTGTTGCACCGTAATATGAAGCTATCTAGCTCGGATGCCAGATCCCCACACCGGCCAAAGAGATTTGGCCGGTGTCTTTTTTCTACTGGTCAAACAACCAGGCCATCCCACCGCAAACTATTCTGAAATACTTTTCGACGCAATCTCATAGACATCTTTAGAAACACCATCCACTGACAAGATGCGCTGCAACTGAAATTGCATCAGCTTACGCCGTGAACTGTCATAATGTCGCCAGCGGGACATTATACGAAGCATGCGGGATGCAACCTGCGGGTTAAGCTTATCCAGCTCAAGTACAGCATCTGCAAGAAAGGTATAACCCGCTCCATCTGCTGCATGAAACCTGGCTGGGTTGGCACTACAGAAGGCACCGATGAGGCTACGCACTTTATTAGGATTCTTAATAGAAAAGGCAGGATCTTCTCTTAAGGCCTTTACTCTTACCAGCGTATCAGGCAATTTCGATGTGGCCTGAATGGAAAACCATTTATCCAGTACTAATGGATCATCTTTCCATTTTGCATAAAATTCACCCAATGCCTTCTCTCGTTCAGAGCAGTCATAATTGGCTAACAGGCTCAGTGAGGCCATCACATCTGTCATATTATGATTATCCTGAAACTGTTGGAAACAAAGTGAGCGTATCTCAGCATCATCCAGTTGCATCAAGTAACTCAGGCAAATATTCTTCAATCGACGACGGCCAATATCAGCTGGTTCAGGACGATAACTATCACAGTCCTGACAAGCTTGGTAACAGCGCAATAAATCATCTCTAAGTTCTGCAGCTATATTTCTCTTCACTGCTTCACTCGCTGTATGGATACCCTCTACATCTACCTCATCCATCTGATCCCCAAGATAGGATTCAGAAGGAAGCGTTAACAGCTCAGCCAGCAACGCCTGATCTGTTGAGCCATCATTTAATGCAGTGCGCACTGCCTCAATATAGCCAGATGGAATCTCAAGCATTTCTCCTTTTACTATATTTAGAATTATGCGCTGGCTTAATGTCTGCGCAGCATTCCAGCGGTTAAAATCATCAGCATCATGCGCCATAAGGAGCATCAGCTCCTCACTGCTATAGTCGTAGTAAACTTTTACAGGCGCAGACAACCCCCGTAACAAGGAAGGTATGGGTGGGCTTTGTAACCCTGTAAATTTAAATTTTTCTACTGATTGGCGAAGCTCAAGCACTCGTGTGCCTGCGGACGGTTGCTGTTCACCTTCTATCTGGATCGGCAAATCAGTACCAGCATGACCCAACAACCCTATAGCCAGGGGAATATGAAATGCCGGCTTCTGCTCCTGCCCCAGTGTGGGCCGGCAGGATTGCCTGACAGTGAGAGTAAAGCTCTGTTCTGTTTTATCGTAGTCACCTTTGATATGCAACTCAGGTGTTCCAGCCTGGCTGTACCAATTACGGAACTGCTCCAGATCTTGTCCGCTGGCATCCTGCATGCACTGTATAAAATCATCGGTAGTCACCGCTTGCCCATCATGGCGCTCAAAATAGAGATTTGTCGCCTTCCTGTAGGCCTCAGCTCCCAGCAAGTGATGCTGCATGCGCACCACTTCAGCCCCTTTCTCATAGACAGTCACAGTATAGAAATTATTGATTTCGATATAGGAATCAGGGCGAATAGGATGCGCCATAGGGCCTGCATCTTCTGCAAACTGATGAGAACGAAGCAGGCGCACATCTTCAATACGTTTAACACCTCTGGAACCCATATCTGCCGAAAACTCCTGATCCCGGAATACGGTCAGCCCTTCTTTTAGGCTCAACTGAAACCAGTCTCGACAGGTTATGCGATTGCCCGTCCAATTATGAAAATATTCATGGGCAATAACACCTTCAATACCTTGAAAATCCTGATCCGTAGCTGTATCAGGCCTAGCCAGCACATATTTTGAGTTAAAAATATTGAGTCCTTTATTCTCCATCGCTCCCATATTGAAGTCATTAACCGCTACGATCATGTAGATATCCAGATCATACTCACGGCCATAATTTTGCTCATCCCAGGCCATTGCCTTCTTCAATGATTGCAATGCATGGTCGCACTTATCAATATTTTCTGACTCCACATAAATCTGCAGCACAACATTACGTCTGGAAAACGTGGTGTAGGAATCTTCTATATGACACAGATCACCCGCTACCAAAGCAAATAGATAGCTGGGCTTAGGAAATGGATCATGCCAGCTCATCATATGCCGGCCATCAGGCAGCTCTTTGCTCTCAACCGGGTTGCCGTTGGAAAGCAACACAGGGTACTTCACTTTGTCAGCAATTATTGTGGTTGTAAAACAGGCCATAACATCTGGCCGGTCAAGGTACCAGGTAATACGGCGAAACCCCTCCGCTTCACACTGGGTGCAGAACATAGCGCCAGACTGATAAAGGCCTTCAAGCGCCGTATTATTCTGCGGAAAAATACGCACTGTGCTTTCCAGCACAAACTGTTCAGGCACATCAAAAATTGTTAACCCTTCATCATCCTGGACATAGGCATCAGCGCCAAGCACATCTTCATCCAGTTTAAGTGACACCAGCTCTAACTCTTCACCATGCAGTCTCAAGGCCCCATTTTCTGCATCAGGATTCCGGCGCATAAAAAGAAGTGAGCGAACCAGCGTACACTCCTCTTTCAGATCAAAATGTAGCTCTACCTGATCAATATAGAACTTAGGCGACTGATAATCCCTCAAATAGATAGTTTTCGGTGTATCATGCGACATCTGCATTTCCTTTGAATCTTGTAATCAGTTAATAAATATCATGCCTAATATTATCGTCTATAGCACAGCATATTGCCCATACTGTGTTCGAGCAAAACAACTATTTGAACGCAAGGGAGTAGAGTACCAAGAGTTTATGGTCGACAGTGACCCCAAACTAATGCAAGAGATGATAGAGCGCAGCCAACGCCGCACCGTACCTCAAATCTTCATTAACGACCAATCTATTGGGGGCTATGATGAGTTAGCCCATCTTGATATTCAAGGTAAGCTGGATAGCCTGCTAGAACTCAACATGTAATATATGAGCGACCATATGCGTCTTGATAAATGGCTCTGGGCAGCTCGTTTTTTCAAAACACGTAAACTGGCTGTTGAAGCCATCAATGGTGGCAAAGTGCACCTGAATGGGCAACGGACAAAGCCTGGAAAAGAGATTCACAACGGATCCCGCCTGCGCATCCACAAAGGCTCATTGGAATGGGAGGTTGAGGTAAAGGTGCTACCCAATCAGCGCCGCCCTGCCTCTGAAGCAGCGCTCTTCTACGAAGAGGATGAAGAGAGCATAAAAAAACGACAGCGCCTCGCAGCAGAGCTACGTGATCAGCGTATTGCAGCAGGGGCGCAACAAGCTCAGACAGAAAAACCGAGCAAACGTAACCGCCGTATGATTCACCGGTTTACCAGAAAACCTGAATAACGGCATACCTATCCAAGCTCTATTAACGCAGCTTACCGTACTTTTTGGGGACGACTAATTCCCCTCAATACGCATTCGTTCCAAACGCTTACGAGCCAAGCGGGCAGCAGTTGTGGTAGCGTACTGATTTATTACGGCTTCCAAGGTCTCTCGTGCCTTTACCCACTCCTTCTGCTCATATTGAATAAAAGCAATCTTCAGCATCGAATCCGACACCTTGGGGCTAGTGGGGTAGTTCTGCACCACTCTTGTAAACTCATCCAATGCTGTTACAAAATCGCGCGTTACATAGCTTGCCTCACCAACCCAATATTGCGCATTAGCTGCCAAACGACCATTTGGGTATTGCCGCAAGAATGTCCGAAACCCCTGTTTAGCTTCGTCATAACGCCGCTGCATCAGCAGATCAAAAGCCTGCTTATACATGGGCTGTTCCAAAGCCGGATCTGCAGCTGGCGCAACAGGAGTGGCAACAACAGGCTCCGCGCCTAAACCAGGAGCAGGTGCTATCACAGCTTCAGGCGTCTCTCCAACCGTTGGTGTTGACGTAACTACCGACACACCAGCTGTTGGTAAAGGTGCAGAAGCCTCCTTAATGGGTACATCTTGAGGTGCTGTCTGACCAGCTTCAGGTGAAGCAGCACCAGAAGACGCTGCAGCAGTTGGCTGGCTGGCTGGAAGAGTGGTAGGTGATGGTATCCCAGTGTGCTGCATCCCTGTCCCTGGATCAACTATATGGCCAGGAGCAGATAATGATCGCACAGGGTAAGGTGCTGGCGGCACCGCAGAAGGCAGCCGCTTACCCGTCAGTTGCATCATCCGGCGATCTATATCTCCATATAGATCACGCTGACGCTTTTTTAACGATTCCACTGCATGCCCCTGCATTTCTACATCACCACGCAGTTGCTGCATCTCCTGCTGAATCCGATCGAGGCGCATCAGAATGTCTGTCAGCGCCTGCATCCGGCGTTCCATCAGCTGCAGCCGATCCTCTAAAGAGAGGACAACAGGGCGGTTCACCTCAGCTTGAGGCGAAGCCTGAACACTGGAACGAATAACGGGTGCAGCCCCAAATACCGGCGTTGCCCCCAACAGGACAAGTAGAGGCATTACACCCGCAAACCACTTCATCTTAATTAAACCTTCTGCTTAGTATGCAAAGACTGCTCGGCGATTTTTAGCCCATGCAGTTTCATTGGAAGCCCTCTCAAGCGGCTTCTCTTCACCATAGCTAACAGTGGTGATCTGGCCAGATGTGGCACCTTGGGCCATCAGCAAACGCTTTACCGCATTGGCACGACGCTCACCCAGGGCAATATTGTATTCACGGGTTCCACGCTCATCACAATGGCCTTCAATGGTGACCGTTTGGCTTGAGTGGCGGGCCAAATACTCACCATGTGCAACAACAATAGCCTGATATTCAGGTTTGATCTCGCTGCGATCAAAATCAAAATGAATAACGCGGGTTGAGGTCAGTTTTGCAGGATCATCAAGTGGGTGTCCAGTCCAGCCAGTGGCTGCATCTGCACCTGATGTAGCAGCATCCTCACCCTGCATTGAGTGATCCATATCTCCATGCATTTTATCAGGTGTCTCACTGACTGGTGCTGGCTCTTCTGCTTTTTGCTCAGTCGTGCTACAACCCACAAACATTAGAGCTGCCAACATTAATGGAACGAACTTGATCATTTTGAGTTTCATTGCTGCCATTTCCTCTCTTAAATTTATTGACTATATGGAGCCCAAGCTGGCTCGCGAACATCACCCACTTGCAGAGCTAAACGTTGTTTAACACGGCCATCCACCGATACTGCGGCCAATTCACCTTGCCCTTTTATCTTTGTTGCGTAAATTACCATGCTGCCATTCGGTGCAAAACTAGGAGATTCATCTAAACTGCCATCACTTAACACCTGTAGTTGAGATGATGCCAGATCCAACACACTAATGCGAAACTCTCGCCCAATCTGAGTTACCATTGTGATCAATTTCCCATCCGGCGAGTATGAAGCACGCGCATTATACTTACCCTCAAAGGTAATGCGCTCTGCTTTCCCCCCTCCAGAGGGTATTCTATAAATCTGTGGTCTACCACCCCGATCTGATGTCCAGATAATATATTTACCATCTGGTGACCATGCCGGTTCTGTATCAATCGCATAATGCCTACTCAGGGGCAGCAGTGTACGCTTCGCCAGATCAAGAATAAAGATATCCGGGTTACCATCTTTCGACAGTGTCAGCGCCAATTTGCGACCATCCGGCGACCAGGCTGGCGCGCCATTGATTCCTTTGAATGATGCCACCCGTTGACGCTTCCCAGTATAGACCTCCTGTACAAAAATAGAGGGTCTGCCTTTTTCAAAAGAGACATAGGCTAACTTAAGACCATCCGGCGACCAAGCCGGTGACATCAATGGCTCAGTTGAAGTTACGATGGTTTGTGGGTGGTAACCATCAGCATCCGCCACCTGCAACGCCATCTTGCGCTGACCTTCTGCATGAGCAATGGATGTAATATAAGCCACACGTGTCGCAAAAGCACCCCGCTGGCCCGTGAGTTTTTCATAGATTAGGTCACTTATATGATGAGCGGTAGCACGTAGATCACGAGCGGTAGTTGGGATGCTATAGCCAGTAAGCTGCTCACCTTTAAATACATCAAACAGTTGAAACCGCACGATATAGCCACCAACACCATTTGGCTTGACCTGCCCCACCACTAGACTCTCCATGCCCAGTACTCGCCAATCACGGAAATCTACATTAGTCCCAGTGTGCGGGGAGGCAATCATATCCTTGGAGGGCATTGTTTTAAAACGACCACTGCGCTTTAGATCTGCATCAATAATTGCAGCAATGTCCTCACTTGGTGCCTGACCTGGCCCTTGCCAACCAAACGGCACTACAGCAATAGGCAACGCGCCCATTTCACTCTCTGTAATCTCAATTGTCAGCGGTGCACTATGGGCCATCTGACAAAACAAGAGCACTATGAATATCAGCAACTTTTTCATAAATTTAAAAACATTATTTACTTGGGTCAAAAATTAGATTCAGATCACGAAACGCTTCAAAACCTGCACCCTTGGGCACTGGAAGTGGATCTGCTTTATATACCGCTTTCTCTACTGAGCGATCAAAGGCTCCATTTCCACTACTGCGGCTAATCGAAACCGATGCAACACCACCACCGGGGATCAATCGCACTCGCAGTTGACAGCTTAGGCCATCACCCACAGTTGTTGGTCGTAGCCAGTTGTTTTGTATCTTTTGCTTGATAGCAAAAAGAAACTGATCACGCTCCGTAGCCATTCGTTCTGACTCAAGCTCAGCTCGCAATGCATCCTCCAGCGCTTTTTTCTCCGCTGCCTGGCGAGCTGCCGCCTCAGTTGCTTTGCGTTTTTTCTCGGCTTCAGCCTTTTTCTTTGCCTCGGCAACTTTACGTTTTTTCTCTGCCTCAGCTTTTTTCTTTGCTTCAGCTGCTTTGCGTTTCTTCTCGGCTTCAGCTTTTTTCTTGGTCTCAGCTGCTTTTTTCTTGGCTATTTCTGCTTTACGTTTTTTCTCTACCGCTTTTTTCTTAGCTATTTCTGCTTTACGTTTTTTGGCATCTGCACGCTTTTTAGCATCAGCCTTTGCCTTTTTCTCTTTGGCTTTACGTTTTCGCTCCAGCTCAGCAAGCTTCTTTTGCTCCTGTTTCTGCTTACGTTTTATCTCTGCCAGACGTTTCTTTTCTTTGGCCTTTTTTGCATCTTCAGCTTTTTTTAGGCGTTCAACCTCAGCATTGACCTTAGATTGATCAATGATTTTAGCCTGAACTATATCGACATTCGACTTCGGCTGAACTGGTTTTTCCAACCAATCCACCCCCACAAGCATAAAGGCAACAATCACGATATGCATGACAACCGCAATCACCACCGCCAACGGGTTACGTTTAATAATATCCCGCATGCTGGTTACTCAGGCTGCTCCGCAATCAAGCCCACAGTGGGTGCACCGCCCGCTTGAATGAGCACCATGGCCTCCATAATTCGGCCATAATCAACATGCCTATCACCCTTCACCATGATGGGGGTTTTGGGTTTGTACTTAAGTAAAGCGGCAACACGCGTTACCAGTGTCTCACTATCCACAGGCTGGTCTTTGCCTTCACCAATATCAATAAAAAACTCTCCTGCAGCATTCACTGAGACCACCACTGGATCATCAGCTTCTGCAGGCAGCGGTTCAGCATCCGCCTGTGGCAGATCCACCTTTACTCCTTGGGTCAGCAGTGGCGCTGTAATCATAAAAATCACTAACAGCACAAGCATAACATCAATGTAAGGCACCACATTGATCTCTGCTATTGGCCGCCTGCGGCGTCTCTGTGCCGCCATTAACAGCACGCTCTAGCTTTAGATTGCAACGCAAGCATGCACATTTTATACATGGGCCTGACGCTGCAGCAGGGTAGTAAATTCATCTAGAAAATCTTGGTAGCGATTATTCAACCGCTCCACATCATTGGCAAATTGGTTGTAAGCCACCACCGCAGGAATTGCCGCAAACAACCCCATCGCTGTGGCAATCAGCGCTTCTGCAATGCCCGGGGCAACCAAAGAGAGGGTTGCCTGCTTGACATTACCGAGCGCATGAAAGGAATTCATAATTCCCCATACTGTTCCAAATAGTCCAATATAGGGGCTGGTTGAGCCTACTGTGGCCAAAAATGAGAGGTGGCTTTCAAGTGAGTCCATCTCTCTGCTTAAGGCAACACGCATAGAGCGTTGAGCACCCTCAACAACAGCCATTGGGTCAATATCCTGGCTTTTGCGCAAACGCGCAAATTCCCTAAACCCCGCATGAAAGATGGAGGCCATCCCTTTTATGTTGTTGCTGTCCTTATCTACTGCACGAAAAAGATCGCTCAGATCTCCTCCCGCCCAGAATTTCTCCTCAAATTCATCCGCCGCCCGGCGTGCTCCTTTCAATACCTTGATGCGATCAAATATCATGCTCCAGGAGATAATAGAGGCTAACATCAGTGTCGCCATCACAAACTGTACTAACGGACTGGCACTTAATACCAGGTTAATAAAAGAGAGATCATTCGGCATAAATCAGGGTTACTCCACAGGCAATGCTGCTATTAATTTTTCTGGGACGGGGCAAGGCCGAAAATGGGTCGCATCCAGGCAGGCAATCTTTATCTTCCCACGACATAATACCTGGCCGCTTTCAGCCAGACGAACCTCTTGGGCGAATGTCATACTCACCTTGCCATGTGATGTAATGCTGGCACTCACAGCCAATGCGTTATTAAAACGCGCAGGGCGTAGATAATCAGCTTCTACATGCCTTACTGCAAAGATGACCCCTTCCTCCTCAATCAACTGATCCTGCTCAAAACCGTATTTCCGGAGCAATTCTGTGCGTGCACGCTCCATGAATTTTAGGTAATTGGCATAATAGACCACTCCACCGGAGTCTGTATCTTCGTAGTAGACCCGCACTGGCCAGATAAATTCGCTCATGCGTCAAATAGATCCTGTGGTTGAGCGGCAGTTTTGGGTTGCAGGCCAAAGTGTTGATAGGCCGCCTGGGTAGCAGTTCGGCCTCGTGGAGTTCGCATCAAAAAGCCCTGCTGTATCAGATAGGGTTCCAATACATCTTCAATGGTGCCTCGCTCCTCACCAATTGCAGCCGCCAGACTATCCACACCCACCGGGCCACCATCAAACTTATGGATCACCGCCTCCAGCAGCTTGCGATCCATAACGTCAAAGCCATTATTATCAACCTTGAGCATGGTCAACGCTTTGTCTGCCACCTCTGCTGTAATATGCCCTTCCGCTTTTACCTGGGCATAATCTCTGACCCGGCGCAGCAGCCGATTGGCAATGCGAGGCGTACCACGAGAGCGGCAAGCGATCTCGCGTGCACCCTCTTTATCTGTCTGGATATTGAGAATACCTGCCGAGCGCCCAACAATGTGGGCCAGATCCTCATTAGAGTAGAACTCCAAGCGCTGCACAATACCAAAACGGTCACGCAATGGAGAGGTCAGCAGCCCTGCGCGTGTCGTCGCACCAATCAGTGTAAAAGGGGGGAGATCCAGTTTGATGGAGCGTGCTGCCGGGCCTTCACCAATCATGATATCCAGCTGGAAGTCCTCCATGGCTGGATAGAGCACCTCCTCCACTACCGGGCTGAGGCGATGGATTTCGTCCACAAACAGCACATCATGAGGTTCAAGGTTGGTTAGTAGTGCGGCCAGATCACCCTGCTTCTCAAGCACTGGGCCTGATGTTTGACGCAGGTTTACCCCCATCTCATTGGCAATAATGTGCGCCAATGTGGTTTTGCCCAATCCCGGAGGGCCAAAGATCAACACATGATCCAACGACTCTTGTCGCCCTCTTGCTGCCTGAATGAAGACCTCCATCTGCTCACGCATGGCAGGCTGACCGACATAGTCCGCCAACAGCTTGGGGCGAATAGCTCGATCCAAGGCGACATCATCAGAAACGGCTTCGGGGGTAATCAGGCGATCAGACATAGAGAGCAGTCATTACAGGCTCATTGTTAATTTGCTGCAGCCTTAAGTGCTGCCCGGATAATCTCTTCGCTAGTCAAATCCTCTGCTTGAATACCCCGCACCATGCGGCTAGCCTCTTGTGGTTTGTATCCTAGCGCAGTCAGTGCATCTGCCGCTTCATTTTTCGGATCAGCTGCAGTTGTAATGGTATGAAGTGGCATAGAATTTACTGACGAGATGGGGGCAACAACATCTAATTTATCCAATCTATCTCGCATCTCAACAATCAAGCGCTCTGCAGTTTTTTTCCCGATACCTGGCAGGCGAACCAACGCAGCCGTATCATCTGTCTGGACAGTTCTGGCAAATTCATCTGCACTCATGCCAGAGAGTATTGCCAATGCCATCTTTGCCCCGACGCCGCTCACTTTGAGCAAGGCACGAAACATGGTGCGCTCAGACTCACGGATAAAACCGTAAAGTACATGCGCATCATCACGAATGGCTAAATGAGTATAGAGAACAACAGGTTGGCCTGGTTCTGGCAAGTCATAAAAGGTTGACATGGGTGCATCCAGCTCATAGCCCACACCATTAACATCTACCATCAAACGAGGCGCCTGTTTATAGATAATCTCCCCACGCAGTCGCCCAATCATCGCCATCCACCCGTGCTAGCCTTAGCCAAGCGGTTCAGGGTTGTATCCATATGAGCATGACTCAAGGCTATTGCCAGGGCATCAGATTGATCGGGAGAGAGATCGCAAGAGAGATTAAGCAGGCGTTTGACCATATGCTGTACCTGGTCTTTGTCGGCAGCACCACTCCCTACAACAGCTTGCTTGATAGTTCGTGGCGCATACTCACTCACTGGCAGTTGTGCCATAACGCCTGCACAAATCGCCGCACCTCGTGCCTGCCCCAGCTTTAATGCTGAGTTAGCATTCTTGGAAACGAATACATCCTCAATGGCCATCTCTGTAGGTTGATGGACTGCGATCAGGTCAGAAATCTCCTGGAAGATCATCCCTAGCCGCAGCGGCAGCTCATCCTGTTTCAGGCGGATACAGCCACTGGCGATATGCACGCTGTGGTTACCATCACTCTCAATAATTCCGTAACCCGTTATTCTTGAACCAGGGTCAATACCTAAGATACGGCGCATAATCAGGGTTTCAAACTATATTAGACAGAGATAAAGACAAGAGTAGACATTTATTCTAATTCACCCAAGATCTCATCGGAGATTCCCGCATTGGAATAGACCTCCTGCACATCATCCAAGTCTTCCAGCACATCAATCATGCGCATCAATTTCTCTGCGCCATCCCGATCCATCTCTGCCTTAGTGCTCGCATTGTAGGTCACCTCAGCATTGGCAGCTTCTAGCCCAGCACTCTCAAGCGCAGCTTTGATATCGGAAAAATCTTCTGAGGTTGTTAGCACGTCAATAGAGCCATCATCATGGGTGACGACATCCTCAGCACCTGCTTCCAGTGCAGCATCCATCACAGCATCTTCATCTGCACCCGGTGCGTAACTGATAATCCCCTGCTTATTAAAGAGATAAGCCACCGAGCCATCGGTACCCAGATTGCCACCATGTTTGGAAAAGGCATGCCGCACTTCAGAGGCCGTACGATTGCGGTTGTCCGTCATGCAATCAACCATAATCGCCGTTCCACCAGGCCCATAGCCTTCGTAACGGATCTCATCATAGTTTTCACCATCAGCTGCACCCGCGCCCCGCTTAATAGCGCGCTCGATGGTATCTTTCGGCATATTAGAGCCCGTGCCTTTATCAATCGCCAGGCGCAGACGTGGATTTGAATCTGGATCACCACCCGCCTCACGCGCAGCCACCGTGATTTCACGGATTAATTTTGTCCAGACCTTTGCACGCTTTTGATCCTGAGCTGCTTTACGGTGCTTGATATTCGCCCATTTACTATGTCCAGCCATAACACCCCTCTCTCATATTGATCGACGAAGTCTACCACTCTGCAAGCCAGTCAGAAACCTACAGAATAGAGAGAGTGAATATACTTTGGCGGATTAGCCATGCCATAGCATCACTGGCAGCTTAGCGAGGGTGCAGTAAACAGACCCTCTAGGGCTATTTATTGTGACAGGTGGTACAGAGTCCGCTGTTTTCCATGGATTTCCGTAAAAAAGGCACATTGGCTGGATCATGCGGATTATGACAGCTGGGGCACTCTACCCTGCCCTTGTACAGTTTCACATCATTCCATCCTTTTTGTGGGCTAGGAGGGATAAAAAAATCAGGATCCTGTACAGGAGTAGGACAGCTCATGGAAATAGGGTGGTCATTTGTTAGATCAGGGCCTACCTCCCAGAATTCTGCAAACTCAAGACTCATGTTATATGGATGGCATGCTGTCCCACAAACGTTAAGTCTTTTTCGATTGGATTCATTCACCGCGTCGTGCATATCTTGCCTGTCTGCGACTTGGTATACTGCACCTCTATCACCTAACCCCATGCTGGATTTTGTAGCAGAGTCATGGCAACTCAGACAAACGAGGGAGAGGGGACTGGGTGTAGCATCGCAATTGCTGTTCAACGTATCACTCGTATACATGCTAAAAGCCGTCTCATCAGTTATACGTCTATTCCAGAGCGGTGCTGGAGGGCGAGTAGGATGATCGAAGTCATCATTTTCACACTCGGGATCTTCATCATTGCAAGTATTATCAAGATCACCATTGGCACCATGAGGCGTATGACAAAAGACACATATCTCATCGTTTAAACCAGCAGTACCTGAACTCAAGTCATGCTTTGACCCCACAATGGAAGCTGCAACCACCACCATTCCATGCGTAACAAGTCCAAAAAACAATACCGTCTTTAGATAGCATCCGGTCTTTTTATTGATCCCCACAATCCCTCTCCTTCTTATTTTATTATTCGTCCTTCAGCTAATTACTGGCTAGCCTTTTTTAGATGCAAGATACTTTATTGCAGCCTCCATAACAACAATCTCACCTAACCCTGGCATGTAACGGATAATTCCTGTTCCAGCCTAAAGACCCACCAAAGAAGGATGACAAGAGCGCAATTACTGACAAGCCATGCCAGCACCTGAACCACCGAGAAGAACTGGACAACTGGGATAAAAGGAATTAGCTACTGCGTAAGCGGGCTAATTTTATACAGAGAGGCACTAGATTTATCACAAGGTAGCGGCACAATCGGCTGCGTCTCAGCTAGGGAACAACTGAAGCATCGCACATAAAGTGGAGCAAGTGAGCAGGGATCAGCACGCTTCCCCATACCAAACAGAAAGATTATTTATTATGGCAGGTAGTGCAGAGCCCACTGGATTCCATGGATTTCCGCAAAAAAGGCACATTGGCTGGGTCGTGCGGATTATGGCAACTTGGACACTCCACTCGACCTTTAAACAGCTTCACATCACTCCACCCTTTTTGTGCATTAGGGGGAGTAAAAAAATCAGGATCCTCTTCCGGAGTGGGATAACTCATGGATACAGGATGGTCATTCGTTAGGTCAGGGCCTATCTGCCAGTTTGCAGCAAACCGCGTATTACCATTGTATTGATGGCAAGCCTTTGTACAGCTAGCAAGGCTACGTCTATTAGACTCATTAACCGCATTATGCGTATCCGCATAAGAGACAGCACCCACATGGCCTAACCCTCCCATGCTAACGCTATTAGCAGAGTCATGGCAGCTCAGACAAACCAGAGAAAGGGGGCTGGGCGTAGCATCACAATTGGTGTTCAGCGTATCGCTCGTATACACGGTATAAGCAGTTTCATCAGTTATGCGTCTATTCCAAAGGGGAGCTGGAGGGCGAGTGGCATGATCTGAATCAACATTGCCATCATTATCAAGATCAGCATTGGAATTATGAGGAGTGTGGCAAAAAACACAAATCTCATCCACGCCGCCAGCCGTGCTCAAGTCATGCTTTGACCCCACAATGGAATCAGCAGTTGCCACCATAGTTTGCACAGCAAGCCCAAGGAATAATATTGTTTTTAGATAGCATCCAAACTGCTTAAAACTTATTACCACAATTCACCTCAAATGATTACTTGTTCCTCAGCAAACTTACTCATTAACGTTTTGTAAAAAACGGTACATTTACAGAGTGCTAGATCTGAAAATCTGGCTAATGCATAAAGCGTTTGAGTTTTTGCCGGGGCATCTGCTCTCAACTCGGGAGTGAGTTGTTATCTTATTAATAAATGGCTTCAATCATTGTCGCTGACGGTATACAAAGCTGAAGAATTTCCCCTATAAATCCTTCTTACCATCAAAACCATTACACTAAAACTGCTGGCGGGCAACTCTGAGCAACCAACAAAATAATAAATTTATCAATTGGTTACCAGAAAAACCCCACCCATACTACATAAAAATCTATGAGCTGATTCTACGGGATCAGTTTAGATTTTTCTACAATTTGAAACATAAAGCAGCCATATTAAGGAAGAAAATGCTTTCTGATAGCTAAATCACACCGGCATGCCCTGACAGGGAAACCTCAATGCACCCTTTAGAATTAAGGCTAATCCACCTTCATCTCATCTCCTATAATCCAAAGGTAACACGCAAAAAAAGCAACAGGACAATGTCTTTTATGTCAGATTCAGTACAGCAATGGCTGCTGCAATTAGGGTTATTGCCCTTACCAGCAATGGAGGCAACATGTGCAGAAATTCAGAATTTGCTCCAGTGCCCGACCGCTAACTACACACAATTTACCGACATCATCAAACATGATCCTGGTTTTAGCCTGGCTGCCTTGCGAACCATAAATTCAGCACATTATAAAAATAAAACACCAATTGTGGATATTGGCCTCGCAATTCCATTATTGGGCATGACATGGTTAGAAAACACCGCTGCAACGTTACCCAGAATCAACAACCAATATTCAGAAACACAATATAAAGGGGTTACTCATTGCTATAGCCTAGCCATACACGCTTCATATTATGCTTTTTATCTAGCCACTCAACAGAAAAACCCTCGTGCAAGCGAGATAGCCAGTGTAGCGTTGTTGAATAACATTGGTGAAATGATGCTCTGGGTAAACCCATCCCCAATAGCACAAAAAATACAGTCGCTTACAGCCAAGGGAACACCTATTAATGAGGCAGTCATCTCCTGCCTTGATATCACGATGGATAAACTTAATGATGCCCTTCGCCAGCAGTGGAATCTCGCCAGCCTAGATCCTCTTCTATGGCAGCCTGACCACACCAATTTAGAAAGAAAGATCTATGTAGACCTTGCTTATAAAATAAGCCTGGCTGCTGAAGATGACTGGCATCACAATACAACCCTTAAAGCACTTAAACTAACCGCAGAGTATCTGAATACCAACCCAGATAAACTCATTTCAAAAATCCACAGCATTACGGCTGAAATTGCCCATAAAATAGATCCAATGGATCTTCCCTGCTCAGCATTCAATCTGTTATCCATACCTCAGAAAACTGAACAGGGCTCTACAACAACCACTGAGACACAACCACAAGAGAAGCAGACATGTGAATCCAAAATAACCCTATCCCCAATTAAACAGCAACCTTCGGCATCATCCAAAATAGAGATCCAAAATCAAGCCAACACCAAACCAGACAGCATTAACCCCACACACCAACTTATCTCACGCACCATGCATGATATTCAAAAACAGGACGGATTAAGCCGAGTGGTTTTTATTATGCTCACACGAGATCGCAAACAGCTAATAGCCCGAACCACGATAGACAATGGTGCAAAATCAAAAATAGAGCAATTTAGAACCAACACCAGCAAACATGATCTATTCAGCATCCTCCTGCGTAAGCCAAAAGCTATCTGGATGAATTCAGAAAAACTGGTAGAATACGTTCGCCTAATTCCTCAGCAAACATATAGCCTTCTTGAGTCTGAAAATTTTTTCGCTATGTCCCTATTTTCCAAAACTCGAGCAATCGGACTAATATATGCTGACAATGGCACAAATAGCACAGCACTTGATAAAGCCACTTACCACAACTTTAAACGGCTTTGTCAGCGCATTTCCAATGAGTTAAAGCAGCAATAATTTCACAGCATATCCTCCCGTGACACAGACAATCAGCTACCAGATAGAGGGACGCCTTTATCTCAGTATTACCAATCGTTGCACACTTGAATGCGCGTTCTGCCCCAAAACCTTAGGCCACCCAGAGGTAAAAGGATACAACCTCACAATGGATCAACGGCCTACTGCTGCCGAAATCATAAAATCCATTGGTGATCCTACTGACTACCCTGAAATAGTCTTTTGCGGTTTTGGTGAACCCACAATACGCCTTAAGGTACTACTCGAAGTTGCAAAATTTATTAAATCAAAAGGAGTACAAGTCAGAGTAAACAGCGACGGACTGGCTAATCTAGTTCACAAACGCAATGTGTTGCCTGAGTTAGGAAAATACGTGGATGCTATATCTGTTTCAATGAACGCCCAAAACAAAGAGATCTATGACCGGCACTGCCAGCCCGCCCTACCACATTCATACGAAAGCATGCTGGATTTCTTAAAGCAGGCGCCACACTATATTAATGATGTTACAGCTACCGCACTGGATGGACTCGAAGGTGTCGATATCAAAGCTTGTGAAGAGTTAGCTATTCAATACGGTGTTAAATTTCGCAAGCGCATGCTTGGTCGAGTAGGTTAAATCACTAAACCAACGCTTTCTTATTCAACGTCAGATACAACTGCATCGGACTATCCCTGCGGCTTTTTATAAATTATCTTTTTTATGTTACTGCCATTTCCAATTGGCTTAGTCTATTCTTAGTTAAGCTAATAATATGACAATAGAAAAACTTAATGACCAAAACCACCTCAGCAAAAGATAACCACAACCGCCAGGACTTGCTGTTATTTCACCTGGGAACCAAACAACTTTTTGGTATTAACGTCCTCAAGATGAAAGAGATCATACCTTATGAGCGGCTTAATAAGATGCCCGGTTCTCATCATGCCGTTGTGGGCATAGCCCGTCTACGAGGATACCCTCTTACCGTCATTGACCTTGCCTCTGCAATTGGAATGCCGCCCATTAGCAGCCATACTGATTTAAGCCAGTACTCCATTATCATCTCTGAATTCAGTCGTACGCTTCAGGGGTTTCTTGTTAGCAAAGTGGATCGCATCATCTCCCTGGAATGGAAAGATATCCTGCCACCACCCAGCGCCTCTGGTTATGCAAGCTATATTACCGGTGTTACACATATTGAAAACCAGCTGGTAGAGATTTTGGATATCGAACGAGCGCTCAACACTGTAGCACCCAGCGCTGAACCCAGCAGCTCAGAACTTGATTTAGACCAAGGGCTTTTGGCGCAACTGAAACAAAAACTGGCACTGGTTGTTGATGACTCCAGCATGGCACGTAAACAGGTCACACGTACACTGGATATGATTGGCCTTAACTATATAACAGCACAGGATGGCAAAGACGCCTTACGCAAATTAAATGCCATTCAAGAAGAAGGACGTACCGTTGATTTAATTATTTCTGATATTGAGATGCCAGAGATGGATGGATATTCCCTAACCCGCGAACTCAGAAAAGATCAGGAACTATCATCCACCTACATTCTGTTACACACCTCTCTGTCAGGCACTGTCTGCAATGAAAACGCGCAGGCCAGTGGCGCAAATGCTGCACTAACAAAATTTGTAACCGAAGAGTTAACAGCTGCTGTTATGAAGGGGCTGGATCTGGAACAGCAATTCAGCTAGAAATTAATCAGCCATCAAGTTCCATGATGGCATCCATCTCTACTTCAGCACTCTTTGGGAGCGCTGCCACTCCAACCGCAGCCCTGGCTGGATAAGGATCCGAGAAGTAGTCTGCCATAACACTATTAACCACAGGAAAATGCACCAAGTCTGTTAAAAAAACATTTAGCTTAGCAACATCAGCAAGCTCTCCTCCAGCCGCCCTGGCTACCGCCTGTAAGTTATCAAACACCCGTCGAATCTGTACTTCAATATCACCCTCTACCATCTCCATGGTCTCTGGAACCAGCGGGATCTGTCCAGACAGGTAGACTGTTGATCCGCTTTTCACAGCTTGTGAGTATGTGCCAATTGCCTGTGGAGCTTGGTCAGTACGGATTATTTCTCTAGGCATGAATTGTTTCCTATTTTCTAATGTCATATGACAAACAGAGCTATCCCTGGGCTCTTGTTATACGCATAACGGGCGGTAACGAGCGCAAGTGACGAATAATTCTTGCCAAGTGCTTACGTCCTCGGACAGCAATAATAAAATCCAGGGTGGATGAAAGCCCATCTCTCTCTTCAATACTGACATTTTCAATATTGCAGCCCATCTCTGCAATAGAGGCTGCAACAGTTGCCAAAACACCACGTTTAGTGCCCACTTCAATACGGATTTCTGTGCTAAATTCAGCCTCTGCATCTTCTTCCCAGCGAACATCCAGCCAGTCCTCGCCACCCTTGCGAAAATCACCCAGATTAGGGCATTCCTGCCGGTGCACGCTCATTCCGCTTCCCGGATTAAATACCGCCATGACAGCATCACCGGGGATAGGCCTGCAACACTTTGCAAAGTTGACCACCATTCCCTCTGTGCCTTTAATTGCCAACTGGCCAGCAGGCTTTTCATGATCAACAGCCTCTTGTGCACGCTCAGCATCAGGCCCCGTCATACGGCGAGCAACCAATCTGGCCATGCGGTTGCCTAATCCGACATCTGCCAACAGCTCCTCTAAATTATTGAGTTTAAACTCAGACAGAAGTTGCTGAACCTTACTCTCTGGAATACTACTCAGTGACTGATCATAGGCCTGTAGATCGGTTTCCAACAAACGACGTCCAAGATTGATTGCTTCCTGCTGCTTGAGATTTTTCAAATAGGCGCGAACATTGGCTCTTGCTTTTGCAGTGGCTACAAAGTTCAGCCAGGCTGGATTAGGAGACCCACTTGCTGCAGTAATAACTTCGACAGTTTGGCCATTAAAGAGTCGACTACGAAGCGGCGCCAATCGTCTATCTACCCGGGCAGCCACGCATTGGTTGCCTACATCTGTGTGAACGGCATAGGCAAAATCGATTACCGTTGCTCCTTTAGCCAGAACCATGATTTTGCCTCGAGGGGTAAAGACGTAGACCTCATCAGGAAACAGATCAACCTTAAGGTGCTCAAGAAACTCTAGCGAATTGCCCGCCCCTTTCTGCATATCAAGAAGGTTTTTCACCCATTCTGAAGCCCTAGCCTGAGCAGAGCCACTTCCTCCATCGCCCGTTTTATACATCCAGTGAGCCGCAATACCCGACTCAGCAAGTTGATGCATCTCTCCCGTGCGAATTTGGATTTCAATTGGCATGCCATGCGGCCCAAACAGCACGGTATGTAGAGACTGGTATCCATTGGCTTTGGGTATGGCAATAAAATCTTTGAAGCGACCTGGCATGGGCTTATAAAGGTTATGCACCGCACCCAGCACCCGATAACAAGTATCAACCTTATCTACAATAATGCGGAAGGCAAATACATCGACCACTTCAGAGAAAGAGCTCTTTTTTACTCGCATCTTGTTATAGATGCTATAGAGATGCTTTTGCCGACCAAGCACTTCACCTGATAACTCTTCCTGGCGTAAACGCTCCCTAATGGCTGTTTCAATCGTGCCCAAAACCTCTTTGCGGTTACCTCGGGCATCCGCCACTGCCTTTTTTATAGCGCGATAACGCATGGGCCAATAGGCCACAAAACCCAGTTCCTCAAGTTCCAAACGGATTGCATTGATACCCAGCCTATTGGCAATAGGCGCGTAAATTTCCAGGGTTTCACGTGAGATTCGACGGCATTTTTCTGGGCGCATTACACCCAGCGTACGCATATTATGTAGCCGGTCTGCGAGCTTGATCAGGATAACGCGGATGTCCTTAGTCATCGCCAGCAACATTTTTTGCAAACTGGCAGCCTGAGCCTCAGCATGCGTTTTGAAATCAATCTGGGTTAGCTTGCTGACCCCATCCACCAATGAGGCAATCTCTTCATCAAAGGCCTCTATCAAACCCTCTTTTGCAGTAGGCGTATCTTCGATAACATCATGCAGGATGGCCGCCATGAGGCATTTATAATCCATGTGCATCTCAGCCAGGATGCATGCCACTGCAAGCGGGTGAAAGATATAGGGTTCGCCTGTTTGGCGCGTTTGCCCTTTATGGGCTTCACTACCAAACAAGAAGGCGCGGCGCACCTCATGGATTTGATCTGGGGCAAGATAAGATTCCAGAGATTTGCAAACCCCATCTATAGAAAGATGAGCATCGCCTGGCTCAGTATCTGGAAAAGATTTAGAGGGAGCCATGTAGAGCGTAACCATACCGCTTTAGAAAGATAAAGTGAGTAAGTTCATCCGTCAATTAACACGATTAAACATTTAATCGACTTCTGGAGATCATTAATCCTTTGCAGTTGAAATGCGTACACACCGGACAGGCTTATCCGTTGCTTGCCTCTCCACCAGCAACTGCGGCATTTGGTTCCGTCATTCCCGCCATCTCTGCGCTCAGCGCCTCCTCAGGATTAATCGCCTCTTGAGGTGGATTGATACTTTCATCATCCACTAGGCCTTCAGCGATTTCCCGTAGCGCTACAACAGTTGGCTTATCATTTTCCCACGGCAAAAGTGGCTCTACACCATTTACCAATTGACGCGCACGCTTACTTGCCAGCAGAACCAAATGAAATCGGTTGTCTACATTTTCCAAACAATCTTCTACTGTAATACGCGCCATAATCTAACTCCGGAAAAAGCATTGGCCCTTGGCTGGGCAACAAAAAAATAGGGGCTGCAACCAGCCCCATCTATATAGCCTAAGTGTAACGTATCCAGACCATTCAGGCTAGTAGAGCACTCAGCTGGGGCTGCAATTTATCAGCTTGAACCAATTGCCGCTGGCGTAAGCCACGTACAATGGCATCCAATTCCTTTAATGCAGATGAAAAATCATCATTTACAACCAGATAATCATATTCTGCATAGTGTGACATCTCATTTTTAGCATCACGCATGCGACGGGAAATAACCTCTTCACTATCCTGTCCACGTGCACTCAGACGATCACACAGTGCTTGTGGACTGGGAGGCAAGATAAAAATAGATATGGCATCCGGTATGCATTTGCGCACTTGCCGCGCACCCTGCCAATCAATCTCCAATACCACATCCTGCCCAGCATCTAGCAGCTCTTGTACAGCAGCCTCAGCGGTACCGTAGTAATTATCAAAGACCTGAGCATGCTCCAGAAAGGCACCCTCACCAATCATACGCACAAAACCTGCTTCGTCTATAAAGTGGTAATCCTTGCCACCCTCCTCCTCCGGACGCCTTGTTCTGGTAGTATGGGAGACTGAAACATCAAGTTGCGGATCAGCAGCAACCAACTCTTTTAATAAGCTGGTTTTGCCAGCTCCCGAAGGGGCGGAAACGATAAAAAGTGTACCTTTCATTTAACCTCTAGCTTAAAGGGGTGAAAATAATATTTTACCTATAAAAACAGGGGTTTTAAGCCCCTTATTCAATATTCTGGACCTGCTCGCGCATCTGCTCAATTAACACTTTCATATCAACCGCAAGTTTAGTCGTCTCTGTATCGTTTGACTTGGAAGTCAATGTATTGACCTCACGATTGAGTTCCTGCATTAAAAAATCCAGTCGACGGCCAACGGGTTCTTCCTGTTGAAGCACTCGCTCCACCTCATCCAGATGGGTGTACAAGCGATCCAGCTCTTCATCTACATCCAGACGCTGGGTTAGTATTACCATCTCCTGTTCCAATCGACCAGGATCCAGCTCATCACCCAATTCACTTAAGCGAGCACGTAATCGATCACGGATGCTCTCCAATACAAAAGGAATCCGCTGTTTTACCTGACCAACCTGCTCACGCATAGTGATGCAACGTTGTTGGATCAGGTCAGCCAGTGCTGCCCCTTCACGCTGGCGGGTTTCAACCAGAACATCAAGCGCTTGGTCAAGCAGCTGAGTCGCCTGCCCTTGGACTGGTGATAAATCCTGCGGTGCCACTATCATGACCCCTGGCCAACGAAGAACATCCATAATGGAGGGAGGAACCGCTTCATGTAGCAGGTGCCCGACCTTATCTGCCGCTTCCATTACCTGAGTTGCCAATCGCTCATTAACCTCAACCCCGGCAACCGCAGCCTGCAGCGGTTTAAAACGTAGGCTGCAATCGATTTTACCTCGCCCCAAACGCTTGTTAATCTTCTCCCGAACCAGCGGCTCTATCGCACGCAGCTCTTCTGGCAGACGCACAAACATCTCCAGATATCGATGATTTACAGATCGAATCTCCCAAATCAATTCTGCCTGCTCGTCTCTATTTTCCTTTCGCGCAAAAGCGGTCATACTGTGAATCATTGATGCTCCCTTACACATTTTGAAAACAAAAAAATAAACGCACTTTGAAAAATACTTTTATTATTTCGGACTAAACTATGAACACATGTATCATAGTGCCCCCGCCACTTCCTTGCACCTGCAATTGTTAAATATCTTTTCATGACACAGCAACGAGACAGTCTGCCAGCCGGAACCACTATAGACTGCTATTCCATTATAAAGATGATTGCCAGTGGGGGATTTAGCCTTATCTACCTTGCTGAAGATGAGGATACGCAAGAACGTGTCATCATCAAAGAGTATCTACCCAAAAAAAGCGCTTCACGAAAAAAAACCAACCGAATCCACATAATCGGCAGCGCTAAGCAACAAAACGCCTTCCACCATGGACGCAAACTCTTTTACCAGGAGGCCAAGGCACTGGCCAACCTGCAACACCCTAATGTAGTCAAGGTGCGAAATTTCTTTCTTGCTAATGACACCGCTTATCTGGTGATGGATTATGAGCCAGGAAAAAACCTGGGGGGCTATATAAAGCAACGGGGCGGCAACCTCAGCACCACATTTATTATGACCGTCTTCCCCCCCATCCTGGACGCCTTGAGCCTGATTCACTCCCGCAATCAGCTCCATCTCGATATCAAACCTGGAAACATCCATCTGCGCCCTGGAGGCAACCCGCTGTTACTGGATTTTGGGGCAGTGCATTGCGTTACTAAAACCAGCAACATTAAAACCAGTCAGGTTATTACAGCAGGCTTTTCCCCCGTTGAGCAATACTATGCATCGGGTAACATAGGCCCCTGGAGCGATGTCTACGCCATTGGCGCCACTATGCGCTCCTGCATTGAAGGTAAACCACCTCCATCCGCCATCAAACGTCACGCCAAAGAGACTCTCGTCTCAGCTGTAAAAAAACATAAACAGCGATATCCTGTATATTTACTGGAGGCAATGGACTGGGCAATGGAGATGGATCCCGATCAGCGCCCACAAAATGCGGGGGATTTATTAAGCGCCATAACAAATAAAAGTGGTCGCCCTGCAACAGCTACTATCACTCATAAACCAACAAAAACAGACGCAAAATGAGAGAGATACAATACCAAACCGCAAATACAACAATTATTGGAAACCGATCCACAAACCAGGACAGATGCACTCTGATCGAATCCATCAATAGCGTATTAATCTGTCTGGGTGACGGAATGGGCGGTCATCCAAAGGGGGAAGTCGCTGCTCAGATACTAATGGATGTCTGCACACAGGCATTCACAGAGGCACGCAAACCCATTCCAAACCCGGCCAGTTTTCTAGTGGATACCATGAACCATGCACATGAGCAGATCATTGCATACGGAAAAGCACAGAACCCTGCCATCAAACCCCGCACAACCGCAGTAGTCGCACTCATCCAAGACAACATAGTCTACTGGGCACATGCTGGTGACAGCCGCTTCTATCTGTTCCGGGGCAAAAAAATCCTGGCACGCACCACCGATCACTCCTATGTGGAACTATTACGTAAGCAGGGAGCTATTACCCCCTCAGAGTGCGCCTCCCACCCACAGCGAAATTATGTAACACGCTGCCTGGGTGGCAATATGCTCTCTGTTGACTTTTCACATGGCAAACCCACGCCACTATTACCCGGAGATATCCTGCTATTATGCTCAGACGGATTATGGGGTGCACTCGATAACAGCAGCCTGGCTCGAGGCATCTGCACAGATGAGCCACTAACTGAGCGCATTAAGCAGCTGACCAAGCGGGCCGCATCAACAGCCGCCCCAGAGAGTGATAATGTCACCGCCATTGCGCTACAGTGGATTGAGGGGGTTACCTCTATACCGCTGGACAAATTAATCAGCAGCCCAACCACCAACACCAGCACTAACAGCCAAGAATCAACGCTTAACAAAGCGGTTGATGATCTTAGAAATACCATTAAATCTTTTAAACCATAATCAGGAAACCTTATGAGACCCAGCGGCCGCAGCCCAGACCAACTTCGCCCTATCACCATCACCAGAAACTACACTAAACATGCTGAAGGATCAGTACTAGTGGAGTTTGGCGATACCAAGGTGCTCTGCACCGCAACCATCGAAGAGAGGGTACCTCGCTTCCTTAAAGGGACAGGACAGGGCTGGATTACTGCCGAATACGGCATGCTCCCCCGCTCTACCAATACGCGCATGGGTCGAGAAGCATCCCGTGGCAAACAAGGGGGGCGCACCCTTGAAATTCAACGACTAATCGGCCGCTCGCTGCGCGCAGCTGTTGATCTCAATGCTCTGGGTGAGCACACCATCACCCTTGATTGTGACGTCATTCAGGCTGATGGGGGCACGCGTACCTCTTCCATCAGCGGTGCCTTTGTGGCACTGCATGACGCCATTGGCACACTGCGCAAGGCCAATAAAATAAAGACCGACCCCATCTACGGTATGATCGCTTCTGTCTCAGTCGGCATCTACAAGGGAGAACCTGTACTCGATCTGGATTATGCTGAAGATTCTAATGCTGAAACCGACATGAATGTCGTTATGAACGACGCGGGTGCCTTCATCGAACTACAGGGTACGGCAGAGGGTCATGCCTTTCGTAGCGAAGAGTTAAACGCCATGCTGGAGCTGGCCAAAAAAGGCATCAATGACATCCTTGAACATCAGCAGGCCGCACTAGCAGAATAGCCAGACAGATTGGAAACCAGAACTTGAATCCCAAACAAAATCACAACCGCATCGTCTTGGCCAGCAGCAATGCTGGCAAGGTTAAAGAGATCAACCAACTGCTCAGCAACCACCAAATCCAGGTTGTGCCACAGAGTGATTTCAACGTACCTGATATTGAAGAGACAGGTTTGACCTTTGTGGAAAATGCCATCCTCAAAGCCCGCAACGCTGCTCAGCATAGCGGGCTGCCCGCTATTGCCGATGATTCCGGGCTGGAGGTGGATGCACTCAACGGCGCACCGGGTATCCGCTCAGCCCGTTTTTCAGGCCCAGAGGCAACGGATCAAACCAATAATGACAAGCTACTCAAGCTACTGAAAGAGATACCAGAGGATAAGCGTAGCGCCCGTTTTCAGTGCCTGCTTGTCTACCTGCGTCACCCAGCTGACCCAACACCACTCATCTGCCAGGGCACCTGGGAGGGGCAGATCCTATTCCAGCCACAGGGTGAAAATGGTTTTGGTTATGATCCACTGTTTTTTGTACCCGACCACTACTGTAGCTCGGCAGAGCTACGGCCAGAGGTAAAAAACCAACTCAGCCATCGGGGCCGCGCACTACGGGAACTCCTGGCCAAATTATCAGACTAAATATCCGGATCCACCAAAAACCCACAGACCCAGTTAATATTCATTGCCATAATTCAATATAGTGCTACTTTTTTATCATTACCCATGGAGTTCAAATATGAATAGATTGACCCTCATCCTGACACTGTGTGCCGCGCTCATCGCTACTACCGCTAGCGCAGAAAACATAGGGATTCATGGAAATGAGAATGTATCCCTACCAAACAGTGGCAAGGTGCTTGAAGTCATGAATGTGGCGGGTTACACCTATCTGCATATTGAGGGCAAAGATAAAAAAGAGTGGATTGCAGGCAAGGCAAAAGAGATTAAGGAAGGTGATTTTGTCCGCTATAGCAAAGGCAGCGTCATGCGTGACTTCTTCAGTAAATCTCTAAATAAAACCTTTCCAGAAATACTCTTCACCAGCGCCATTCAGCTTGAAAAGCCCGTGACCACAACAGGTGTGGCCAAAACCAACCCTGAGCAACAGGCTAACGTTGTCCAGGCCCATGTAGTCAGCACAGCTGACAGCGGTGGTTATACCTATATTGAAACCAAGCAAAATGACAAAACAGTCTGGTTGGCTGGCCCAAAAACAGCAGTCAAAAAAGGCGACACCATTCGCTATGCCAACGATGGTGCCGTTATGACCAATTTCTACAGCAAAACACTTAATCGTGAATTTGCAGAGATTCTATTTGTGGGCGAAGTGCAGATTATCCAATAGCCAAACAGGCAAGAAAAGGTAGTTTAACTCAGCAAGAGATTATCGATCACCATGGATGCTGCCTCACACAACATATCCAAAATAACCAACACCATCTGCCCATACTGCGGGGTAGGCTGTGGCATTGGGTTGCGGGTTGAACAAGGCAAAATTACTGGCGTAGAGCCGCTTGCCAACCACCCAATCAGCCAAGGCAAACTCTGCACAAAAGGCTGGAGTACAGCCTATGCAGTTGACCCGATTGACCGGATAACAACACCACTTATAAAAGAGAATGGGGAATTCCACCCCGTCTCATGGGATGAGGCCTACCGCACCATTACCGAGGCATTTTCTACCGCCATTGCTGAAAAAGGGCCAGATTCACTCGGCATCATCGCCTGCGCCCGCGCAACCAATGAAGACTGCTACGCCGCGCAGAAATTCGCCCGTGCCGCACTGGGCACCAATAATGTCGATCACTGCGCCCGCATCTGTCATAGCCCCTCCGTAGCAGGCCTACGCCAAACACTGGGCTCTGGCGCAATGACCAATTCCATTGATGATATTGAGAAGGCCGATCTCATCGTCATCTTTGGCTGTGACCCCACTGAAAATCACACCGTATTGGGTGGGCGCATCATCCAAGCCAAACTAGCCGGTGCCAAGTTGCTGGTTGTCGACCCTCGTCTGACACGTCTCGCCAGAATGGCCGACCTACATTTGCAGCTGCAGCTGGGCACCAACATTGCACTCATCAACGGTCTATTGCACATCATTTTTGCCAATGGCTGGGAGGCACGGGAATTCCTGGATAGCCGCTGTGAAAATGAGGCGGCACTTCGAACCAAAGTAGAGGAGTATCCACCCGAACGGGTAGCAGCCATAACCGGTATTTCGGAAGAGCAACTCACTGCAGCTGCCAGAATGTACACAGAGGCAAACAATGCCCTGCTGGCTTACGGCATGGGCATCACCCAGTACACAACAGGCACCAACAACGTCATCTCCATCTCCAATCTTACTTTGGTAGCTGGCCAGATAGGCCGCGAAGGCACGGGCATAAACCCACTGCGCGGACAGAACAATGTCCAGGGTGCATGCGACATGGGCGCGCTCCCCAATGTCTTCCCGGGCTATCAAGAGGTTACAGCGCCTGCAAGTAGAGAAAAGTTTGCTGCCAGCTGGCAACAAGATCTCCCACAAAAGAACGGCCTTACCTCTCTTGGCATGACCAAGGGAGCATTGACCGGAGATGTAAGCTGCATGCTTATTATGGGGGAAGATCCAGTTGTTACTGACCCCGATCAAAACCATGTCCGGCGTGCCTTTGAGGCGCTTGATCTTCTGGTTGTTAGTGAACTGGTCATGACTGAAACCGCTGCCATGGCCGATGTCGTCCTGCCTGCCGCTGCCTTCTCAGAAAAACAAGGCACCTTTACCAATTGCGAACGCCGCGTACAACTCATACAACCCGCCATACCCGCCCCTGGTGAGGCCAAACCCGATTGGCAAATACTCGGTGAGCTAGGCAGCCGCCTGGGTTATAACGGCATGGAGTGGGAAAATGCAGAGGCAATATTCAATGAAATAGCCGCTCTATCGCCCATCTACCAAGGCATGAGCTATCCAAAATTAGCAGCCAATTATGGTCTACAGTGGCCCTGCAATGAAGATGCCCCAGACGGCACTCCACTACTACACAGTGAGACATTCAGCTGCGGCAAAGGGAAACTCATCCCAGTCAGCCACACTGATCCAGCAGAGATGCCTGATAAGGAATACCCTCTCTTTTTTACGACCACCCGGCTCCATTTTCACTATGGCTGCGGCTCAATGACCCGCAAATCCCCACTACTGGAGCGAGAGACACCCAGTGGCATTCTGTTTATAAACCCTTCAGATGCACAAGCACTTGGAATCAAACCTCAGACAAAAGTCCGTATTAACTCACGGCGCGGTCAGGTGGAAACACGGGCAGTTGTTACAGACGAGGTTCCAGCTGGAACCGTAGCTATGCCCTATCATTTTAAAGAGGCCCCCTGCAACCAGCTAACCAATAACGCCCAAGACCCCGTCACCAAAATGCCAGAACTCAAAGCCTGCGCAGTACGGGTCACCAATTTGGAGTCTGAGGCAAAATGAAGGCCTTTCTCCTGGATGATATTGAGCATCTGCGCAGCCATCTGGCATCGCAACGATCACTTTTCACACCACAGCATGATGGCACTGGTGAACTGAACTGGCTGCCCTTAACCAGCAATACCCAACCTGTAACAGCTGAACGCCCCCTACTCCCATCCTATCCCGCCAAACAGTTCTTTTTTCCTGATCGGGAGATACTCTTTCAGTTTGATGGCAAAGCATTCAAAGAGACTCTGCCTGCACCGGATCCACAAATCCTGTTTGGTCTCCGGAGCTGTGACCTCTGCGCCATTGCTTATCAGGATCAGTTTTTCCAGCAGGATCCCTACTATCAAGCACGCCGCAAGGCCACACTGCTGGTTGGTATCGACTGTCACATGCCTTGTGAGGGCGGTTTCTGCCCAACCGTAAATGCGGGTCCTTTTATCAGAGATGGCATGGCTGACCTGGTTTGTCATCAACGGCTTGATAAGAGCTGGCTGCTCATCGCCCATACTCCAGAGGTAGAAGCACTGATTAGCGGGCTGAATCTTAAAGCGGCAGATGCCAATTCGATCACTCAGCGTAACAAACAAGAGGCGCAGGTTTCCGCCCAATTTCCATCTGCAACACACATTGAAACTGGCATCGAACATATCAATCAGGCCCAGGTTCCCGCAGAGACCTGGCAGGGCATGGGGCTACAGTGTCTTACCTGCTCCGGCTGCACAAATCTATGTCCCACATGCTCCTGCTTTACCAGTTATGACCGCCCTATTGCAGAGGGTTTTGAGCGTGAACGCTGCTGGGATTCCTGTCTCTATGATGCCTTCCAACGTGAGGCCAGTGGCCACAATCCAAGTGCCGGAGCAGGTCAACGCGTGGAACGTTTCTGGTTCCACAAATTTTCCAATGAATATGTAAAGACCTTTGGCCGCTACGGCTGTACCGGCTGTGGTCGTTGCGAAAAGGTCTGTCCGGGTGTCATTGGAGCTCACTCCGTTATGAAGAGAATTTCGGCCACACTATGAAAGGACTCATGACCCCACAAACCATCCGTATTGCTGAAATTTATAATGATGGCGAGGCATCCCGTCACTTCACTTTTGAGGCTACCAACGGCACGACACACTCAGCCAAACCTGGGCAATTCTTTACCCTCACCCTACCCGGATATGGCGAAGCTGCCTTTACCTACCTCTCACTACCTGATGCAGAGGGGCAGTTCAAAGCATTAATCCGCGAGACAGGCTCACTGACCTCAGCACTATTTAAGTGCGACATTGGCGACATCATTGGCTTTCGCGGCCCCTTCGGCAATAGCTGGCCAGAAGAGCAACTACATGGAAAGCGTGTATTGATCATAGCTGGTGGCATTGGGCTGCCTCCTCTTGCTGCTATAGCAGACCACCTGGCAACTGACGATACCCAGGCCGCGCTTATCTATGGCAGCCGCTCACCTACGGATCAGGTTCTAAAATATGAGCGTTCAGCCTGGCATATGTACATGCCTGTTCTTGAAACCTTCGATCACCCTTCAAGTAAGAAGCAACTTACGGGTACCCCGCTGGATCACATAGCTGAGATAGAGACAAAACTAGGTGGACAACCTGAAGCCATTCTTACCTGCGGCCCTGAAGTGATGATGAATGCAGTAGGCCACTACTTCGTACAAAATGGCCTGTCCCCAGAAAACATCTGGCTTGCACTGGAGAGGCGTATGCACTGTGGCGTTGGTGAATGTGGCCATTGCTACCTGGGCAGCAGCTACGTCTGCACAGATGGGCCAGTCTATAGCTGGCAACAGCTCACCCAGCTCCACTCCCAGACCACAGCTTAAAGAAAAAGTCAACCCTGCCGATCTAACTATATAGCTCGAAACAATTTTTCCAATTTACAGATATAGCAACGAGTTCGCACGGTGCATGGATATAACAATGGCCAACAAAAACGCAGCTGATTTTTTTGCCGCACTAGAAGAAGGTGCTGATCAATTAGATAGGTTAAATCAAACCTATCCAAATCTGGCCAATGATTTTACCCGCGATACAGTCGAAGAGTTTCGCCGCATACCCATCACCCTACGACAAACCCACGAAAAAGAAACACATGACATCAGTAGCAGTACACAAGAGTTTGCTGAAGAAACAGCCAATTCCAATCAGGGTGACCAAAAACTGATCGAAACCGCCCAAGAGCTACTCGCCATCCACAGCTTTGACGATGTTTTAGAGATAATACAGACTGAACATGGAGTAACACTAAACCTGACACAACTCGTGAATTTAGTAGGGAACAATATTTATATTGTGGCCCTACGCCGCGAGGCCCATGAATTCCAATCCAATGCCATCTCTCTACCTCAAATAGCTCAGCTCTGGTCTGATCTTGAACGACCACCCATTGGTGATACAGGTTGGACAGCAACCAGTGTTTCCATGATTCTTGAGAAGAACCAGTAGCTCAATTAAACAACTAGCTCTTGATCAATAAAAACTTCTCTTTGCCTAATTGCAGGCAAAAGCACCTCATCTGCAAACATAGATCCCGTTATACCCGGATCTGTTTGATCCTGTTTTTTAGCCTCATCCAGCCTATGCCCTTGACCACTTTCCAAACACTTTAGCATTTTTTGATAACCTAAAGGCCACGCCTCAATTTGCCCAAAACGCTCCCTTATTGATCGCAATATCATCATCCCTGAAAAGTCTAAATCACCCCCAAAATAGACCGGCCAATCACAAACTGACTCAGCAAACCACCAACTTTCAAAAACATCGCGCCATTTTAAGGCCCCATCTCCATGCAGGTGCAATAAAGCACCATCTCTACATCTCACTCGACTGGCACTTCCTTTAAATCCAGAAGAGTAAATCAACGCCAATTCTTCAACACCTGTAGGCACCCCATTAATCGCACACGTATAACTGTCCTGATTTTCAATAAATAAAACCCCGCCAACCTCTTTTGGAAGGTAGATATTTACCACAAGAGGGCGAGGTAAAAGTGTTAACTCTGGATAGAGCGAATAAACCAGCCTCTCTCGCCCATCTAAAAACTTGGATAACCCAAAAAAGCAGGCCGCACTAAGTTGACGTAAGGTTACTGGGATGTCTAAGTAACAGCTTATCTTAATAAACCCGTTGAGAATTTCCTCACAGCTCCTATCACCAATATTAAGCCGATAAGTACGCAACTGTTTCGTTTCACCAGAGAATTGAACAGCAACTTTATCAACCGCCATCTGCCATTCAATTAAAGGCAAGTCCTTTCGTGGACGGTTTAACCAACTACGCAATATAGCTTCACTATCAGCATTAATTATCAGTCTAGCTCCCACATATTCTGGCTCATAGGGATCACGCTTGGCACAGGGGCAAATAGAAAACAACCCATAGTCATAGCAAAGATTTTTTATCAAACCCCATTGTGTATCAGACTCGAGACCGCCATGAAACAAAGAGGGGAATTTTTTTATAGTTAACGTAATACCTAGTGGCCGCTTTCTTTCATCAGCTGATATACGGTCAAGCCCATCAAGAAAAAGAGCTAATAAATATTGAATCTCTTCCTGATCATCTAACCAGCAGGGTTTTTTATTTATATCCAACGCCTTACCTTTGACATATACATTCTATAGCTATCACCAAATTTCTTTTCTAAAATCTGTTCTTCAAAGCATATTTGGGTTTTTGTAATGTACCAATAAAATATTGGAAGCATGATGAAGGATGGCAAACTTCCCAAAAACAACCCCCATGCCAACAAAACAATCAAAAAGCCTAAGTACATTGGATTCCTAGAAAATCTATACACATCACTTGTTACCAATATCGATGAGTTTTCTGGGGATATAGGGTTGACTGTGGTGTTAGCTTTAAAAAAAGCTCTTCCTCCAGCCAGCACAAGCACTAGGCCGAAAACAACAATCACAGCTGATAAATGCAGCCTCCACGTGAACTCAAAATAGCCAAACGGAATCAGCAACTCTATTACCAACATTGCAACAGCCGATATGAACAGCTGAACAATTGGAATAATCTTTAAACTCAATATCCCACCCCATCCCATCACTACATAAAAATAATTAATGTGGAATATATTTTTCTCTTTGATTATATGGAACTTGCACAGAATCTAATTTTTTACCTTGAATATTTTTAAGGTAATTTGCCATAAAATGTTCACTAACACTCTCACGGCCAATATTCTTCCAGAAACCTCCTATCGATTTTCGCGTCGCATTATGTTTTTCTAAATAAACATAATATACATCTTCAAGCAAGATAACCTCTTCACCCATATGTTCATAGACGCCATGAATAGAGTCCAACAAGGTAATTGGCGGCACAAGAGGAACAACATCATTTTCATCAACAACTCGTGTTAATGGAAGAAAGCCATAGCGTTTAACCCCTTTTTTATTGGTCACTTTAGGCTGTCCAAAATTAACTGACTGATCAACATAAAAACCATCTTCATGCAGGTACATCATTAACAATGTTGCAATAGCTGCCCCAAGTGAGTGGCCTGTTACGACAATCTTATACTCTCTATTCAAGTGAGGTAAAATATCAGCATAAAGCTTCATTGCATCATCATCAAACCCACTATGAACGTAAATGCCAAGCTTTTTATTTTTGGATGGAATATATTCAGCATCCTCTTTTACATTTTTTAGGTTTGCCGTCCCGCGAATAGTGATGACCTGACGGCTATTCTCTGGATGCTGCTCAAGAAAATACTGCACTTCAGTATCAGCAACTTCTGCCACACGAACTGTTTTAGGAAATAGTTTTTTTATTTGAGCTTTAGTCTTATATGCTGCATCAGCTCGCTCAGCAAACCATAGCAGCTCTTTATAATTAAAGTCTTTCACAACATGACTTTTTTTGCTCTCAGTAAATGGGCTGCTACCGCACCCACCAATTAGTGGCACTATTAAAAGCGCTGCAACAATATTCTTTATATCCATGCTGATTTTTATTCCATTAAAAACATAATTATTAACAATACGCATACAATTTTTGATTATAAATTGTAAGCGCCCAATCCTGCCGTCTATTTTAACAAAATTATCTATTTATAAAATCATGTCAAATTTCCAGTTTTTACAGCAAGGCTTTTTATCTAAGAGCATTTATTCATTTATTTCTCATCTAAACATGACTTGGTTCACACTTTTTTCGCAAGTATCCCACAAATCAGACGAACTAAAAGGCAAGAGTCAAAAACAGTGGCTTGAAGTATTTGGTGATTTCCGGCCTTATTTTAAGACTAAACCAAATGAATCTGGAGGCATGCATTATGTCGAAATCAGAAAAGAATAAATTAATCCGTATAGTTGCTGGGTTAGCTTTTTTTATTCTTGCAGTAATGGTTACTCAAATGTAGTGAATACCATTTATGGTAAAAATATAGCCAAGGTATAGCACCTGCCCTAGCTGCTATGTCTTGGCTTTCTATTTCTTATTAACTACCATGGTAAACATGGGCTGCCACTCTACTCAATTCTGTTATTAGGTTAATTTGATAGTCAGGCAATCTCTTCCATAAAATCCAGTTCTGCTTGTTGATAGATACTTCGCCGGTGATTAGACCAAAGCGCTTTTATCTTCTCTTGATTACATGCTTTACGATCAACCAATACTCTGGTTTTGAGTTGTCCCCTAGGTTTTTCGCTGGGACATTTTGCAAAGACAAATTCATTGCTGATCAGATCCATAAAGGGGCCGCACTTGCTGGTTGGCATAATAAAGATAAGCTGGAGCCCCAATGATTCTGTTAAGTAATTAATCACTTCCCGCGAGCGGGTTTCATCCATCTTGGAGAAAGCCTCATCTACCAGCACCATGCGCAGGTGATTGCCTGACTCTGCAAAGCGGAAGGCTGAGGTAATAGCCGCAGAGCGAATAATGTAGGCGGGGGTTTCCAGTTGGCCACCACTACCCGTACCATATTCACTAAGCGCGATGGGCGGCTTGCCCTCCACCTCTTTGTAGATCTCATAACGCCTATAATTACGATAATCAGCAATACGCTCCAGCTCACGCAGTGCCTTCTGCTCATCCTCATCCAGCAGCATCTTCATCAGATCATCTCTGACCTGTTTTGATTTTTTCGACAACTCCGCATCAAACAGAGTGGCACCATCGCCCAGGGTTGGATTTTTGATGATCTCTTCAAAGAAACGGGCGTAGTCACGAAACTCAGGAATCCAGTCACTATCAAAACGGAAGGTTTCCAGATCATCACCGAAACGGTGGTGTTGTAGCTCTTTATTCAACTGTTCTATCTGTCGCTTACCATCGTTGATTGCCTGATGAATAGAGTGGCAGAGGTGGGTAACAAAGGCACTGTTAAAGCTCTCTTTCAGCTGCATCAGCTGCTGGTGCTTCTCAACCAGGATGTTATTTTTAAGCTGGTTGTAGACACGGTCTATATCCCGCTGCAATTCACAGACCGCACGAAACAGCTTGGCATCATACTCTCCTTCAAAGCTCTGATAGATAATGGCATCAGCCGGACGGCAACGTTGATTGTGTGACTGAATAGCATCATCCATCTTACGCTCACTGGCATGCAGCTGGCGCTCACTCTCTTTGCGATATGCCAGGGCGACATCCGGATCCAACGCCTTGGCTTCGCTATCAGCCAGATTGAGGCGAGCATCACAGTCAAAATCACTCCAGTCAGCTGCCAATTTGTGCAGTAGACTTTCGCAGCCCTCTACCTTGCTCTGCGTCTCTTCCTGTTGCTTGCTCAGCTCTTTGCTACGCTCGGCAATCTTACGTAGCTTCTCTTGAAACTCACCCTTCTGTTCCGTTAGCTCACGTTCCTGAACTCCCCACTGCTCCTCTTGTTCACGCAGAATTTCAAGCTTGCTTTCCAGTTCCTGGAACTCAGTCAGGTCCAGTTGATCCAGCAGCCCTTCCAGCTTTTGCAACTCACGATGAATGCCCAACATGCGGGAGATAGTGTCGGCATAATCCAGTCGCCGTAGCCCATCCACCGCCTGCAACAGGCTGGCACTCTCCTGCATCTGATCATTGGCACTTTGCCACTCAGCAGCCAGCTGCTCCAGCTCTGTACGTTTAGCCAGTAGTGCACGCTCACGTGCTGTTGCACCAAATACCAGCTCAGTATCCGGAAGATCACAGCGCCACATACTGTAGCTGCCTGCCCCCATGCCATCAGCAGTAATGCCTCGCCGGGTATGACGTAGCGCTTCAGCAGATTCCACCCGCAACACTGTGCCATAACTGGCGGTAACATAGCTCTGTGCTACTGCATGGCTAAAGGTCATTGCATGCAGAATGGAGTTGGCATCCAAGTGCAGACGCTCAGCATCCCGCTGTGCCTTTTCACCCTGAATAATGCGCGCTCGATTATCTCGCCCCGGCATGGCACGCACGAGACGGATCGCCTCTGCCTCATAACCGGGCTCGACAATAATAGAGAAGCGTGCACCACCCAGATAACCTTCAATAGCCGCCTGCCAGCGCGAGTCTTTGACCTCAATGTGATCACACAGAACACGGGGATCAGCCTGCGGACACTTGGATTTAATCTCAGCCAGCGCACGTTCAACATAGTGCGGATAACTGACTTGATGTAACTCCAACCGTTCAATCTCTTGCTGCTTCTGCCGGTGCTTCGCTGCCTGCTGGTTATAGCGACCCTGGCGTTGATGTTGAACAGCTGCCAGTTGATCACGCAGGTTTGCTCCTCCCTCCTCTTCTGAGACTGCGTACCAGTGATCCACCCACTGGTTATGCAGCCGTTGCGCCACGCGTGCCTGATCGAGGGATTGCTCAAGAGGGGAGAGATCACCCAGGATGTCACGACCCAGCAGGGCATGAAAATCAATCTCCTCTCGCCCCCCCTGCTCCATCAGGTTGCGACAGAGCGCGGCACTATTAAGATCGGCTGCCACCGGCAGATCAGCTAGCAGCGTAGGTGTTCGCAACCCCTTAGCGATAGACTGGCTCTGTTCAATATTTTTCTGTAGCTGGTTATCCTGTATTAGCAGCTGCTTGGCCTCTGTGGCCAGCGCCTCTTGTTGTTTATTATGTTGCTGCTCCAGCTCATCTTTCTGCTGCAAGGCATTGATACCCATGCGTTGCGCTTCCAATGCCACTCGCTGCTCATGCGCCTGACGTCGCCGTTCGATGACCAACCCAATCTCGCTACCGTTATTTTCCAGCTCCTGTTGCAGGTCACGCTGCTTCTGCTTGGCATTGAGATAATCCTGCTGGCGCTGCAGGAAGTGATACTGCGCCAGTGTGTAGTCGATAATATTGAGCTCAATCCACTGCTCAATATAGAGCTGCCCTTGAAGTTTGGACTGTTCAAGAATGCCGATGGACTCCACTAGTTGAGCTGCATCACGCTCCATGCCATGGATGGTTTTGAGCTGACTTGAGATGGATCGAATCGCCTCACCCAGATCCCGTTTTTCAAGGATCTCATCCGCCACAAAGCGGTCAATTCCCTGCACAGGTTTATAGGCCATAAAACGGGAGAAAGCCTTAGCCGCAGCAATGGCCTCCTGCTCCGTTACTGAATCATTGCGGCCACGTAAAATGCCATAAAGGCGGCGCAGGTAGGCCTTTTTGGTGTCATATTTCTCTACCTGACGCTTGCCAAATTCAGTGATAAACAGGGTTTGAATCTTATCTAACGGAGTGACATATTTGCCTACCTTGTCTTCACGCACAAAGTGCTTCAGTGTCAGCTCCTGGCCAGGCAGAATCATGAACAGCACTTCGTCCTGGCGGGCAGCCGGTTGGTTGCCTGCCTGATCCAGCCAGGCACGCACTGCAATCAGGGCGGTAAAAGGTTCACCCGCCTCACCCTGAGTAGGATGAAAGATAGCAGCCAGATAGCCATCCGTCGGGTCAAGCCGTGCATAGCTACCATCATCACACCCCAACACATAGGAAGGGAGGGTGCGCACCCGTTTACCGCCGCGACCCCGCTGAGTGCTCTCATCCTGCCCAGGGTTGAAGTGGAACAGGTTCTCATGTGCAGCAGTCATAATGGTCTGGATCGCATCAGCTGCGGTAGTCTTGCCCGAGCCATTGCCGCCGGAGAAGAGGTTAACCGGGCCAAACTCGAACTCCAGACTTGGAATATTGCCCCAGTTAACGTAGACAAACTTTTTTAGATACACGTTTTTCTACCTTATCTATTTATACAGTAGAGGACTGCAACTCTTCTTCATCATCTGCCTCTGCAACAAGCTCTGAATCACCCTCACCACTTAACGCTTGCAGACACTCATCACTGACAAAGTTGACGATCATGGGGTGAATCTTGATCCAGGCCTCACCGGAGTCAAACAGTTCATCCTGGCGACAGTTGATTAGCCGCAGCTGGCGCAGTCGTTTAAACAACTGGGTTCGCTCTGTCATCTTCTCAGGCAGACTACGACCCAGTAGGTTTTTAATGGCAATACCAAGTGATTCCAGGGATTCTGTTACATAGCCATTCTCATCCACCTTGCCTTCACGCAGCGCCTTGTCATATTGCAGCCGCAACACCAGCACCATTGCCACCTCATGTTGGTTCAATCGACTGCGCAAGCTGCCACCGAAAGCAGATGCCTCAGCCTCCTCCATGCCAGGCACCTGACTACCCGGCGGATAGAGTCGCACATATTCAAATTTTGGCTCATGTAGTAGCCGCACATCCATCAGTTCAAAATAGTCAGCCACCTGTGAGTGTAGGCGCAGATAGCGGTCATAAACCTGTTGTTCCACCAAGCTCTCATTACGACATAACACACCATAATTAAGCAGCCGAATGACCAGCTCTTTGAACTCATTTAGGGAGACATTCTCACGCTCAAGCGCTTGTTGCAGAGGTTCATTCAGCATATTCAGATTCAATCAACTCGATAGTGAATTCATCGGTCAGGTCAAAGTAATCGGTATGGACACGTTGGCCACTGGGCTCCACTTTGAAACGGAACTCACTGGATCGATTGCCAGCGGTTCCCACCTCAATCGCATGTGCCCCCATCAACAGCTCACGGGCATTATTGATGGGCAGGTTGTGGCTATGGATACGGTGCCCTTGATTAAGCGCCTTTACAATATAGTCCCGCAACGCTTGGTTATTAACAGCAAAGGCCCGTTCCATTGTCTGGTCAATAAAAAGCTGGCGGCGAGTCTCCTTATCTGCCATTCCATGCTCCTCAACTTCTGTGTTAACCACACGGTAGATGGGGCTGGAACGAAGTTTAGTCAACCCAGGTTCAACAAAACCCACATTGATGCTTGCCAAGGCATCACCGGCGGCGGCAAGTCGAGCTGACTGCTGGTCATCTGGCAATTCGGAGAGCTTTTGGCAGATGGGGGCCAGCTCACTCTGGCGGCCACTGCTACTGAAGCTGAGCTGTCGGATGATGATGTCAGCACGGCGGGTAAAGCCATGCAAAGCACTGCGCAGAGCGGGCAGCATAATCTCACTGGCGCTGTGCATACGGCTCTCAATGCCATCCAGGATCATCCAGTAAATTGAAGCGTTGCTATCCTGTAACAACTCAGGCGCTGCCTTGCGTAGCGCTCTTTCTGCATTAGCCTTGAACTCTTTGCGCTTGCGCCGCGCCTTTCCAATCAGGGCTTGAATCTCATCCCGATACTTCTCTACGCTATCTGCAGAGAGCCGCACCGCCAGATCAGGCATGAAGCGTTTCTCCATAAAATCGAAGAATTCATCACTGGCATGCTGTACCAGCTGCTGGGACTCTACCTCTCGTACCAGCTGGCGTTTACGCTCCTCCAGCTCAGCGATGACATCACTGAAATCGCTGATAATGCGCTCCGAGTATTCATAGGCATCCAGCAGATCATAGACCTCACCCTGATCCACAAAGGATTGCAGGGCATTACGAGTGTTGCGGGTATTTCGATGACGAGTACGAAACTGCCCCCCCGTCACCTCCACCATGGGCTGGGTAAAGAGGCGACCAACGCGGCTGAAGGCATAACTGCTCTGGAGCGTAGCCTCATCAACCTGCCGTTCAATCCAGCCATATTCCATCAGCAGATTAAGAATCCAGTTGGCCTGTTCACGCTCATTACGTACCGGCAGGCCAGTCTCATCTTCATTCAGATCCAGCAGCGGGGTTCGAGTGATGACCTCCTGAAAGGTCTCAACTACCTGCTCACGTGTCACAATCCGACTGTAGTCCGCCTGGGCACTGTAGAGACGGGTGTAGAGCAAGCGCAGGCACTCGACAATCTGCTCTCGGTACTTGCCGGTCAGAGGGCGGAAGAACTGGGTTTGTTGATTACAAAAAAACACGCGGCTACTGCAATCTCTGAGAAACAAAAGTCAGCATTATACCTAGATTAAGAGAGGAAATGAGAATTGAATATTACGAGACAGACACCACCAACCCTTTTACAATCATATAGTTAGGCTCAACAAGCCAATATCATCCCACTTTCTTTATTACACTACAGGCGTTAACATCTGCACTAAACACACATCATAAAAACATCATGCCCAGAACACCACATAAGCAACATAATAAAAAAAGCCGTTTTCTGAGCATTGGCTCAATAGCATCAATCTTAATGCTGTTGCTGATCACTGCCCCATTGATGCTACTCATCACCATTAGCGATTCATACGCGCTGGTCGAGGAGACAGAAAAGCTCGATAGCAACAATGTCATCAAGGCAAAACAAACAGCCAAACAGTTCTACCAAGAGCTGATGAATCCCGCCTCTCCAACCCAACGATCTGAAATTACAATTTCAGAAGATGAGATCAATAGCATCATTGCATTAGCCATGCGCGGCATCGAGGGACTTAAGGGGCGCATGAACGTTACGCCCATTGGAATCAAAGGTGCCTTCACATTCCATACGCCAATCAACCCATTTGGTAACTACATCAACCTAACCGCAACCGTAAGCCCATCCACACAGGGCCTATCAATCAATGAGGCAGCTATTGGGGGGCTTGAACTACCAGGCAAGCTGGTTCTGTCCAGCATAGAGAGACTGCTAAACCGACTGCTGAGTGGCAACGCAACCGGCACCGCATTGGTCAAATCCATTGAGTCAATCCAGGTCAAAGGTACAGCACTCTCGCTTGTCTACCACCCTGTTCCAGATTTACAAAAGATTATTGATGAAAGCAAAACACAACTTAAAAACATTCGTGACGATCTCGAGCTACTGGGTGACCCGGCAATCACTAAACTCTATTATCAACAGCTCTGTGAATTTCACAGTCAGATAAGCGGCTTCGGCAATGTCTCATTGGGGTACTATCTAAGCTCTGCACTCTCTTTTGCAAAACAACGCACGCTGATAAGTGAGATGCCAGCAGAGGAAAACCGGGCCGCCATATTGGCACTTACTATATTTCTTGGTTCGACCCAGTTTAACTCTATCATTGGAGCCATCGACAAAGAGACGTTCCAAAGCTGTCCAGCAGCAGATAAGCATATTGTGCTGGCTAACCGCAATGATTTACGACTGCACTTCATCTTCTCCAGCGCACTCAAAATCATCTCAGATAGCGGCACCAGCTTTGCCATCGGTGAATTCAAAGAGTTACTCGATTCACAGCAGGGTGGCTCTGGCTTCAGCTTTGCGGATCTTGCTGCCGACCGGGCAGGCATCTATTTCGCTGAACAGGCATTAGATAACGCTGGCGCACAACGCATACAGCAGATGGCTTCAAAACTTACCGATGAGAAACTATTCTTTCCCTCAATATCTGAACTACCCGAAGGAATACCACAACATGTTTTTGAAGCACGCGGCGGCATCGAAGGTGACTACTACAAAGGACAATTAATCACCATCAATCAGCGCATCAATAATCTTTCGCTATATCAGCAATAACCTAAAGCCGTACAGGAGCTACATCATGGATATCAATTTCTCCCCCAATGAAGCACGCATCATCGGATGCCTGATCGAGAAAGAGATCACCACCCCTGATCAATATCCGTTATCACTCAATGCGCTGGTCAATGCTTGCAACCAGAAGAGCAACCGTGATCCCGTACTCAACTTGGATGAAGCTACCGTACAGGAGACATTGGACGAACTGATCAAAAAACATATGGCTACTGATCGAACGGGCTATGGGGGTCGGGTTCTTAAATATAAACACCGCTTCTGCAACGCAGATTTTGGCTCATTGGAACTCACCGATCAGGAGCTTGGCATCATCTGTGTAATGCTACTGCGAGGCCCCAGGACACCGGGGGAGCTGCGCACCCAAACCAGCCGTCTCTGCAGGTTCAGCGATGTGCATGAGGTTGAAGCTGTACTACAACAACTGATAGAGCGAAAGGATGGCCCCTTTGTAGTCAAACTACCGCGTGAGCCGGGCAAACGGGAGTCTCGTTATGCTCATCTTTTGAGTGGCGAGGTAGAAGTGCCAGCGGCCTCTGAAATCATGCAAGCCACCCCTGCATTATCCCCATCTGATCATGAACGAATCAATCAACTGGAACAGCAAGTGCAAGAGCTACGGCAAGAGATTGAAGAGCTAAAAGAGCTGGTGCTGTAGCATCGGAAACAGGATTCAACTATAACAGCTCAATAGCTGTGGTTCAGGGTGAAAGAAGCCATTCAGCTTCTGTTCTCGAATGAGTGCTTAGTGCCAAAAGCGGTCGTTCAGTGATTTGGGTAACTGGCTGGCAATGAAGTGCAGCAGAATTGCCAGTCCATATTGACCCGCTTGCTAAGCATTATTATTTTTAGCTGCTTCTAGAATGCGTTCAAACATATTATCTTTTTCAAATACTAAATAATCAGATGTTTGAGGTGTAATGTTTAAGCTCTGTATATGCTGCCTGAAATCAAACTTTCTAGTAACAGGATCTTTGTCATTGTTTTTGGCAATGTCCATAATTCCAGATAATGTAAAATTCTTTTGCTTTAAAATATCAGTTAAAACATCAAAGTCATCAATTGTTATAAAATACATATTTTCTGGTGGAATGCAGGGATAGTTATTATATTCATAATAGATCTCATCAATTTTATCTTTGGCTATAACCTCATAGTAGTTTGTTCCACTACCTAAATGGAGATCTTTAAATGTAATTACTAGAAGATAATTGTTCGGACTGCTTGGTATCGCACGATTACTGCTATCAGCTAATTTTTTAATAACATCATGGGATTGCTTTATGGCTTTTAAAATTGATGTTTTCGTTTTATGGCGAATAATTTCAGTTGAGTGGGTTGTCTTGCCTTGGGTGTTCATTTCAACGGCTTTTGCATCAATAAAAATATTTGATGAATCATCCTGTATGAGGAAGTCTATTTGATTACCAGCTATACCAAGCAACCTCTTAATTTCATTTTCCGTCAGGAATGTGGCTTCTGAATGCTTTAATGATTTTTCTACATACCTTTCAAACAGCTCACCAAATTTATCCATAAACTTTGCAGCATCTATGCTTCTCATTATGTCGTAAACAAAATATTCGAGTCGTCTGAATAAGATGTTTTTATGTGTAAGTATATATTTTCCGGGTACC
>Ga0316187_10000116_pt1 | contig 49880 bp, 44 predicted proteins | sample CroRivburrow1_MG_FD_204927 | JGI IMG/M metagenome (GOLD analysis project Ga0316187, IMG submission 204927) | Coastal sediment microbial communities from Maine, United States - Cross River worm burrow 1 | ecosystem: Environmental > Aquatic > Marine > Coastal > Sediment | place: USA: Maine...
TCCCGACCAACAATCCCGTCGAGATCGACAAGCTCAACCGGCGGATCAACGCCAAGACCACCCTTCATCGCGACGACATCGTGGACTTCGACGCGATTCACTGCGACGACGCCGAGCTCGCGGTGTTTGCCTACGGCTCCACCGCCCGGTCCGCCCGGCAGGCGGTCCTCGAGGCGCGGGGCAAGGGAATCCCGGTGGGGTTGTTCCGGCCGAAGACCCTGTGGCCGTTCCCGGATCGCGAGGTTCGCGAGCTGGGTGAGCGTGTCGAGGTGATTATCGTCCCGGAGATGAACCTCGGCCAGATGGCTCACGAGGTCGAATGGGCCGCGCGCGGAGGCTGCAGGACGGTACCGTTCGGTCGGGTGGACGGGCAGCAGATACGGCCTACTCAGATACTGGAGCTCATCGAGAAGGAGGCCCGCTCTCGATAGGGCGGGAAACCGAATGGAAAGAACCGACTACGACAAGTACCTCAGGCTGGAGAAGTTCCCCCTGATCTGGTGCCCCGGCTGCGGAGACGGGATCGTCCTGAAGGCGATCCTGCGTGCCGTCGACCGGCTCGGTATCGATCAGAACGACGTCTGCATGGTCTCGGGGATCGGGTGCTCGAGCCGGACGCCGGGCTACGTCGACTTCAACACCCTGCACACCACCCACGGCCGCGCCCTGACGTTCGCGACCGGTGTGAAGATGGTTCGCCCCGACCTGCACGTCATCGTCGTCACCGGCGACGGCGACGCCACCGCCATCGGCGGCAACCACTTCATTCACGCCGCCCGGCGGAACATCGACATCACGGTGCTGCTGTACAACAACTGGATCTACGGGATGACCGGGGGCCAGGCCTCCCCGGCGACGCCCATGGGCAAGAAAGCCTCCACGGCGCCGTTCGGCACCATGGAGCACGGCTTCGATATCGTCGCCCTCGCCGCCGGGGCGGGCGCCTCGTTCGTGGCGAGGGAAACGGTCGCCAAGCCGATCCTCCTCGACCGCCTCATCGAGCGCGCGATCCTCAAGAAAGGGTTCTCGCTGGTAGAGGTGATGACGCCGTGCCCGACGACCTACGGGCGCCGCAACAAAGAGGGGGACGGGGCCGCAATGACGGAGTACCTCAAGGTCCACTCCGTGCCGATGGCCAGGGCCGACAAGATACCCGAAGAAGAAATGGAATCAGCCATCGTTACCGGGGTGTTCGTGGATGACGACAAGCCCGAGTACACCGCAGAGTACGCCCGCATGGTAGAGAGACTCAGGGAGTCGAAAGTCGCCGGTTGACACCGCACCGGTCCGGGAGAGCTGTCATGGCGTCGCGCTACGAGATCCGCTTGAGTGGTGAGGGCGGCCAGGGCCTGGTCCTGGCAGGCAAGATCCTCGCCGAGGCTGCTGCAATTTACGACGATCGCAATGCCACCCAGAGCCAGTCCTACGGCCCCGAGGCTCGCGGGGGCGCGAGCAAGTCCGAGGTCATCATCTCGGATGGCGAGATCGACTATCCCAAGGCCGAGAACCTCGACATGCTCCTGGCGCTGACCCAGGAGGCCTTGGACAAGTACCACCAGGAGCTCAGGCCCGGAGGCCTGCTGGTCGTCGATTCCGATGCCATCTCGCGCATGCCGGAAGGGGACTGGCGAGTGGTGCGGGTGCCCCTGGCGCGCCTGGCCCGCGAGAAGCTGGGCAAGGCGGTCGTGGCCAACATCATCGCTCTCGGTCTGATCGTCCGGCTGTCGAAGGTGGTCACCGAGGAGGCCGCCGAGCAGGCCATCCTCGCCCGGGTTCCGCGCGGCACGGAGGAGCTCAACCGCCAGGCGTACCGGCTCGGCCTCGAGTCCGCCGAACAGGTCGCCGTGACGTCAAGCTCCTGATCCGGTAGTTCCCGGGAGGCCGCCATGGACCGCGCCTTCCAGCGTCTCGTCGTTCGGTCCCGCCCGCTGGGGAATCACGCCCGCAAATACCTCCGCACGGTCGAGAAGCACGGCGAGCGTCTCCTGACCTGCCTGGACCGCGCCGGTGAGCTCAGCCGCGTTCACACCGATCGTTGCGCGCCGTCGCTCGCCGACGATTTTGACCGCGTGGCCGCCGCCGCAGCCGACGAAGACGAAGCGCTCCGGCTGCTGGGCACGTTCTACGGGATCCAGTTCCTCCACCAGAACGCCCGCTCCCTCGAGCGTCTCGCCCTCGACCTCACCGAAGAGCCCGACCGGCTGCCGTCCTACCGTGCCTTTCTCCGGAGGGTCGAGGACGATTTCTTCCGGCTGGTCTCGGCCTACGTGATCCGAGTGCTCCGCGTGCTCGTTCCGTCCTCTCCGCCCGGTCCCTATCTCATCTGCGCCGTCGGGACGCGTGGACATCAGGACGACATCGACGTCGCGGTCATCGACGAGGGGGGGGACGCCCGCCCGGCCCTGGAGCACATCTTCGCGCGCCTCTCGGGACAGATGCTCCGCTATGCGAGCACACTCGACTACTATCTCTCGGGCTCGGTCGGAGTCGAAGGCTACTGTGTGAGTCTCAAGGAGATGCGGAGGGCGCTCCGGTCGGAGCGCCCCGATTTCGTGGTCGTGACGGAGCTGCTCAGGGCCGAGCCCCTCACCGGCAGCCGGGCTCTCTACCGCGGTCTCCGCCGCGACGTGATCGCCGACTACTTTCACCGTCCGGGAAGTGACAACACGCGCCACGAGCTCTACCTCCGTGGGATCCTGGGCGAGATCCGAGCCCTGCTTCTTCGTCCCGCCCCGTCGGATTCGGTCCACCCCAAGGACGACGGTCTCCGGCTCGTCATCGGCTTGACTTCGGCGATGAAGGTGATCGAGGGACTTCGGGCGACCCAGTCCCGCGACCTGTTGATCCAGCTGAGACAGCACCGACCCGACCTGGCTCGACACCTGGCCCCTCTGGAAGAGAGCCTCGTCTTCCTCGACACCTTTCGCCACCTGAGCCAGACCCTCATCGCCGAGGAAGAGGAGATTCAGGTCGAGGGCGAAAGCGCGGGCGAGAACCTCGAAAGTATCGCCGCCGCCATGGGGTATATCGATCGAGGTCCGGTTCGAGCGGCCGACCAGCTTCTCGTCAACTACCACGAGGCGGTCGAGGTCGTGCACAAGGTGGCGGAGCCGCTGATGGTGCAGGTCGCCCACCACCTGGCCGAGGTCAGCCGGTTCTCTCGCTGGACCCGCAAGCGCCAGCCCGAAGAGGCGCCCCCGGACCTCGCGCGGCAGTTCGTCCGGGTGATGCGGCACTTCAGGGGCGTCAGGTTCTGGGACGATCTCCTCGACGCGCTCTGCGCCCCGGACGGCCGGCTCCTCCGGGCATTCGTCGAGAGCTTTGCGGGACTCTCCGATAAGGATCGGCGGTCCGTGGCGCGCAGTTACGCCGACTGGGGGATCGAGGTTCCCTACACCTTTCTGACCATTCAGACGCTCGTGGCCCAGGCCGGCGGCAACCGGGAGGGTGGCGCCGGAGTCGAGATCAGCTCGGCCTTTCTCGAGCGGCTCGCCGGACGCAACGAGAACATTCGAGCCCTCGCCAGGGTATTCAGCTTCTATCCCGACCTCATGAACCGGTTCCTCTTGACCCTCGACAAGGATGCTCTCGGGCGTCTGCAGGCGATCCTGCAAGCGGCGATCGGAAACCCCGAGGTTGCCGCCGCAAGAGATCGCCTGCTGTCGTTGATCGAGGTGCATCAGGGCACGAGCCGGTACGTCAAGCGCGTCCTGGCCCGTGTGACCGTTCGGCATCCGTCGACGGTGCTGGCGCTGTCCGACAACGCCGCCCTGCAAACGATGGCCCAGGGGCGTCTGGCGGCGGGAGAGCGCCACCCCAGAGCCGCAGAGCAAAAGGGTCTGCTTGGCGACTTCTACGACATGGAGTTCCTCCGGGTGGCCATGGGGACCCTCCGGGGCGCCTCACGGTCCGACACTTGCGCGGCCTTCGCCGAGCTGACGACGAACTACCTGACCGCCCTGTTCGACGTCTGCCTCCGGGAAGCCGAGCGGGAGGCGGGCCGGCGGCTCACCGATCGGGCCCTACCGGCCCTCTACCTCACCGGGGGCAATTCGCGAGGACGCCCCTACGATGAAGACTACGACCTGGCGGTGCTGACCGCGGCCGAGGACACCGAGTCTCGTGAGCTCGCGGAGCGGACCATCGTCCTGATGAATCGACAGATCGCCCGCCGGGGCGTCATCGCGCAGTACCACTTCGGCAACCGGCTCGGCAGGTTCGTCACCGGTCTCGACGAGCTGATCGAGTGGCTGTCGGGGCCCGACGAGGACCTGTTCGTCGACCACTGCCAGCTTCTCGGCTCGAGGCTGATCGTGGGAAGCCAGAAGGTGGAGCAGGAGCTGGTCGAGCGAATCCTCCGCCCGCAGGTCTTCGAGCGCTGGGAAGAGTTCACCGAGAGCCTCCGCCGAGAGATTCACGCCCGCCGCGAGCGGTACCACGACATCAAGGAAGGCGTCATCCACCTCAAGGAGATGCCGGGGGGGCTGCGCGAGCTGGACCTCGCCCTCATGGCCACCGGCGCGCGCCTGGGACTTCGCGATCTCACCGGCGAAGGGCTCTACGACCGGCTCACCATCCGCGACCCGGACAACGCAGAGAGCTACGTGGTCCTCAGCGAGGCCTGTCACTTCCTGGTTCAGCTCCGCTCGGTCTACCGGGTCGGCGTCGCGGCCTCCGACGTCATGGAGCGCGAATACCTGACTCCGACCGCCAGGATTCTCGGCTACGACGGTGGGACGGGACAGGAGCCCGCCGAGCAGCTCTTCCGGGAGATCCGCGAGCGGGCAGCAGAGGCCTCCGGCGCCGTCGATCGACTCCTCGCGAGCGAGAGCGTCGGCCGCGGGCGATAGGGGACTCCCGACGTGCGGTGCTCGAACACCGGCTCCGACACGATCCTCGTGGGCCTCCACCGCGTGGGGCTCGTCGGGCTCCGTGCCGCGCTCGAAAAGGCCGATGGGGCCGGACTCGAGGATCGAGATGCGATCCTGGATCTGCTGATCGAGACCCTCGCGGCCGACAACTACATTCCCGAGTCGCAGCTCGAGCCGTTCCGCGTCGCGATCTGGCGAGAGTATCTGCGCCGCAAGGGGGAGGACATCCGCCCGTTCTATTCCGAGATCGAGGTGACCGTCGCCGGGCCGCCCGGTGGAGACCGCGACCAGTTCGTGGGGATGATGCGCTCGGTCTTCGGCGACTTCGAGCTGAAACCCGTGATCGCATTCGCGCAGGGCGGCGAGGGCGGCGCGGATCCCCGACTCGTCATCGACGACGAGACCATTGTCCGAGGCCTTCAGAGCCGCCGGAGCTTCAAGTCGGCGGTGCACAAGAGCATTTCGGACTGGTGACCCGGCTGAAAGGGTTAGGAGGCGCGGGTCGTCTCCGAGATCGAACTACAACGTCGGGCCTCGTCAGTTGCCCCGTGCGTCGCCCCGTCTGAGATTCAACACCTGCCCCGGAGGGGGCTCCGCCGTCACCACGATCGTCCGGGTGGTCGTGTCGGACTCTTCCCGGTCGTCCACGACGGTCAGCGTGGCGGTGTAGGTTCCGACCGAGGTGTAAACGTGCGTGGGGTTGACGCCGTTGCCGGTCCCACCGTCTCCGAAATTCCAGGTCCAGGAAACGATCGAGCCGTCGGGGTCGCTCGAGCCCGAGGCGTCGAAGTTGACCGTCAACGGTACGACACCCGACGCCGCATCGACGGTGAAGCTCGCGATCGGAGCCTCGTTGTCGGGTGGCGGGGGCGCCGCGGCGTAGGGGCCCGCATCCCGATTCTGGTCGATCTCCGCCGGGTCGAGAGCTCGGTCGTAGATCGCCACCAGGTTGAGATCCCCGAGCCAGGGGCGGTCGTCGCCGCCGGCCTCGTTGGCCACCAGAAGGTGATAGAGGTCGTTCCAGCCGGTGAGATCACCCCCGGCCGTCAGGGCCGCGGTCTCGACGCCGTCGATGAAGATCTTCTGGGCTCCCGAGACGTTGTGGGTGAAGACGACGTGAAAGACGCGGATGTCCAGAGATCCCGACGGGGATTGAAGGGACGGGATGCCGTTGTCGGTCGTCGTGGTCGAGCGAAGGCGCACGTCCCAGGTGTCGGCACGCTGCCCGAGCGTGAAGTTGCGAGCCGAGGCATTCGCGGAGAGGCTCACGATGCCCGCCGGGCCGTCCTGCAAAGTGTCGGCCGGCCGCACCCATGCCTCGACGGAGATCTCGCCGCTCGCCTGAGCGGCATCGACGACCTTGGTGGCGGCGACGCCGGAATCCAGGATCGTGGAGCTGTCGAGGGTCAAGCCGCTCTCGATCCAGGTTGCCGCGGCTGCGTCCGCGAGGGTGAGGTCCAGCGGCGCGCCGACACCGGAGCGGTCGGTCACGGTCGCGCCCTGTCCCTCTTCGAACGTATAGAGGACGATCAGGCCGTCGGTGACGCGAGTGCCGGAGGGATTGACGCGCAGTAGCGCCGGGTCGGTCTCGGTGCTACCCGCCGCGTTGGAGACGACGCACGAAAATGAGGTACCGTCATCCTGGAGCGCAGCGCGATCGAGAGTGTGGCGATCGCCGGTGGCGCCGGAGATGTCCGTTCCGTTTCTCTTCCATTGATAAGACAGCGGAGCGGTTCCGTCGGCCGCGACCGAGAAGACGACGCTCTGCCCTTCGGTGACGGTCCGGCCCTGGGGTTGCGTCAAGACGGCGGGCGGCGTCGGCGCGATGTCGACGGTGAAGACCCCGGTGCCCGAACCGAAGACCTGATCCGGGTTGATGACGTCGATGTCGATGGGTCCGGTCGCCGCACCGCTGCCGAGGGTCACGTCCGCCACCAGCTCGGAGCAGGAGCTGACCGTGACCGAGTGCACCTGCACGTCCGGGCTGGAGAGCTCGACGGTGGCGCCGGGCTGAAAGTTCGTGCCCGTGACGAGGATGTCGAGTCGCTGCCCCTGCTCTCCACGGGAGGGGGTGGCATTCACGACGGTCGGCCTCGCCCAGCCCGATACCTCGTTCGAGAAGGCGTCGCTCTCCTGGTTCGATGTGTCGAAGGCCTTGACCGACACGAACCACGTCGTGCAGTCGGCCAGGCCCGTCAGCGTGTGCTGGGTCACCGTGGCGAGATCGATCTGAGCGGTGTAGTTGCCGGCAGAGGTGCCGTAGTAGATTCGGTAGCCGTCCAGGTCGGTGTCGGAGACCGGATCCCACGCGAGGCCGATCGTTCCCGCTGCGACGGGAGAAGAGGCGACAACGCAGACGAACGACAGCAGCAGGGTGACTCGGGGACGGTGCCGAACCGACATGCGGCTCTCCTTGCGCTTGACCCCGAATACACGCGACCCTTGATTGCTGATTCCGTGCCAGCCGAACCGGGCCACGCCTGACGCGGCCGGAAAGCCGGGCTCTGACCGTTTTTGTGGGGAAGATCCGCGCGACGATCGGCCGCGTCGCTGCCGGAATCACGAAACCGTCTTACCGTTTCGTCTCAGCGGGATACGCAGGTGAATGCTGCCCGGGCGAGGACGCGGTCTTCGCGGTCGCGCACCTCCACGGTCCACGACCCGAGGCCCCACAGCGTCTTGTTGCTCTGGGTGCGCCAGTGCGAGCCGCCGATTACCAGATCGATCGACTGCACCGCCGCTCCTTCGTGGAGCCAGACGTGACGGATGCGCTCTCCCCGTCGCCCGCCCAGCACCCGCGTCAGGAACCAGACGACCTCACCCTCCCGGAACTGGTCATCCCGGTCGACAAGCCGGTGGTTGACGACCTTACGGCCGACCCCGAACTCGTCGACAACCAGTCCGCCGTGGTCGGCGCCGGCATCGATCGGGGAGGGTTCGGCGTCCGTCTCGGCGGCGGGTTCGGCCGGCCGATCGGTGGCCTCGGGCTGCGCTTCGGGGGTGGCCGGGTCTCCGCTCGGCGCGGGCGGGGGAGCGGCGGACGTGGAGGGCGTCGCGGTGTTCGTGAGGTCGTCGAGGGTTGCCGCGGACGAGGCGGCGGGCTCGGTTTCCTCATGATCTCCGCCGAGGACTCCGAAGAGGACCCACACGATCACGATTAGAAGGGGAATCCCGATCAGGGCCGCGACGAGGGCAAATCGCCTGCGGTCCGGTCTTTCCTCCGGAGTTCTCAGGAGCTCCGTAAACGCGGCCGCACGGACGTCGCTTCTCCTCGGCGGCTCGACATGGGCAGAAGAAGCCGGCTTCATTTCCTGAGGGGGCTCCGGCTCCTTCAAGGTCGGCTCCTCCACGGGCGATCCTGTGGGTTCCGGGACGGGAACCTCGGCGGTCTCCTCTTGCAGGACCTCCGACGGCGCTTCATCGGCCTCTTCGGTGGGCGCGTCCTCGATGGGCATCGCGTGCGGGAGGTCGTCGGGTTCGTCTTGCAGGGCCTCGGCGGGAATCTCCTCGTGCGGAGTCTCGTCGGGCTCGTCCTCGACAGGCTCGGCCTGCGGGGGCTGCGCCGGCATCTCCGGGCGGACCATGATGGGTTTCGTCGGGTGGCCCCCGGGCGGCTCGTTCATCTTCCGGGCCTGTTGCTCGCGGTCGTAGTCGGCCAGCAGCGGCCGGGGATCGAACTTGAGCACCTCGGCGTAGGCCCGGATATAGAGCTTGCCGAACGCGCGACCCGGCAGGGACTCGAACTCGTTGCGCTCGAGCGCCTCGAGGTACGAGAGTCCGATCCCGGTCGCGGTCGAGATCTCCTCGATCGCCATATCGTGGCTCTCGCGTTCCCGCCTGAGCTTCTCGCCGAAGCTGGACATCCGAAAACCTCGCGCCGATTCAGGCCGTGGGATGCCAGGAGCTTCCGAGCTCGCCCACGACATCCTCCACGGCGTCGAGCAGGGCACACTCCCGAACCGCCGCGGCCATGTTGTTGTGGTCGACGAACAGCGGACGATCCACGTCAAGATGCTCGACGACGTTTCTCACCGCCGCGTGCGCCGCCCGGGTGCCCACGCCGGGCGTGTAGTCTCGGAAGTCGAGGGCCTGGGCGGCGGCGATCGCCTCGATCCCGAGGATCCCATGAGCGTTGTCGAGGATCTGGCGGGCCTTCAGCGCTCCGTTCATGCCCATGCTGACGAAGTCTTCCTGGTCGGCCGCCGCGGGGATGGACTGGATGCACGACGGAGTGCTCAGGATCCTCTGCTCGACGATCATCATGTCGGCCGTGTACTGGCTGAGCATCAGGCCGGAGTAGATCCCGGCGCCCTTGGTCAGAAACGCGGGTAGATCGGCGCTCAGGGCCGGGTTCAGCAGGCGATTCAGGCGCCGTTCCGACAGCACGGAGATCATGGTGATTCCGGCGGCCAGCATGTCCAGCGGCATGCTGACCGGCGTGCCCTGGAAGTTCGCGCCGGTGAGGACCAGGTCCTCTTCGGTCACGAAGACCGGATTGTCCGCGACGCCGTTGAGCTCGATCTCCACCTGCTTCCGGGCGTAGTCCATCGAGTCTCTCAGGGCGCCGATGACCTGGGGCGTCGAGCGCATCGAATAGGCGTCCTGCACCCGGACCTTCACCTTGCCGCTGATCAGGTCCGAGCCTTTCATCACCTGGATGAGATTCCGTGCGCTGGTCACCGCACCTCGGAAGCCGCGCAGCTCGTGGAGCTTGCTGGTGTACGGCTTCATGTTCGCCTTGAGCGCTTCGAGGGTCATGGCGGCGGTGATCTCGGCCTGCTTGATCCAGCGCTCGGCGTCGTACAGCAGCAGCGCCCCGATTCCGGTGATGACGTTCGAACCGTTGATCGCCGAGAGGCCGTCGCGGGCCTCCAGGCCGGGGACGGGGATCCCGGCTTGGGACAGGGCGCTCGCGGTCGGCATCCGCTTGCCGCGGTAGAAGCACTCACCCTCTCCCATCAGGCTCAGCGCGACCTGGCTCATGGGCGCCAGATCGCCACAGGCTCCGACGCTTCCCTTCTCGCAGACCACGGGGGTGATTCCCTCGTTCAGCATGGCCAGATAGGTCTGGGGGATCTCCAGGCGGCAACCGGAGTAGCCCTTGGAGTGCAGGTTGACCCGCCCGAGCATCGCTGCGCGCACGACGTCGGTCGAAAAAGGCTCCCCGATGCCTGCCGCATGGTTGTAGATCAGATACCGTTGAAAGAGCTTGACCTGCTCGTCGTCGAGCGCCACTTCCGACAGCTCGCCGATGCCGGTGTTGATGCCGTACATCACCTCGTGGGAGGCGAGCTTGCGCTCCAGCATCTCGCGGCACCGCCGGATCGCCTCGACCGCTTCAGGGGCGAGCTCGACCGTTTCCCCGTGCCTGGCCACGGCGACGACGTCCTCGACGGTCAGACCCTGCCCATTCAGGATGATTCCCATGTTTTGGAGCTCCCTATGAGGGGACCTCGGGCGGCCGGCGGCGGCCGGAACCCGCGGTGGAACAAAGCATCATAGATCAAGCGGCGGGTTCTGGAAATGCCCCGAGACGGAGATGCCTTTGGGGGCCGGGGGACCTGCAATTCCGTCGCGAGAGGTGCTAGAGTGTGTCCTCTTTGCCGCCGCCGGGTGTTGGCCTCGGCGGCGCCGACCCGAAAGACGCCGTCCCCGGGCCGACCGGGGGCAACCTCCACGATTCGTGATCGTACCGACGGAGAGAAGACATGACGAACAGCACCAGGAAGACAGTGAGCACGGAAGCTACCCAGGGAAAGGTCGGCACCACGACCAAGCCGAGGGCGCGGAAATCCACAGCAAGAAAGCCTGCCGCGAAGAGGGTTGCGACCCGGAAGGCGTCGGCGAGGAAGCCACTCGCGGAGTCGGAGCGCCTGCACATGATCGCCGAGGCGGCCTATTACCTCGCCCAGAAGCGCGGCTTCTCCGGCGGGGATCCGGTGAGCGATTGGATCGCCGCCGAGTCCGAAATCAATACCCGGCTGGGTCAGGAACGAACCCAATAGCCGAGGTCGTCTCGGGGTGATCCCGACCGGGCTCCACGCTCCGGGATGGGGTATTCTGTCCTGACGGGACCGCGGCCCGTGGCGGCTCCCGACGGCACCCTCAGCCGGGGGAATACCGCGTGCGGATCGAGGCGGGCCAGAACCTGCTGCACTATCGCCTCCTCGAGAAGATCGGCGAGGGCGGCATGGGTGTGGTCTGGAAGGCGACCGACACCCGGCTCAACCGCGAGGTGGCACTCAAGCTCCTGTCGGCGGATCTCGGAAAGGACTCCGAGAGGGTCCAGCGGCTCGATCGAGAAGCCCGGGCCGTCGCTGCGCTGAATCATCCGAACATCGTCACCATCCATTCCATCGACGAGTGCGACGGCCGGCGCTTCCTCGTCATGGAGCTCGCCCGCGGTGCGACTCTGGACAAGGTGGTCCCCGACGGCGGTCTGCCGCTGCCGCGGTTCTTCGAGCTGGCCGTCGCCATGGCCGACGCGGTGAACGCCGCACATGAGCGCGGCGTGACACACCGCGATCTCAAGCCCCGCAACATCATGGTCAACGAGCAGAGCCGGTTGAAGATCCTCGACTTCGGAATGGCCAAGTCTCCCGAGCCCCCCGTCGCGTCGGACGCGTCGGACGCGACCACGGCGTCGCTCTCGCGGGAGGGGCGCCTCGAGGGCACGATTCCCTACATGTCTCCCGAGCAGGTCAACGGCCTCACCATCGATCACCGCTCCGACCTGTTCTCGGTCGGGGTGGTGCTATACGAGATGGCGACCGGCCGTCGCCCGTTCCTCGGCGAGACGGCGGCCCAGCTCATCGCGGCGATCCTGCGCGACGAGCCCCGACCGGTGACGGAGCTCCGGCCGGAAGTGCCGCGCCAGCTCGAACGCATCATCCGGCACGCGCTGGATAAGGATCCCGACCGCCGTTTCCAGACGGCTCTCGATCTGCGCAACGAGCTGCAGCAGCTCGAGGAAGAGTACGAACGCGGCGATCCTTCGGCGCTCCGGGTCCGGTCGGTCGCGGTGCTACCGCTCGAGGATCTCTCCGGGGATCTCGAACAAGCGTGGTTCGCCGACGGCATGACGGACGCGCTGATCAACAGTCTGGCCCGGATCGGAGCCCTGAAGGTTATCTCGCGATCATCGATCATGCGGTACCGGGGAGCCAGGAAGCCACTGACGGACGTGGCCCGAGAGCTGGGCGTCGATGCCGTGGTCGAGGGTTCGGTTCTGCGGGCCGGAGATCGGGTGCGGATCACGGCCCAGCTGAACGATCCGGCCAGGAACCGGGTGCTGTGGTCCAGGAGCTACGAGCACGATCTCGACGACGTGCTCTCACTTCAGGGCAGCGTCGCGCAGGCGATCGCCGAGCGCATCGAGGTCGAGCTCACGCCCCAGGAACACGCCCATCTCGCGCGAACCCACCGGGTGGACCCCGCGGTCCACGAGGCGTGTCTGAAAGGCCGTCACTTCTGGTACAAGCGCACGAACGAAAGCGTCACGAAGGGCCTCGCGTACTTCGAGGAGGCGGTCCGACTCGACCCGTCCTGCGCTCCCGCGCACGCCGGCATCGCCGACTCGTACATCGTGGACGGAGGGCGATACCTGGGAGTATCGCCCGAGGTCGCCTACTCCCGAGCTCGGGCCGCCGCGTTGAAGGCGGTCGAGCTGGATGACAGCCTCGCGGAGGCTCACACCTCGCTGGCCGCGGTGATGACGGACTACGACTGGGATTGGTCCGGGGCGGATCGCGAGTACCGCCGCGCGATCGAGCTCAACCCCAACTACGTTACCGCCCACAGCTGGTACGCCGAGCAACTGAGCCGGATGGCGCGTCACGACGAGGCGGTGGCCGAAGCGCGCCTGGCCAGGGAGCTGGACCCCCTGGCGCTCGTCGGCGGCATGATCGTGGCGTGGATCCTGTACTTCGCTAGACGTTACGACGAGGCCATCGAGCAGGCTCGCCAAACACTGGAGCTCGAGCCGGATTACGCCACCGCCTTGCGCATTCTCGGCTGGGCTTACGAGGAGACGGGTCGACCCGACGAGGCGATCCGCGCGCATCGGCGCGCCGGCGAGCTCACCGATCGGCAACCGAATTTTTACGGACAGCTCGGCAGGGCCTATGCGTTGGCCGGCAGGCCCGACGAGGCGCGAGCCGTTCTCGACGATCTTCTCGAGGCCTCCAAGCAGGCGTACGTCTCTTCCCTGGATATCGCCATCATCTACACGGCGCTAGGGGACAACGAGACAGCCCTCGACTGGCTCGACCGCGCCCACGAAGAACGAGCCGACCACCTGGCTTACATCAAGGTCAACCCGCGACTCGATCCTCTCCGCTCCGAGGTCCGTTTTGCGAGCGTGCTCGAACGGATGGGGCTGGCCTCCGATTAGACGAGTTGCCTTCCGGTTCCTCGGGACGCATCATATTCGAGTGCGAACCAGCTCATGGATGGAGAACGTGCGGAGAATGCTCCACGCCCGACGGATTCCTGGAACTGCCCGCTTGCTTCCGCTCGCGGTGGTGGCCGTGATCGTGTCGGCGACGGTCGGCCACCCCGGCGACGTGAGGCAGGAAGTCTCCAGGCCCATCGAGACCGAGCACGACCGGGCATCTCGAGCCGTCGTTGTCGACGGCGGAGAGGCGATCCGCATGCAGTGGAAGCTCGGCGGCTTCCTCGGCACCCTGATCGGACTGTTCATTCCCAGCACCGGTGAGGCGCTTATCAGCTTCGCTCCGCGGGCGGACGACCGGACGGAATTCGGCTTCCTGGTCACATCGGTGAAGCGCGAAGGGGAGTACTTTCTCTACGGCGCGGAGATCGACGAGCGCTCCAGGTCCACGGAGGTCGTCTGGAGCAGCCAGATGTTCCGGGGGGAGCTCAAGCAGCGCGAGCAGGAGATCGACGATCCCGACGTCGTCGACTACGCCGCCGGCTTTTACCGGCTGCGCTGGGACCCGCCGACCACCAAGACCAGGATGACCCTCTGGAGCGAGGGGAAGACATATCCCGTCGACGTCGTCCCGCTCGAGGAAGATGTCCGGAAGATCGCCGGCAAGAAGATCAAGACCCGCGGCTACCGGGTCCGCGGGGCCAAGGTCGATGGCGAGCGCACCTACGACAACGAACTGTGGGTTTATTTCTCACTGGACGAGCGGGCGACCCTGGTCGAGTTCGTGGCCAAGCGAGGCATGGTCAAGGCCCGGGTTCGCATGGTCGCCACCCAGGGTGCCGTTCGGGAGCCTCGTCGTTCGGGGCCGCAATAGGGACGTCAGCGATCGCGGTTTCCACGACGTACCGGACGCGCGCCGGTCAGTCGTCCCCGTCGGTCTCGTATTCCGACTCCGATCCGGGCCAGTTCCAGCCATCGGTGCCGGAGTTCAACGGTGGCACGGTCTGCGCCAGCCCGCCGTGCCACAGAAGCAAGGAAGCTCGCATATCCAGGAGCTTCTGCTGAACCACCGTATCGGGCGATTGCGAGAGCTCCGATCGCTCTCCGGGGTCGTCCACGACATTGAAGAACTCCACGCGATGACCGTCCGGATTCATGAGCAGCTTCCAGGGGCCGTCTCGGTTCGCGAGAACCGGACTTTTGTCCTGGGGCGGGCCGATGCCCGGTGTGTAGCTGGACTCCCACAGCAGCGAACCGTGACGAATCCTCGTCGCGCCCTGCAGAGCCCGGGAGACGTCCTCACCGTCGAGGATCAGAGGAGCGGGGAGTGGTTTCCCGACCAGCTCGGCAATCGTGGGAAGGAAATCCACCGAAGCCACTACCGAGTCGTTCACCGAGCCGGGCGGTGTCAACCCGGGCAGTCGCACGATCAGGGGCATTCGGAGCCCACCCTCATACAGGCTCCTCTTCCTTCCCCGAAACGGACCGGTCGATCCTATGCCGCTATGGGTCGCCTCCCTGACGTAGATGTCCTCGGGTCCGTTGTCACTCGTGAAGATCACCATCGTCGTGTCAGAGAGGCCCAGCTCGTCCAGTTTCTCGAGTAGTCGTCCCAGTTGCCTGTCCACTTCGCTGATCGCCGCGTAGTACACGGTCTTGCTGCCTCGATCGGGGATGTTCGGAGGCAAGAGGTGGTTGTACTGCGCCATCTGGTCTGCGGTCGGATCCAGGACCGTGTGGGGTAGAACCATCCAGACAGAGAGGAAGAACCTCTCCGACTGGTGCCGGTCCAGAAAGGCCAGAGCCTCATCCACGGCACCGTTGGTGTGGCCGAAGACGGCGGAGAGGTTGCTGCCGGTCCTGGAAAGCACCGGGCCCGTGGACGTAATGGTGAGATGCTCGTCGATGCCGTACTCGCCGGGATCGGGAGCGTCCGTCGTGTGCCCGAGGTGCCATTTCCCGTAGAGGCCGGTGACGTACCCGGCACTCTTCAGATGATCGGGCAGGGTGTAGAGGTCGGGATCGAGGAAATTGGCCTGACCCTTGGCGGCGTTCCCCGCGGAAGTGGAGGCAAGTCCTGCACGAATGTTCAGTTCGGCAGGGAACCTGCCGGTCAGGAGACTGGCCCGGCTCGGAGAGCACACGGGGCTCATCGCGTAGTACTGCGTGAAGAGCACGCCCTGAGATGCGAGCCCGTCGATCTCCGGGGTCTTGATCTGGGGGTGGCCGTAGACGCCCGGGTCGCCCCAGCCCATGTCATCGGCCAAGATGAAGAGAAAGCTCGGCCCGGAATTGCTGGCGCCCTCGACGGGTTGCCCGACGGCCAGGCGCGGAGGCCTACGGCCCGGATCCGATTCCTCTCGCGTGGGGTGCGATGCGGCGATCACGGTCGAGCACAGGATCGCGCCGAGGCACAGACGACCGGCACCGACGGCGAATCTCATGAATAGACCCCATTCCCGACCACCACTAGCAGTTTTCTACGCCCTCCAAGGGGGGCGCGTCAAGTCCAGGACGGCTCGGTGCCGCTCGGGTTGGGCTCCGAGGGGGGACGTCGGAGGTATTTGGCGCCTTACTGGCGAGTTTCCACGGGAATCAGCGCGCTCAGCTTGTCCGCGAGGACCTGTTTCGGCTGCGCGCCGACCACGGCGTCCACCACCTTGCCGTCCCGGAAGAACAGCAGGGTCGGGATTGACTGAATCCCGAGGCCACCGGCGAGCTCCGGCTCGGCGTCCACGTCTACCTTGGCGACCTTGGCCAAGCCGTCGAATTCCTCGGCCAGCTCTTCGACGATCGGTCCGACCATGCGGCACGGTCCGCACCAGCCGGCCCAGAAGTCGACCAGCACGGGCCCGGAGCTCTCCATCACCTCGGACTTGAAATTCTCGGTCGTCAGGGTCAGGTACTTCTTGTCTTGCGTCATGATCCGATCACTCCTCGCTGAGAGACGTGGTGATTCTCCGTTCTCACCTTCATGGATGCAGCCGGCGGAGAAAGGTCACAACCCCTACGCTCTCATGCTCCCATCTGGGCCTTGTGCTCGACCGACCGCCGAATCAGCTCCTCGAGGGTCGGCAGGTGGACATCCTCGAGCTTCTTGATGTACAGGCAGGCCTTGCCGGTCTTGAACTTGCCGAGCTTCTTCAGCAGCGCGTCGTACTTCGAGAACCCGGACATGATGTAGAGCGTCAGGGCTTGCTTGCGAGGCGAGAAGCCCGTCAGGAACCAGTCGCCCTCGCGCCCGCTCGCGTACGTGTAGTGATAGCTGCCGAAGCCGATGATGGCAGGGCCCCACATCTTCGGCTTGTCCCCGGTGATCTCCTTCATCATCTTCAGGACAACGCGGCTATCCTTACGCCTTTTCTCGTCTTCAATCGAGGCCAGGAACTTCGCCACGCTCGCACGGGTCTTCTGGGTCTTGAGCTCTGCCATGGAACGATTCCTCCAAATGTGCGGGACAGCCTACCGCATGTCGCCGGAGCCGGGGATTCGACAGGGCATCCCGCCCCTGTCTCGACGGTCGCGTGCGGGTTATCATCCCGGACGGGAGCACGGCATGGAACCGTGGTCGGAGGGCTCTGACGAAAGGTGGGTCTCACGATGTTCTTACGTACGATGGTCTGTGCGCTCTGCGGGGTCTTGGTCTCCTGTGCGCCCGTGGACGAAGCTCCGGGCGCTCCCGAGCTTCGCGGTCCCTACCTCGGCCAGGAGCCTCCCGGGACGGAGCCCCGGATGTTCGCGCCCGGAGTGGTGTCCACCGGACTTTCAACCCGCGACGTGGCCATGATGCCCGACGGGAGCGAGCTGTACTTCAGCGCCACCCTCGGGGGCCGCACCGCGATTCTGGTGACCGAGCAGCAGGAGGCCGGAGTCTGGACCGAGCCTGTGGTGGCGCCGTTCTCGGGTCGCTACCTGGACATCGAGCCCGCCATCTCTCCCGACGGCCAGAAGTTCTTCTTCCTCTCGACCCGGCCGCAATCGGGGCAGGAGGAGCTCCCGGGATGGGTCTATCAGGACATCTGGGTCATGGATCGCGAGAGCGACGGCTGGGGCGAGCCCTACAACCTCGGCCCACCGGTCAACTCCGATTCCCCGGAGTACTTCCCCTCGGTCACCGCCGACGGCACTCTCTACTTCACGCGAGAAGGCGCCGACCGCGTGTCGAGCATCTACCGCTCGCGTTTTGTCGATGGCGTCTACACCGAGCCCGAGCGGCTCGGGCCCGAGGTCAACTGCGGCACCAATCGGTTCAATGCCTTCGTGGCGCCCGACGAGAGCTACGTGATCGTGCCGGCGCTGGGCCGCGACGACAGTCTCGGGGGCGTTGACTATTACGTGGTCTTTCGCTCCGACGACGATACGTGGTCCGAGCCCGTCAACCTCGGTGACGCCATCAACCAGAGCGAGGGGCGCGAGTGGTCGGCGTCGCTCTCTCCGGACAGCAAGTACCTGTTCTTCATGTCGTCGCGCACCACGGAAACGACGGAAGCGCCCCTCACCGGAACATCGATCTCCGAACTCCTGGCCGCGTCGACCCAGCCGGGGCAGGGCAGCTCGGATATCTGGTGGGTGAGCGCCGAGGTCGTCGAGCAGCTTCGCCCCTAGTCAAGGGCAGGGGTGATCGTTGGGTCGCTGGACGCCGCTGCTGTCGACGCCGAGCGAACTCTCGGCCGGGTCGTTCCCCGTTGTCAAATAGAAGACGCCCTCGCCTGCGGGCGGCGCGTAGCCGTCGGTGGCGGAACTGCCCGGCAGACCGCAGAATTTCTCGACGATCGCCGGCGTCGTGTCCTGCGTGTACTCGCCGGTCGCTCTCAGTACCGTCAAATCACCGCGGTAGAGGTTAAAGGTCGAGTAGACGATCTCGTCCTGCCAGTCCTGGGATGTCCGGTTCATCCCGGTGAAGTGCAACAAACCGTCGTTCAGGTCGCAGAGGTCCCCCTGGCCGTCGAGGTCGTAATCGACCTGCGCAGGGTTGCTAACCGCGGGGCAGTTGTCACACGCGTCGCCGGGACCGTCGGAATCGCCGTCTGCCTGGTTGACGTCGGAGTCGAACGGACAGATGTCGATGTCGTCGCGCACGGAATCGCCGTCGGTGTCCATGTCCCGAGGGTCGGAGCCGATGGCTGCCTCCTCGATGTTGAGCAGGGTGTCGCCGTCGGTGTCCACGTAGGGGAGCAGCCCGTCCACGTCGACAATGGTGAACGTCATGGCGCCGACGGGAGTCACGACGCCGCCCGGCGCCAGAGGTGGCGCCATGATCAGAAAGATCGGTTCGTGCGGGACGGTCGGCTCATCGGGGGCCTCGTAGGTTGTCCCGCTATCGGTCCCGGCGTCGTAGGCCAGGAGGGTGTGTGCCACATTGTCTCTCCAGGCGCCATCGGCCAGGAGGTCGAGACCATTCGAGCCGGTGATCCAGTCGGGGCTACAGGCGATCATCGCCACGATCGTGGCCTTCGGGAAGCTGCGCGATAGGGTGAGATCGAAGTTCACCGCGCCCGGCGAAAAGAAACCCTGCCCTTCAGCGATATCGGGAGAGGCGTTCCCGGAGGCGGCTTCGGCGAGGATCTCGGTCCTGAAGACGGCGTTGGCACCTTGTTCGGCGACGTCTTGGATTCCCTGCGTGGCCAGTTCTCCGACCTGCCAGAACACCGTGAGATGGTTGTGGCCTGTGCCGATCGGCGGTGAGTAGTGCGGCTCGGTCGGCCAGTCGTCGGGGTGGGTTTCCTCGCTCCACGTGGAGTCGAACTCGACGTTGTAGCGGACCGGAACCTCGATCGCGAACGCCGAGGCCGCCAGCCCGCTCATGAGAAACGCATGAATCAACCATCGAACCGTAGACCGGATCATCATCACGCCGTCCCCCTGCTGCAGCAAAATTGCAGAACAGTATTCCCCACGGATTCCGGATCGCCAATAGCACCCTGGGAGAAGAGGGGTATTTCGTCATTCCTGCCGAGCGTCCGAGCAGGCCCCGGGAGGTTTTCCCCCCGAGGCCTGCCGAAGTCCTCTAGCGGCTGCGTCGGAGCGGACACACGAAGTAGGTAGACGTCGGGTAGATCACAATATGACCGAGGTCAACGTGAGTCTGCACTTCATCGGCGCTGGTCAGCTCGAAGTTGACCACGCCGTCGCCGTCCGGATCGTGGACGAGGCGGCCGGCGTCCGTGAACACCACCATCTGCACCCACCATCGGCCCCCGTTGTAGTCGCGGTCGCCGGGGACGTTACTGGACACCCCTCGCTGTCCCGACAGGCCGCTCATCCCGAAGTTGTAGAGCAGATCCACGGAATGGCTCGGGGGTTGCGTGAAGCTGGTGTCCGTGAGAACCGTGTCCCAGGTGACACCGTCGCCCCACAGGGCGTCCTCGACCCGGGTGGCAGGGTCGGCAAGCGTGTTCAAGGGGGCGGCAACGCCGATCGCGAGCGCCACGATGAGAACGAGTCCGCGAAATCTCATATCGAATCCTCCATGGTTGAGAGTCTTCACAGCCGGCTGCATGGAGGCAGACTACGGGGCACCCTTCCGGAATCGCTCCCGAAAGAGTCACAAGTTGGTCACGATGTGGGACCGCGAAGCTGCTCGATCAGGCGGCGTTGGCGGGCAGCTCGAAGCTGAACGTCGTGCCCTTGCCGAGCGCGCTGCGGACCTCGATCCTGCTGCCGTGGAGATCCAGGATCTTCTTGCTGATGGCCAGCCCCAGCCCGGAGCCACCATCGGGAACGTCGGGGCCGCTCTTGCTTCGATAAAAGCGGTCGAAGACGTGGGGAAGCTCATCGGAGGCGATACCGCGACCGGTGTCCTTGACCTCGACCGCCACGGCGCTCCCGCTGGGGTTGAGCGAGATGGCCACCTCGCCTTGCGCGGGGGTGTATCTCAGGGCGTTATCGATCAGGTTCTCCAGAACCCGCTCGATGAGTCCGATGTCGGCGTGGACGAACGGGAGATCTTTCCCGAATTCGCCGTGCAGCCTGATGTGCTTCTTCTCGGCTTCCAGCTGGTGCTTCTGGATCACGTCCTGAACGAGCTCGGCCAGGGCAAAGGGCTCGGGCTGGGGGCGTGTCTCCGACGACTCCAGCTTGGCAAGCTCGAAAAGCTCGGAGACGAGCTTGCCAAGGCTCTCGCTGTGCCGCAGCGCGGCCTCGAGATAACGCTGTTGCTCATCGGGCGAGAGAGCGTCTTTCTTGAGCATCAGCGTTTCCAGGTAGCCTCGCAGGGAGGCGAGCGGGGTCCGGAGGTCGTGCGAGACATTGGCGACGAGCTCTCGCCGTAGATTGTCCGCCCGCTTCAGCTCGCCAAGCTGCTCCACCATCCGGTCCGCCATCTCGTCGAAGGTCGTGCGGAGCCGGTCGATTTCGTCTCCCCGGCCCGCCGGGGTCGGAACGCCAAAGTCCATCCGCTTCGTGAAACCGCTGCGCTGGAAGACCTCCATCTCGGCGGCGAGCTTGCGCAACCTCCGGGTCAACAGGTTGAAGAGAAGCAGCCCGGCGATGAGGGCGAAAAGTAGTCCGCCGAGCAACACGGTCACTCCCAGACGAAGAACGTAACTGCCCTGGAGGAGTTGGACCGCCGAGTCGTACTGCTCCCCTCCGAGCACGACGTACAGATAGCCCTCCAGTCGCTCGTCGCGGGTGATGGGAGCGGCGGAGAACGCCTTCTTCAATCGCGGATTGCGTGGGTCGTCCCCGGTGACCGGAAGGTCGCCGGGACCCTCCAGGAAGCGTTTGACGGGTTCGAGGCGAACGGCATGCAGCTTCACCTTGCCTGGCGGGGCGGAGTACGCGAGGATCGTGCCCTCCGGATCCAGGAGGTAGATCTCGATACTGGGGTTGACCACCATCATCATGTGGAAGACGTCCTTCAGGGCGTCCTGCCGGACCTCACCGTCTTCGAGGAGGATCACCTCCGAGACGAGGTGCTCGGCCACATCGCGGTCGAGATTCTGGTTGACCTCCTGGAGGAAGACGCGGGTGGTGACCAGGGTCACCAGGAGGTAGAGCGCGCCGAGGATGGCCAGCAGGACCAGGAGCGCCAGGGAGAGCTTGCCGTAGATCGATCTGAACACGGTCCTACCCCTCTCGCTGATTTCGCGGATCGAAGAACTTGTAGCCCACACCCCACACCGTCAGGATGAACCGAGGCTGGGAGAGATCGTCCTCGATCTTGCCGCGAAGTCGGTTGATGTGGGTGTTCACGGTGTGCTCGTAGCCATCGTGGCCGTAGCCCCACACGAGATCCAGGAGCTCGGCCCGGGTGTATGCTCTGCCCGGGTTCCTCGCGAACTGCAGCAGCAGGTCGAACTCCCTGACCGTGAGATCCACCCGGCGACCGTCCACCGTTACCACGCGCTTCGCGACGTCGATCTCCAGGGGGCCGACCCGGATCGGTTTCTCGTCCGCGACGGCTTTCGGTCCCGTCATCGCGTCGATCCGACGGAACAGGGCCTTCACCCTGGCGAGCAGCTCACGAATGCTGAACGGCTTTGTCAGGTAATCGTCCGCGCCGACCTCGAGACCGAGTACCCGGTCCAGCTCGCCCGACTTGGCGGTCAGCATCAGGATGGGTGTGTAGTCGGGTTTCGACCTCAGTCGCCGGCAGATCTCGAGCCCATCGACCTCGGGCAGCATGAGATCGAGGATCACCAGGTCGTGCTTTCCCGAGAGCGCGCTCCGCGATCCCGAGGCTCCGTCGTAGTCGACGTCGACCTCGCAGCCCAGATCCCTCAGGTGCAGGGCGACGAGATCCGCGATCTCTCGGTTGTCCTCGACGACCAGGATTCTGCGCGCCACGCCTCAGCCTCCTGGCATCAGGATATCGTCCAAGGATCACAAAACGATAACGGATCCGGCAGAAGGGGCAGGGGCGCCCCGCGGTGGGCGGTCGCGGGCTGTGGAAGAGGGTGTCTACTCGTCCTTGCCGACGAACGCTCGCCGAGCGTCCTGCACCGTCGGGTAGATCGGGAGCATCGTCCCGAGGCCCGTCGCGTCGATGACCTTTCCGACCACGTCCGTTACCGACGCGAGCTTGATTTCGCCCCCCTTGTCGGCGAGGCGGCCGTGGAACAGCGTGAGGGTTCCGAGGCCGTAGCTCGAAATGCGCGTCAGCTCCGTGCAGTCGACGATCAGCTTCCGGGCGCCGAGACCGATGTACCCGTCGAGGTCCTGGACGAAGCCTTGCTGGCTCTCGAACAGCAGCCGCGCGTCCGCGGACAGGATCACGACGTCCTTTTCCGTGTCGTCCTGACGAAACACCATCCTGCCCTCACCGCGCGGCCGCAAGACCCGCATCAAAGACGGAGATGGCATTCTAGCGTGATTCCCGTCGGCGGTCAGGAGTGCCCGGACAGCGCCAAATGATGGGTGGAAATGTCGTCGAGCGCGACGGGCGCTTCGCCCGGGTGTGGCTCAGAAGCCGGATGACGCGATGAGCGATGGTTCTCGAATGTCATGCAGGCGCCGTCGCATGGTACGATCACCCTCGGCTAGGCGTTTCTGCGCCGTCGGCCACCAGGAGATTGCGACGATGAAACCATTTGTGAAGCTCGGGGTTCTGATTCTCGCTGGCCTGCTGGTTGCGTCAGGCGCGGGAACGCTCGCCACCGAGAAGATCGCCCAGAAAGAGGACGTCGAGTGCACCGTCTGCCACAAGAAGGCCGGTGCAAAAAAGCTCACCGACAAGGGCAAGTACTACGAGACTCTCCGCACGTTCAACGGGTATGACAAGCTGACGGAAAAGTTCGGCAATTGCCTGTACTGCCACAAGCACAAGCCCGGCTCCAAGAAACTGACGAAAGAGGGCAAGCGGCTGGCCGAGGTCGTCAGGGACATGGACGGGCTCTTCGAGTGGCTGCAGGAGGGTCACACGGGCCCTCTGGAATAGTGCGGCTACGGGTTGACATTCCTCGAACAATCTCTACAATGCGTCGTTACTCAAGGAGTAGCTCGTCATGCGGATGTCAACGTCGCTTATGAATCATGACCGGCCAGCGATCGCGGGACTGTGCCCGTGCGTCGTGGAGGGGATGACCCGCTAGGGACAAGCTTTCTTGCGTCACTGCAAAAGCCTTCCGGGGGTAGCCCCCGGGAGGCTTTTTTCATTTCAGGAGCTGATTCACCGGGCCGGCGGCGCACGCGCCTCACGCATTGGTGATCGGTGGCGTGCGTTCCGTGAACGGGATCGAAGGAAGGTGGGTCAGGTGGCTAGCTCAAGGGTAGAGCACCGGGCCGTAGACTCGGGTGTCGCAGGTTCGAATCCTGCGCCAGCAGTAGCCCGCCAGGGCAAGAGAGCGGCCGGAAGGGGGAGGCTCGCGGTGACCACCGGCGGGGAGCGGTCCTCGAGATCGCTTGTCGCAGCATGGGAGGGTGCCCTGTAGCGCGCGGATACCGGTCGGGCCAAAACGCCCACCCCGCCTCGCTTTCAGCGGGTCGTGACCGCGGCACGCTCGCGGTGAGCGGGCCGGGTGGCGGAGTCGGCCGGACCTCAAGCGCGCTCCGCAACCGAGCATGCGGTGGGAGTCAACGGGCCTCCCCCCGATGGTTTCGGGTTCGATCCGGCGTGATCCCGTGCCGGAGGGTTCGGGTTTCGTGGAGCGGATCCTTCAGGATCCGATGAAGGGAGGTGATCGCCATGATTCGGTCGATCAAGATCGGTAAGTACGAACGCGGCCTGATGTTCAGCGATCAGGAGTTCCGCAAGGTGCTCCGTCCGGGACGTCACTGGATCTTCGACCCGCTGTTCGTCGTGAAGGTGCGCACCGTCTCGGTGCGCAACGTCTGGCTGGCGACGCCGGACCTCGATGTGATCGTACGCTCGGGATCGCTGGGCGACGAGGCGCGAGCTCTGGACCTGAAGGACCACGAGCGCGCGCTTGTGTGGGTCGACGGTCGCTTCGAGGGCGTCTACGGAGGCGGGCTGCGCGTCCTGTGGACCGTGTTCCACGAGGTGCGCGTGCAGGTCGTGGACGCGCGCGAGGGCCGTTTCGACCACCCGGATCTGGCCGTCATCCTGGCGAACGAGAGCGGTAAGCGGATGCTCGAAGCCATCCAGGTCGAGCAGAACGAGGTCGCCCTGCTGATGGTCGACGGCCGTTACCAGGACGCGCTGCGTCCGGGACGCTACGCGTTCTGGCGCGGCGTGGCGCGGCACGAGACCCGGACGGTCGATCTGCGTGAGCAGGTGCTCGACGTCAGCGGTCAGGAGCTGATGACGTCGGACAAGGTGACGCTGCGTCTCAACGCGGTGGTCGCCTACCGCGTCGTGGACCCGGTCCGGGCCCTGACCTCGGTCGAGTCGTACTCGCAGGCGCTGTACCGCGAGTCGCAGCTCTCGCTGCGGAGCGTGATCGGCGCTCGCGAGCTCGATGCGTTCCTCTCCGACAAGGAGAAGATCGCCGTCGAGCTGGCCGGCATGATTCGCGACCGTGCCACGGCATTCGGTCTCGAGGTGGTTGCCTTCGGCATTCGGGACATCATTCTCCCGGGTGAGATGAAGACGATCCTCAACCGCGTGACCGAGGCCAGGAAGGCGGCCGAGGCCGACCTGATCACGCGGCGCGAGGAGACGGCGGCCATGCGCTCGCAGGCCAACACGGCCCGCATCTTCGAGTCGAACCCGGCTCTGATGCGGCTGCGTGAGCTGGAGGTCCTCGAGAAGGTGGCCGACAAGGCCAACCTGAACGTGGTCCTCGGCGAGAAGGGTCTGGCCGATCGGATCGTCAAGCTCCTGTGAGCTTGTAGGTGGGGACGCTCTTCGGAAACGAAGGGCGTCCCCCATTTTGTGATCGCACGGTCAGTCAGACTCGCCGGGTTGACGCGGAATCCCTCTTCCGGTCTATCCTGGTCGACACGCGGCACGTGAGTGTTCCGAGTAGGCACGGGGGTGTTCCATGAAGTTCGAGGTCCGGTGATGCGATCGTGGGTGCCCGTTCTCTTCTTCCTGGCCAGCGCGTGTTCGGTGCTCTCCGGGTGCTCGCAGGGGTCCTTCGAGCTGGGTGCGCCGCAGATTCTGGAGGGTCCCGCTCCTGCCGGAAGCATGGCGCCGAATCTCGCGGTCGGTCTCGACGAGCGCCTCTATCTCAGCTGGATCGAGTCTCGGGCGGGCGGGCATGCGCTCCGCTTCTCGACCTGGAGTGAGGGTGCCTGGTCGCCGCCGCGCACCGTCGCCGCCGGCGACGACTGGTTCGTCAACTGGGCCGATTTCCCCTCCATGGCCGTTCTCGAGGACGGCACGATCGCGGTTCACTGGCTCGTGAAGAGTGGAGGCGAAGCCTACGCCTACGACGTCCATGTCGCCCTTTCGCACGATGGGGGTGTCACCTGGAGCGAGCCCGTTCGGCCCCACGACGACGGTACGAAGACGGAGCACGGCTTCGTGTCCCTCGTTGCCACCGCCGAAGGAAACTTCGAGATCCTGTGGCTCGACGGCCGGAACACGGGCCTTACGCCACATGGCCCCATGACGCTTCGCCACGCGACCCTCGGGGTCGACGGAGCATTGACGGGCGAGATGCTGGTCGACGAGCGCGTCTGCGACTGCTGCTCGACCGATGCCCTCCGCACGGGGGACGGTGCGACGCTCGTAGCTTACCGCGACCGCTCTTCCTCGGAGGTTCGAGACATCTCGGTCTCGCGCCTGTCTGAATCGAAGTGGTCCACGCCGCGCTCGGTCCACGACGACAACTGGGAGATAGCCGCGTGCCCGGTCAACGGACCGGCTCTAGATTCCAACGGAGAAACTGTCGCGATTGCATGGTTCACCGCCGCACAGGGCATGCCCTCCGTGCGCCTCGCGTTCTCAACGAATGGAGGCCGGAGCTTCGGTCCGCCCGTTCGCATTGACGAGGGGCGCCCGTACGGACGAGTCGACGTGGTCGTGGCGGACGACGGCTCGGCGCTGGTGAGCTGGCTCGAGGGCTCCGACGACGAGGCTCGAATCCTGATGCGTCGTGCCCATCCCTCCGGCACGTCCGAACCGTCGCTCGTCGCGGTCACGACCGGATCTCGCTCGAGCGGGGTTCCGCGCATGGTGCGTTTCGAGGACACGATCTTTGTGGCATGGACGGAACCCACCGAGCTCCCTCGGGTTCGCACTGCTACGCTCTCGATGTCGCCCGGGAGGTAGCTGTCCCCGATCGGGGGTAGATGCCAAATTGACGTGCCCTAAGGGGTGTTGACGTGGCCGGCACGAGGCCGAATGCGACCCATTCGGTCGTTTTTGTTGCAGGAGGCCATTCCAGCGAGGTGACCGGGGCGGCCCCGATCTTGCAATCCAAAGGGCCATGGACTACGAAGAGCTCGATACCAAACCGAAGCCCCGGTCGGAGAGGATTCCGTCCGACGTCGACCTGACGGCCATCTACCTGCGCGAGGTGGGGTCCGTCCCGCTACTCGATCGCCAGCAGGAGGTCGACCTGGCCCGCCAGCTACAAGAGGCCCGCAAAGACTTCGCGACGGCGGCGATGAAGCTCCCCGCCGCGTGTCGCAGTCATGTGGTCAACGGCAGGGCGGCCAAGCCGCGGTCGAAGCAGCCCTGGACCATGCAGCAGATCGAACGCTGCCACGATCTCCTCCGCGGCTACGTGAAAGAAGCTCCCGACCTCAAGAGCAACAAAGCCTATCTCTCGATCGTCGACGCCAAACGACGCCTGGACCGTAGCCGCGACGCGATGATCCAGGCCAACTTGCGTCTGGTGGCCCACGTGGCCAAGAAGTTCTGCAACCAGGGACTGCCCTTCATGGACCTGGTGCAAGAGGGCAACATCGGCCTGATGAAGGCCGTCGAGAAGTTCGAGCACGAACGCGGGTACAAGTTCTCGACCTACGCCTTCTGGTGGATCAAGCAGGCGATCACCCGAGCCATCGCCGACAAGTCCCGAACGATCCGCGTCCCCGTGCATCTTCTGGAAAAGGTCCACAAGGTGCAGCGGGCGTCCCGGGAGCTCGAGAAGGAGCTGGGCCGGGAACCCAAGGCTCAAGAGATCGCCGACAAGATCCAGATGCCCGTCAAGGTCGTGACCGACATCCTCGGCACGGAGCACGACGGTTAGACGACTCCGAGCCCCTGGGTGAGACCCCGGGCGCAGGGCGAGGTGTCGCTTCAGGCCAGGCGGTCGTTCCACGGAACGAGGAATCGTTCAAGTCGGGGAAGGCTGCCGGATTCCATGCCGTAGTGTTCCCGGAATCTGCTGAACAGCCGAACCCGCTTCATCAGTCCCTCGCCGGGAAACGCGTAGGTCGCCCACTCGGCCACGCGAAGATCGCAGATCGCCATCTCGGGGTCGTCCTTGAACGACTCGCGGTCTCCGATCTGCTCGTCCAAGGCTGCGAGCGCTTCCTGAAACTTCGCTCGAGCCTCGACATCCAGCGAGTCACGACGACCGATGCCGTAAAGGAAGACAGGCGACCAGTGCGCGGCAACGGTCTCGTCGAGCCGGCGCTTCCATGCGTCACACTCGCGACGACCTGCGCGCGCCCCCGGGAAAAGCCGCGGCGTGTCGGGGTAGTTGGCATCGAGGTACTGCAGGATTCCCTCGCTGTCGTTGAGTACGATGCCGGCATCCTCGATCACCGGGGTCAGCTCCTGACCGGAGACGCCGACGACCGGCTGGCGGTTGACCGGATCGACGGGGACGGACTCGAAGTCGATCTTCTTGTAGCGCAGTGCCATTCGCACCTTGGTGTTGTTGGGCGAAGGCGACAGCTCCCAGAATCTGAGCATGGATTCTCCCCCGACGACGCTTGGCGTCACTCGATCCGGAAAATGTAGATCGACCAGCCGGCACGACCGATGGGCTCGTATCGCCTCAGCCAGTCAAGATCTTTGCCTGTGCGAATGCCGAGCGTACGGAAGCGAATGAGATAGTGCACGCTCACGGCATAATAACCCGGTCGGGGTCGCTCGATCTCCTCGCGGCTCATCTCCTCGGCGCCCACGCCGTAGGCGCGGGGTTCGGCCGTGCCGAAGTACATTAGTTTCAGGGGGGTCGCCTCCGGATGGGCGCGGTGCCAGCGAGCGAGCGCCGGCAGGTCCTGACCCCAGTCGAGGTTGCTGTCGTCGAGTAGATCGGGGCCGGCCCTCGGCCCGCCGACGGCGACGTTGAAATAGGACAGGTAATCGGGATGAATCCGTAGCGTTTGGGACGCCGACCACGCCAGCAGCACGAATACCCCGATGACGACCGGCCGACGCCGGACACCGGCGAGTGTCTGAGAGGCAAAGAGCAGAAGAAAGGGGAGAGCAGGGAGAATACGACGAATGCCGAAGTTCGCCGTGTCGAAGAACGATGCCGCCACGATGACGAGGGCCGGCACGAGCAGGAAGAGCGCTGCCTCGCGGTGCCTACGGTCGGTGACCGTGAACGCGACCGCAAGGACCACGAGCAGCAACGTGGTGACCGGAGTCTTCATGAGGAGAGCGCCGAGCGCGTAGTACCATCGGCCACTCTCCGAGAACTCTCCCACGAAGTAGTACTGGTAGCCCGGGATGAGGTCGCTGTAGATGCGACGCATACCATCGACGTACAAAGACCCGTCGAATGTGAAGTTGTAGCCGGCTCCCACCACGACCAGGCTGGTGACGGTCACGATGCCGACGGCGGTGGCTACCGACCGCAGCGAGCGCGTGAAGGGGAGGCCACGGACCCACAAGGCGACGAACAGAGCGAGATAGATCGGGCCGAGAAGCAGAGAGCTGTACTTCGCCAGCAGCGCCAGCCCCGTCACGAGCCCGCAGACCAACCAGGCACCGTGGCCCGGTTTGTGCACGGCACGCCAGAACATCCATACGGAGGCGAACACAAGGGCCGTGCAGCCGAGGTCTTCGGTGGCGAGTCGCGAGTGCGCTAGCAGATTCGGAGAGAGGGCGACCAGCGCCGTCCCGAGCAGTGCAGGCTTCGCCCCATAGAGTTTTCGCCCCCAGGCGTAGACCATGCCGACGAGGGCCATTCCGAGCAGAAGGATCGGTGTCCGGGCCCACACGGCGATGCTTCGGGGATCGTTGCCGCTTTGAAACAAGAATCGGTTTCCGAAGCCGACCACCGGATTCCCCCGGCTCTCCCAGTAAGGGAAGTCCTCCGGCGGAACCACCAGATCCTGGAAGAGCAGTGGTAGCGCAACCAGGTCCTGCATCAACGGAGGGTGCGACGGATTGAAGCGGAAGTCACCGCGGGTGAGGTAGAGGTAGCCCGCGGAGATGTAGCTCGGCTCGTCCCAGGTCAGGGACTTCCGGGTGCTGGACGAGAACGCGAGGACCACGAACAGGAACGCAAGCGCCAGGGCGATTCCGTCCTCACGGCCGAGACCCGGACTGCCTCGTCCCGGCGGCCCCGCGGGGGCGCGATTCGGGCCGGCCGGTACGCCGGATGGGTTCAACAGGTGACCTCTACAACCGGATCATCTCGAGTAGAGCTTGATACTAACTCAGATGCTCGGGATGCACTTGCAGCTCGTCGTCGTCGGCTCATCCGCCTTGGCCCAGGTGGCGAGATGCTGCTCCTCGATCTCCGCCGCTTCCTCCCACTCGCCTTTCTGCAGCGCGATCTCGCCGGCGATGAACAACTCGCTGACTTCGAGGATGCGGTGTGACGGGTCACCGCCAAACACGCTCTCCTCGGGGATCGCCTCCTTCGCCTGAAGGAACGCGTCCTGCTCGCGCTCGGCCCCGGCGAAGTCGTGCTTGGCAGCGTAGGCGACCGCACGGTGGGCCCGCCAGATGGAGGTGGTGATCGGCAGATACTCGGGCGGCTGCGGTTCGGCCAGGCTGTCGTCCCAGCGTCCGAACCGTTTCTGGACGTCGTACACCGAGGTCATCCACAGGTCGATGTACGGGCCCACGTTCTCCAGGAGCTCCCCGGGAAGGTTGGCCCACATCGACCGGGCCGCGGCCATCGCCTCGGCCTCGCGCCCGACCATCATGGCCGAATAGGCCAGCATGTGCGCGTTGTGCACCATGTACATGTGCTGGATCATCTGGTCGGGCGAAAGCGTGCGGTAGAGGTCGTCGGCCGTCATCGCCTCGGCGTACAGCGTGTCCACATCCGAGTCGTCGGGATAGGTCGCCCACACCTCGGCCATCGCGTCCGCGTAGGCCTGCTCGAGTTCGGTGCGGTCCTTCTTCGGCGACTTGGTGTAGCGCGTCGAGAGCGCTTCGATCAGCGCTCGCTCGAGGGGCGTCGTGTTGTCGATCCTCGCGCGCGCCTCGCGAAGCACGCGCCACGCCGCAACGGAGCGCTCCTGGGTCAGGACCGGGTCGTTGTAGTTCGGGCCCTCGCACAGCGCGATGCCCCACCACGCCATGGCGCACTCGGGGTCGAGATCGGCCGCGCGGGCAAACGAGCGAATGGCCTCGTCGTGGTTGAAGGCGTACATCCACGCCAGACCCTGGTTGAAGAACGCCTGGGCTTCCGCCGAGCTCGTCGTGATCGTGCGCCCGTGGGTGCCCATGCCCTCGAACATCTGGGCCTTGGGACGGGCGTCCACCCGGTAGTTCTTGCCCGTCGACGCGCAGCCACTGAGCGCGACGACGGCGAGGACCAACGCGAACGAGACCCAACGTCTGTGCATGAATTCCTCCGGGTTATCGCTTGGGCAGGAAACACGGGCATTCTACGTCAGGTGGGAGGCAGTTCAGCCGGTTGTCAGGGAAGCCTTCCGTGGCGGGAATCGTGGCATCAAGCGGGCCACGGAGAGCGATCAATCCGAATCGGTTCGAAGGTCCTCCGCACGCGGATCTCGGAAATGGATCGGGACGCGCAAGGTCCTGCCCGTGTCCTCGGGAAAGTGATCGAAGAGTGCGACGATGAGAATGTCGATGACCTCGAGGCTCCGGATAGACGTCGCGTTGAGTACGGCGCCGCCTACCCACAGCACGTCGGTCGAAGGTGGGTCTGTCGTTGGATTCGTCTTCGCTCGAATGACGCTCACTGACAGTCTGTGGACAAACGGACCTTCGGCGGGAACCGTCTTCATTCCGGAAGAATCTCCGGGGATCGGCTGGAAGTACTTTCTCTGGACGAGGTCTTCCATCTCGTACTCGAAGAATAGACTGGCGGCCGCTTCCGACTCCGGCACGACCGCGAAGCCCTTGGCGGTCAAGACCTGTTCGATCTTGGCGGCCGCCGCTCGGTCCCGATCCTCATTTTCCGAATCCTTGGCCAACTCGACGAAGATTGGTGTGATTGTCCCGATCCGGCCGACACCGGGTTCTCGAACGCCCCGCACGTAGATGTTTTGACTGCACCCGACCACGCCTAGCGCGGCGACAGCAATCACACCAATCCAGGCAAGTCGGCGTACAACGCGGAACCGCGCCGCCCCGGCGGTCCGACCGCCATCAACAGCCGTTGGCCCGTCTCGGAGGTGTCCCTCAGCATTCACCGGAGCACCCGCCTCCAAGCATGTCTCTGTAACTGACTACTGCTACCTCTCGAGCAGGCTACTTGTCAACCCGAAAGCCGACACTTCTTGGAGTGCTAGCCCTTCAGGCAATAGGCCACTATTCCTATCGCTTTCGTTGACATCGATCCCGTTGATCTTCACGAGCTGAACGCAGGCGCCCGGTTCCGCGCTCTCAACCTCGCCGTCGTCAGACTTCTCTTCGATCCCGAACGCTGAGCTCGAGCTTCGGCTAGGATGACGCGGCAACGGGATCGGGCGTCTCGAACCGCTTCAGGACCTCGGGCTTGAAGCGCTGCCGCTCGAAGCCCAGCTTGTCGTACGGCACGCCCTGGGCGAAGGCCAGGAGCTGGAAGTAGTAGACCGGCGGGGTGTGGAAGTCCTCCCCGAACTGCTTCGAGATCTTCATCTGCCCGTGGTCGAACTGCCCGAAGCAGGTCGGGCAGATCATGCACAGGATGTCGGCGTTCACTTCGTTCACCGTGCCGAGCAGGTCGTGCATCATGTTGGCGGGGACGTCGGCGTTCTGACAGGCCTTCCCGCAGCACAGGTACCAGTTGCGGTGTCGCACCGGCTTCGCCCCCAGCGCCTCCACGAGGTGCTCCATGACGCTCGGGTCGTTGGGGTCGTCCACCTTCATGATCTTGCTCGGCTTGAGGAGGTGGCAGCCGTAGTGGATCGCCATGGTCAAATCTTCCAGCGGGCGAACCACGGATTCCCGGATGGTCTCGAATCCGACCTCGTCTCTGAGGAGCGTCACGATGTGCCGTACTTTGCTCGTACCCTTGTACTCCCGGCCGATGCGCCGTAGGCGGCGGTTGACCTTGGTCCGCAGCGCCTCGTCCTCAAGCAGGTGGTAGGTCTCCGAGAGCGTCGCCGTGCACCCCGAGCAGTTGGTGAAGATGTCGAGATCGAGGTCCTCGGCCAGGGTGAGATTGCGCGCCGCCACCGTCAGCCACGCGACCTTGTCCTCGGACTTGAAATAGATCGGGTCGGGGCAGCACGAAGCGCCCTCGAGGTTCACGGCCTCGATGCCCAGCTTCGGCAGGGTGTGCCGGATGGCGAACTCCATCGCCGGATGGCGCGCCGGAATCAAGCAGCCCGGGAAGAATGCGAAGCGCTTCACGTGTCGTCCTCCACGTCTTCTTCCTCGGGAGACATCTCGATGAGTTTGCGGATCTCGTCCACCGGGACCGGCGGTAGCGGCGGCAGGCCGAACTTCGCGCGCTGCTTGTCGATGGCCGGGTTGTGGGGGACGGTCCGGCCGGTTCTCTCGAAGGTCTCGATGACCTTCCGGACCGGGCTCGGGTAGATGCCGGCGTCGGCCAGCATGTTCTTGAGCGAGATGATGACCTCGACCGGTTTGACCTCCTGCGGGCAACGCTCGTGGCAGTTGTAGCAGTTGGTGCACTCCCACAGGATCGAGTCTTCGGTCAGGATCTCTTCGCCCAGGCCGTACAGCACCTTGAGCATGATCTCTCGCGGGTTGAAGGTATCGCTGTAGGTCGTCGCCGGGCAGTCGCCGACGCAGGCGCCGCACTGGTAGCAGAAGCTCGCGAGGTTGCCCTCGACCTTTTCGGCCAGCTCCCGCCGGAAGCGGAAGTCGACCCGCACCAGATCGTCGCGATCGCTCGGTGTCGAGGCCATCTCTCTACCCCTTGGCCACCGCCTTCTTCTTCAGGTGGCGGATGCTGTTGGATCGGCACTTGGGACAGCCGCGCTCCTTGTCCTCGCCCCGCTCCACGTCTTCCTGATACTCGTGGCCGCAGGCCATGCACCGGAAGGTCTCGATCGTCGTCGTCGCCATGACCGACCCCCTAGGTCGCCGCGGCCGCGGCCACCGGCTCCTGCTTGGGCGCCTTCTTCTTCTTGGGCTTCGGCTTGAGTGCCTCACGCGCGTGCGCGATTTCCTCGGCCGTCACCGTTTTCCGAAGCTCCTCGAGGCGGCGCATCACCGCGGCGAACTTCTGGCCCTCGGCCGCGCTGATCCACTCGAGCTGGAGCCTTTCGGGGCGAACCCGCGCCCTCTCCAGCTTGTCCCACAGTTTCTGCACGCGCTTGACCGTCTGGCGGTTGGCGTCGATGTAGTGACAGTCGGCGTAGTGGCATCCCGAGACGAGCACCACCGGGGCGCCGCACCGGAAGGCCTCCAGGACCATCTCCTCCGAGACCCGCGCCGAGCACATCGTCCGGACCACGCGGTTGCTGGCCGGGTACTGGAAGCGGGAGATGCCGGCCATGTCCCCGCCGGCGTAAGAGCACCAGTTACACGCAAAAGCAAAGACCTTGTCCTCGGGCCTCTCGGCGAGGTTGGCGTGGATCTGGGCGTTGATCTGGACGTCGGTGAAGTGCCTCATGGTGATGGCGTCGAAACGGCAGGTCGCGCCGCACGCGCCGCATCCGGCGCACGCGGCCTCGATCACCGCGGCCGTCTCGCCCTTCTTCCAGATGATCGCCCCGTAGGGGCACACCGGGGCGCAGACGCCGCACTTCGTGCACTTCACCTCGTCGACGCGGCTGGTGATCGCCTCGATCTGGATCTCGCCGGCGTTCAGCAGCGCTCCCGAGCGGGACGAGGCCGCCCCGGCCTGACAGACGCTGTCCTTGATGTCCTTGGGTGCCTCGCAGAAACCGGCAAAGAAGACCCCGCGGGTCGGCGCGTCGACCGGCTTCAGCTTGGGGTGCGACTCCATGAAGAAGCCGTCGGAGGTCCGGGACAGGGTCAAGAGGCCCGAGATCTTATCCATGTCCTTCGGCGGTTCGACGCCCACCGACAGCACCAGCATGTCCAGCTCGTGACGTTCGAGCTTGCCCGTGGTGGTGTTCTCGACGGTGACGATCAGGTTGCCGGTCTCGGGGTCCTCCTCGGCGTCGCCGGGAATGCCGCGGACGTAGCGCGTCCCGGCCTGCTTCGAGCGCTGGAACATGTCCTCGAACGACTTCCCGAAGGCGCGGATGTCCTGGTAGAAGACGATGTTCTCCGTGTCCGGGTAGTGGTCGGCCAGCAGCAGGGTGTCCTTGATCGTGTTCATGCAGCAGATGTTGGAGCACCACGGGCGACCGATCTTGGGGTTGCGAGAGCCGACGCACTGGATGAATCCGATCCGCTTGGGGCGCTGGTGGTCGCCCGGGCGCACGAAGTGGCCGCCCGTAGGTCCTCCGGCACAGATCAGACGCTCGAACTCCATCGAGGTGATGACGTTGTTGAAGCGGGTGTAGCCGTACTCGTCCATCTCCGTCGGGTCGTAGACGTCCAGGCCGATCGCCACGGTGATCGCCCCGACCTCCCGGGTCACGATCTCGTCGTTGTCGTCGTAGTTGATGGCCTTCTTTTCACAGACCTCGGCACACTCGCCGCACGCGATCGGGTTGTTGCCGAGGCAATCGTCCATTTTCAGGATGTAGGAGCAGGGGACAGCCTGGGGAAAGGGGATGTAGATCGCCTTGCGGGAGGACAGCCCGGTCTGGAACTCGTCCGGCTTGACGACGGGACAGACCTTCTCGCACTCGCCACAGGCGTTGCACAGCGTGGGGTCGACGAAGCGGGCCTTCTTGCGGATCTTGGCAGTGAAGTTCCCGACGTACCCCGAGATCTCCTCGACTTCGGCGAAGGTCATCAGCTCGATGTTTCGATGCCGACCGGCATCGATGGCCTTAGGCCCGAGAATTCATATAGAGCAGTCCATGGTGGGGTAGGTCTTGTCCAGCTGCGCCATGATCCCACCGATGGACGGTTCCTTCTCGACCAGGGTCACCTTGTGCCCGGCGTCGGCAAGCTGTATCGCGGCCTCGATCCCCGCCACGCCGCCCCCGATCACCAAGGCACGCTTGGTGACCGGCACGGTCAGCTCCTCCTGGGGCTCCAGGAACCGGGCGCGCGCCACGGCGCTGTGCACCAGATCCTTCGCCTTCAGGGTGGCGCCTTCCGGATCTCCCGGGTGGACCCAGGAGCAGTGCTCGCGGAGGTTGGCCATCTCCATCAGGTATGGATTCAGGCCGGCCTCGAGCACGCACTGCCGGAAGGTGGGCTCGTGCATTCGGGGACTGCAAGACGCCACCACGACCCGGTTCAGGTTGTGTTTCCGGATCGCGTCCTTGATCTCGTTCTGGCCCGGATCGGCGCACGTGTACTTGTTCCGCACCGCGCACACCACATCCGGGAGCGTCTCGGCGTACTCGGTCACCGCGCCACAGTCGACCGTGCCCGCGATGTTGAGCCCGCAGTCGCAGACGAACACACCCACCCGGACCTCGCCGTTCGTCGATTGCGAAGCCATAGGTCGTCCTTCCCTTTCCGGGCTCCGCCGCGACCGCCAGCGGCCGCTATGGAGCCCTTTTGTTGCCTAATCTCCGGTCGCCGGCTCGGCCCCCTCGCACTGGTCCAGGACCAATTCGGCGACGTCGCGCATCTCGATCTCGATCTCGCCCTCGAGATTCGGGTCTTTCATGGCGCAACGGAAGTGGATCTGGCACTTCGGACATGCCGTGACGAGCGTTTCCGCTCCCGTCGCACGCGCCTCGCGAAGACGATCCACCTGGATCTGCTTGGCGAAGCGGTCGCAGTGAGACCAGGTTCCTCCGGCGCAGCACATCGCGCTCTTGCCGGTGCGTCGCATCTCTACCATCTCGAGACCCGGCACCGCGGCCAGCGCCTGACGCGGGGGATCGTAGATTCCCAGGTGTCGCCCCAGTCGGCACGGATCCTGAAACGTGACCTTGCGCTCCCCGTTTCTGGCGAGCTTCAGCTCGGGCAGGTGCTCGACGAGGTACTCGCTGATGTGAACGACCCGCGGAGGCTTGTCCTCGAAGAACGGGGCGTAGTCGAGCTTCCAGGTGCGCAGGCACTCGGCGCAGGAGGTCACCAGCGTCTCGGCCCCGCTTGCGGCCACCAGCTCGATGTTGTGCTTCGCCAGCAGCTCGAAGCTCTCGCGGTCGCCGTTCCACAGCAGGTCGTGGCCGCAGCAGCGTTCCTCGGGCGAGACCACGGGGGTCTCGCCGAGTCGGTTCATGAGCTTCACGGCCGCCTTCGTTCCGTCCAGCGTCTTCATCCCGAGCTCCGGGAAGAAGGCGTCGTAGTACATCGTGCAGCCGGTCCAGTAGAAGGTCTTGCCCTTGGACGGCTCGGTCTTCAGGTCGTCGGTCAGCCATCCCAGGCGGTCCTGCTGGGTACCGCCCCGAGCCATCATGCGCATCACCGACTGCAGTGCTCCACCATGGGGGCACTCGGGTTGCATGCCCTCGTTGTAGGCCACCTGCCGGAGCTTCTGCACCAGAGGGGTGTACTGGACCTCGGCGGGGCACTTCTCGTCGCACAGGCTGCAGGTCAGGCACATGAACAGGCTGGAGTCCTGGGCCACCTCGTCGCGCTGCCCGGCGTTGGCGGCCAGCACGTGCCGCCGTGGACTGTACTCGCCGCCGACTCTCGAGATCGGGCAGGTGGCGGTGCACTTGCCGCAGTCATAGCAGGCCCACGCCCGGGTCTGGGTGGCAACTTCGGCGAGATCCGGCATCGTCAATCGCTCCACATCAACCTCACGCCACCTGGCGTGTGCTGGAGAAGGGACTGGGGCCGAGCTCGCGGACCTGGTCGGTGAACTCGTTGATGACCTCCGCGAACCGGGCCCCCTCTGCGGCGCTGATCCATTCGAGGCGAAGACGCCCATCCTCCAGCCCGAGGAGTTGGACTACCTTGCGGGTCTTGTCGAACTGCTCGACGGCGCGCTCGTTTCCGAAGATGTAGTGACAGTCCCCGAAGTGACACCCGGAGACGAGCACACCGTCGGCACCCTTCTCGAAAGCTCGGAGCACGAACCCCGGCTGGATCCGGCCCGAGCACATCACGCGGATCATCCTGAAATGTGGCTGGTGCTGGATCCGGGAGACCCCGGCCGTGTCGGCGCCGGCGTAGGAGCACCAGTTGCACGCGAAGACCAGGATCTCGGGTTGCCAGTCGGCCGTCATGACGCCACCGCCTTGTCGGGGAAGAACGCGTCGATCATGGCGTGGACCTGGCGGTCGGTGAAGTGCTGGGAGGCGATGGCCCCCGAGGGACACCAGCTCCCGCAGGTTCCGCAGCCCTTACACAACGATTCGTTGATGTGGGCGACGTGGATGCCCTCCGCCATCTCCACGAGCCCCGGGGCCTGGAACTGGCAGATCTCGACGCACTTGCCGCAGCCGCGACACTTGTTCTCGTCGACCGTCGCGACCGCGGGGTCTTGTCGGACCGAGTCGTAGGCCAGGAAGACCGAGGCCTTGGCGGCGGCGGCCGACGCCTGGGCCACGGAGTCCACGACGTCCTTCGGCCCCTGGACCGTTCCGGCGAGGAACACACCCTCCACCGCGGTCTCCACCGGACCGAGCTCGGGATGGCGCTCGAGGAAGAAGCCGTCGAGGCCCACGCTTGCCTTGAGCATGTCGTGGAACCGTGCCGTTTCGTCCTTCCGGGGCCGCATCCCGACGCTCAGCACGACGAGGTCGGTGGGAACTTCCAGACGACGCCCGAGGAGGTCGTCGAAACATTGCACCGCTTCGGCGCGGCCGTTGCCGACCACCTCCGGCTTCTGCCCGGGCGGGATGCGAACGAACAGCACGCCCATGCCGCGGGCCTCGCGGTACATCTCCTCGGCGCCGGTGGAGATCGTGCGGATGTCGCGGTAGAAGATCGTGGTATCGATGCCGTGGCGGCAGAGCTGCATCGCCTGCTTGATGGCGGTGGGGCAGCAGTACCGCGAGCAGCCGGTGAAGCACTCGGGGTCCCGCGAGCCAACACACAGGATGAACGACGCACTACGTGGCCGGTGCCCGTCGACGGTCGGGCCGCCGTCGTCCTCGAAGAAAGCTTGCTCGAGCTCTTGGCTGGTCATGACGTTGGTCAGACCGCCGTAGCCGAACTGGCCCCGCGGGTCGTAAAGCTCGGCGCCCAGGGCCAGGATGATGGCGCCGACGGGGAGGACCTCATCGACGTGCCCCTCGAGTGTCGCCTCGAAGTTCCCGACGAAGCCGGTGATGTTCTTGACATCGGTGTTCAGCAACACCCGTGCGCCGGCCTTGTAGAGGCGCTCGAGCTTTTCTTCCAGGACATCGATGGCCGGACGCAGGTTGGGATAGAGGTGCTTCAGGTTGGGCTTGGCCAGACGGCCTCCCAGGTGACCTTCCTTCTCGACCAGCGTTACGGGGAAGCCCTGGACCGCCAGGTCGGTGGCCGCCTGGATTCCGGCGATGCCTCCTCCGACCACCAGGGCGGCGTGGGTCATCGGAGCGGAGCCGGCCTCGAGCGGCTCGAGATGTCGGGCCCGGGCTGCGCCCATGCGGATCAGATCGCGGGCCTTGTCCTGGGCCGCGCCGGGATGGTCCGAGTGAACCCACGAGCACTGGTCGCGGATGTTGACCATCTCGAGCAGGTACGGGTTGAAGCCGATCCGGGCCAGGCTCTCCCGAAAGACCGGCTCGTGGGTGCGCGGTGTGCAGGCCGCGACCACGACGCGGTTCAGGTCGTTCTCGCGAACGAGCTCGATCAGCTCGTCCTGGCCGGTGGACGAGCACGCGAACATGTGCTCGCGGGCGGCGACCACCCCGGGCAGCGTGGCCGCATGGTCGGCGAGAGTCTTGACGTCCAGCAGGCCGCCGATGTTCACGCCGCAGTGGCAGACCATGACGCCGATCCGCGGGGGACCGGAGAGGTCCATCGGCTCGACGGGGGCCTCTTCCTCCTCCACGCGATGTCCCGTGAGGTACAGCTGGGCGCGGGCCGCCACCGCCGACGCCTGGGCGACGCAGTCCGGGATCACCTGGGGACCCACGGCGCTACCGCAGACGTAGACGCCGTCCCGCGACGTCTCGACCGCGGAGATCGCGGGATCGCGGCGGGCGATGAAGCCGTAGCAGTCGGTCTTGATCCCCAGCATCTTGGCGAGGATGGCCGCGCCGTCATTGGGTGCGGCCGCGACCGATAACACCACGAGATCGGCCGGGATCCGTCTCTGGCGGTGTTCCAGGGTGTCCTCGACGAAGACCTCCAGGGTGTCGTCCTTGGCGACCCGCTCGATCTTGGCCGGCCGGCCACGGATGTACCGGGCGCTATTCTCATCGAAGGAGCGCTGCACGAAGTCGTCGAACCCCTTCCCGAAGGCCCGCAGGTCGGTGTAGAGAACCGAGATCTCCTCGACCTCGGGATCGTGCTGCCGGATTAGCATCGAATCCTTGACCGCGTTCATGCAGCAGAACCGGCTGCAGTAAGGCCGGCCGCCCTCGCCACGGGCGCCGACGCACTGGATGAACGCCACACGCTTCGGCGTCTTCATGTCCGACGGCCGTACGACGTGTCCCTCGGTGACGCCCGAGGCGTTAAGCATCCGCTCGAGCTCGAGGCTGGTCACCACATTGGGGAAGCGGCCGTAGCCGTAGTTCCCGAGCTTGCGGGCATCGAACTCCTGGAACCCCACCGCGACCAGGATCGCGCCGGCGTTGACGTCGAATTCCTCGCCCTTCATGTCGAAGTCGATGGCGTCGACCTCGCAGACGCTGTCGCAGTGGCCGCACACCAGGATGTTGCCGGGATAGTGCGGCCGTTTTTTCTTCTTGGCCCTCTGGATCTTGTCGAACTGTTTCTTCTGCTTCTCGCTCAGGTGAGGCAGGAAGTTGAGACAGGCGTCCGGGTCGATGACGTAGGTCGCGGGGACCGACTGCGGGAAGGGTCGGTAGATCGCCTTGCGCGCCTTGAGGCCGACGTCGAACTCGTTTCCGCCCACCTGGGGGCAGGCATCGACGCACAGGCCGCAGGCCACGCAGCGGTCGTCCCGCACGAAGCGCGGGTACTTGCGTACCCGGACCTTGAAATCGCCCGGCTCGCCCTCGCAACCGATGACTTCCGCGTTGGTGACTGTCTCGATAAGAGGATGCCGACCGGCATCCATGGCCTTAGGCCCGAGGATTCATATCGAGCAGTCCATGGTGGGGAAGGTCTTGTCGAGCTGGGCCATGCGGCCGCCCAGCGTCGGCGATTTCTCCACCAGCGTCACGCGGATACGGGCGTTGGCCAGGTCGAGGGCCGCCTGAATACCGGCGATACCCCCTCCGATGACCAGAGCCCTCTTGTCCGTCACCGGCTGCAGCCCGGCGTCCTTGGTTTCGGGCTGAGCACTCATCTGCCTCACCTCCCGGGCCGGCTAGGCCGGACCCGTGGCGACGACTTCTTCTTCCGCCTTCTTCGCGGTGCCGTACTCTTCCTCGAAGTAGTTCCAGCCGGCGTTGAAGGCCTTGAGATTCAGCTCCTCGGTCCCGGCGGGGACCGAGGACTTGACCGCTTCGTGCATTTCCTCGCGGGAGGCGATTCGAGTCACCGCGGCAAAGAAACCCAGCATCACGATGTTCTGGACGATGGTGCGCCCGAGGGATTCCGCGATGCGGGTCGACGGGACCCCGAAGGCCGGTTGTCCTTCCTTCAGGGTCGGGTGCACCAGGTCTTTCTCGTAGACCAGGGTGCCGTCGTCCTTGAGCTCGTCACCGAACTTGTCGTAGCCCTCGGACGACATCACCACGAAGATATCCGGCCGGTGGATGTAGGGGTACAGCACTTCTTCCTCGGAGACCGTCAGCGTCGCGCTGCACGCCGATCCACGCGCCTCCGGTCCGAAGCTCTGGATCATCGTGGCGTGCTTGCCGGCGTTGATGGCGCAGGCCTTTCCGATGATGTAGCCGGAGAGCACCACGCCCTGGCCGCCGAATCCGGTGATGCGAATTTCGGTTCTACTCATGGATCCACCCTCCCTCGGGCGGCATCGGGACGTAGCGGTCGCCGAGGATTTTCGTGTAGTGCTCGTGCATCGCCTCGAGGAAGGTCGGCCGCTCCTCGTCGATAAACTTGCCGCACACGATCTTGTCCTGGAAGCCGATGTCCACGTCGCGGGTGTCCGCGCCGTGCCGGATCTCGGCGTTGTCGTGGTAAAAGCGCATCAGGTCGAATCCGGTCCCGAGCTTGTTCAACCGGGCGTAGAGCGTCGAGCACGGCGCGATGACCTCGACGAACCGGAAGCCCTTGCGCCCGATCGCCTCCTTGAACGACTTGGTCATCCGGCGGATGTGGAGGCTGGTCCACCTCGCGACGTAGGTGGCTCCGCAGCTGGCGGCGAGGTGCGGCAGGCTGAAAGGTCTCTCGAAGTTGCCGAACGGCATGGTCGAGGACCTGGCCGTCAGCGGTGTGGTGGGCGCGTTCTGCCCGCCGGTCATGCCGTAGATGAAGTTGTTGACCAGAATCACCAGCAGGTCCATGTTCCGCCGGGCGGCGTGGATGAAGTGGTTTCCGCCGATGCCCGACAGATCGCCGTCTCCGGAAAAGACGGTCACCAGCAGCTCCGGTCGCGCCAGCTTCAGGCCTGTCGCAAAGGGGATGGCGCGACCGTGGGTCGTGTGGAATGCATCCAGCTTCATGTAGCCCGCCACCCGTCCGGTGCAGCCGATCCCGGAGACGATCGATGCCTTGTCGAGATCAACACCCGACTCCTCGAGCGCCTTGGCGTAGCACCGGACCACGGTGCCGATCCCGCAGGTCGGACACCAGATGTGAGGCATCCGGTCCATGCGGAGATACGGTGCGATGGGATGCCTGTCGGCGAGCTGTTCGGTCGTTTCGATAACCGTGCTCATTTCGCGGCCCTCACTATTGCGTCGCAGATCGTCTGCGGGTCGTGAACGCCCCCGCCGCCGTGGGGCACGAGGATCGCGGCCGCGCGTCCCGCGGCGCAGCGCTCGACCTCCAGCACCATCTGGCCGTAGTTGATCTCGGGCACCACGAACGCCTTGATGTCTCCGGCCAGCTCGCGGATCCGCTTTTCGGGAAACGGCCACACCACGATCAGTCGGATGACCCCGACCTTGATTCCCTGCTTTCTCGCCATGTCCATGCCCATGCGGGCCACCCGGGCGGTGATGCCGTAGGTCACCAGCACAACGTCGGCGCCGTCGGTGTCCTCCTCATCGAAGCGGACGATGTCGTCGACGTTATTCTTGACCTTGTCCAGGAGGCGCCGGACACCCTTCTCCTGGCAGGCCGCGCTCATGTCCGGATAGCCGCGCTCGTCGTGGGTCAGGCCGGTGGTGTGAAAGCGGTAGCCGTCGCCGGCACGCGCGAACTCCGGAACGTCGTTGCCGTTGGTGCCGTAGGGCAGGTAATCGCCGGGCTTCGCCGAGGTCAGCTTCCGGGGAACGACCTCGATCGCGTCGGCATCCGGGATGACGACCTTCTCGGTCATGTGACCGACGCACTCGTCCATCATGAACATCACCGGGACGCGGTACCTCTCGGAGAGATTGAATGCGTCGATGGTGAGGTCGAAGGCCTCCTGGGGCGATTGCGGGCACAACGCGATCGGCTCGTAGTCTCCGTGGGAGCCCCAGCGGGCCTGCATCATGTCGGCCTGCCCGACCATGGTGGGCAGCCCGGTGGAGGGTCCGCCGCGTTGGACGTTGACCACCACGCACGGCGTCTCCATCATGGCCGCCAGGCCGATGTTCTCCATCATGAGGCTGAAGCCGGGGCCGCTGGTGACGGTCATCGACTTGGTTCCCGTCCACGCCGCTCCGACCACCGCCGCCATGCTGGCCAGCTCGTCTTCCATCTGGATGAAGGTGCCGCCCATCATGGGGAAGCGGCGCGAGATGCGCTCCACGACCTCCGTCGAGGGTGTGATCGGGTAGCCTGCCACGAAGCGGCAGCCGGCGGCCATGGCTCCCTCGCCACACGCGTAGTCACCATCGAGATAGTGGGCGCCGGTCAGGACGCCCGTAGGATCGGCTTTCATGACGCACTCACCTCCGCGCGCTCGCCCGGCTGCGCTGCCGCGTTTGCCGCGTCGTCCGCCAGCTCCGAGCTGAAGATCGCGTAGTCGGGACAGATCATCTCGCAGAGATTACAGTTGACGCACTCTCCGCTCTTGACCACCTTTGGCGGGTGGTATCCCTTCTTGTTGAAGTCCTCGGACATCACCAGGACGTCCTTCGGGCAATACTCGACGCAGAAGCCGCAGCCCTTGCAGCGCTCCGAGACAATCGAGACTTCGCCTTGAGGGATCTTGACCTGGTCGAAATCGAGAGGCTTTCGCCAGTACTTCATCTGAGACTCCCCGATCCGTGTTGGCCAGGCCATGGCGCCGTGGGGAAGCCCGCGGCTGTCTATGCCCGGCTACGGTTCTTTCGATCCAATCGATCTCCCGTTCACGTTCTCGACTCGGCGGCGTCGCGCTCGCGGCGGACTCCGCGGAGGTTGTGGTAGGGACAGCCCCCGCGGGCGTGCCCTACCGGACAGTCCTCCGCGAGGTAGGCGGCGCAGCGCAGACAGAATCCATTGGGGGACTGGTCCTCGAGCAGCGAGATGGAGACGCGCTGCAGGAGGCTGGTGAGCTGCTCGAGCTCCGCCGGTTGCAGGCTTTCGACGACCGGCGCGAGGCGCGCCGTCTTGAGCTGCTCGAACTTCTCGACCAGGCGGCGTCCCTTCGGGCTGACCGACAGCAGCGTCGCCCGCCGATCGCCCTTGGAGGGCGTGCGGACCATCAGCCCGTAGCGCTCGAGCTTGTCGATGTTCTTCGTGGCCGCCGGAGGACTGACCCCGAGAAAGTCGGCGACCTCGCCGACCTGATGGCGGCCGTTCAGGGTCATCAGCTTCAGGACGTGAAACTGCGAGACGTTCAGGGGGAGGGGAGTGGCCTTGCGGAGGAGCTCGATCTCGAGGACCTGCTGGACCGCCGAGGCGAAGATGTGGCTGTAGCGCACCAGCCGAAAAAGATCCTGTTCCTCCGGACTGTGGCTAGAATTGCCGGCCTTTCGGGGCATTTTAGTTAACCCCGTTATTATTTAACCCTATTAACGAACATACCCTCGGGTTTCGGCGAAGTCAACCCCGAAAAAGGCAGCAATCCGTGGCTCAATCCCCGGTTCCGAGGTCGCGGTACTCGACGGTCTGCATCAGCTCCGTCTCGGCAATCTCGTGGTCGCCGAGCCGGTCCAGAATCGCGGTCACGCGCTGTCTCAGGTGTGGATCGTCCCCGGGCGCCCCCTCGGAGTACCTCAGGGCCCCCGACATCAGCTCCCGTACCTGGCCGAGGATCTCCCCGTGCTCGCCCTTCAGCGATTCGATTCGCCGGATGGAGCCGGGCTCGCGGTCCGCCAGCGTCTCGAACAGCCCGCTTTGCTCCTCGTGGTGGAAGTGGCCGACGAGCTTGTCGTGGAGGCTGACGAGAAGCCTCGAGAGATCCACGGCCCAGGAATGCCCCTCGGGATCTCCGACACCCGGACGCGGGTGCTCGACGAATTCCCGAATGCCCGCGATCATCGCCTTGAATTCATCGTGCTCCCGGCGAACCTGCTCGAACGGGGTCTTCTTCGTGTCGGTTCTCGCCATGAGGCGCCCTCCTCATCCCGCGCTGGATCGGTTGTTGTCTCCATTATGCTGCGCGGCCGCAGCGCCGCGCCGAAGACCACGGCTCAAAAGGGAACCGTTTAGTCCACAATTCGGGTTTCCGAGGTCTCGGAGGACGGGGCTCCGATCTTTGGATGCCTTGCTGGAGAGGTTGGGTCCGGGGCGGCCGGCTAGTTTGCCTTGTCGACCGCGAACGATCCACCGGAACAGGAAACATCGCCCAGGGGCTCGGGCGGTTCTTCACCGCTGGTGAGACAGGGCGTCTGGACGGTCATGTCGCTCGTGCCCAGCTCGAACGGTTCGAACAACAGGGTCATCAATACCTGGGTTCCGACGATATCCACGGTGTCGTTCGCGTTGCGCGCCACACCGATCGTGAGCTCTCCGGCGCCGAGCTCCTCGACCCTGACGAGGAGCCCCGCTCCATCCTGGGCGAGCACGGAACCTGACGTACTCAGCTCCGAGAATGCCACGGCCGTGAAGGCGTACTCGATGTGGGTGGCCACCGAGAAGACGTCGTTGATGTCGGTGCCGACGACCTCGACAATGGCGAAGCTGCACGTGCTGTCGTCTCTGAGGCGCGTGACCACCTTGCCCGGCGCCGGAGGCTCCGACGGCACGAAATCGATGCACAGCTCGGGCGGAATCACCACCTGCACGGTGTTGCTGTCGGAGCCGCAACCGAGGCTCAGCATCAAAAGGCTACCCACCAGAATGTATGAAACGTACCGCATGAACTTCCTTTGACCGTTCAAGTCACTGACACGAGTACGTGCACGTGTCGGGGGTCTTGCCCCACACTCCCAGGCTGGTGAGGATGGCAAGATCGTCGCCGTCCACGGATCCGTCCTGATTCAGATCGATTCCGGCCCACCACTCGATGCCCGGATCGTCGCTCGAGAACCCGAAGGCGCGGGCCAGCCACGCCAGCTCCACGCCGTCGATGACGCCATCGCCGCTGGCGTCGAACGCGGCGCAAATCTCGTCGAGCTGCTCGTACCACACGATCTCCGCCTGGTACCCGGCCGCGAAATCGATATCGGTGTCGCCGTTGAGATCCGCGGCCGCCAGGGAGCGTCCCTCGATGGCCGCTCCCTGGACAGCGTGTCCAGAGAATGACGGCGGCGACCCCCCGTTGCTCTCGAACCAGAAAACGCGAGTGGTACCGGAAGAGATCGTCGCCAGGTCGAGATCGCCGTCTTTGTCGACGTCGGTGACGATCAGCTCGGACAGGCCGGGGATGCTCCCCAGGACGGACCGCACGAACGTCAGATCGGCGCCGGTCCCGTCACGGTTGTTCCTGTACCACACGATGGTGCCTTGCGCGAGGATGGCGATCACGTCCGCGTCGCCATCGCCGTCCAGATCGGCAGCCGTGACGAACCACGCACCCGGTGCTTCCGTCGAGATGGCGTACTCGGTGAACGCGGGGTCCGGCGTCTCGCCGTTGTTGTCGTACCACGCGATCTTGTTGTCGTCGGGCGAAGCCGACAGAACGTCGATGTCGTCGTCGCCGTCCAGATCGATGGCGAAGACGCTCCGCGCGCCTTCCGCCGCGGAAGAGATGAGTTGCTCCGGGAACTCCGGAGGCGATCCGCCGGAGTTCTGGTACCACGCGATCTTGTCGTCTCCGGAAGACGCCGACAGCACGTCCATGTTCCCGTCGCCGTTGAGGTCGGCGGCGAAGACGCTCTCGACGGAAACGGCCCCGGTCGTGATGAAGTGTTCGGTGAACCCCGGGCTCGCCTCGCCGTCGTTCTGGTACCACGCCACGGTGTCGTCGAGAGGGAAGCCGGCGACCACATCGATGCCGGGCTCGCCGTCCAGGTCGGCTCCGAGTACGGACGTGGCATTCCTCGCCGAATCAGCCACCACGTCCCGTCCGGCGAAGCTCGGAAGCGCGGTGCCGTCGTTCTTGTACCACGCCAGGGGGTTGTCGGAGCGTGCCGCCAGAAGATCCGGGGCCCCGTCGCCGTCGATATCCGCCACGGCGATCGCGTCGGCGCCGCTGGCCGTGGTGACGATGATCTGTTCATTCCCTTCCGGGAAGGGGGGATCCACTCCGCTGTTCGGATACCAGGCCAGCTTGTCGTTGGTGAACGTCTCGCCTGCCGTGGAGGAGATGGACAGCACGTCCATGTGGGTGTCATCGTTGACGAGGGCCGCGAAGACCGCGTCGGCGCTCACCGTGTCGGAGGAGATCACGTGCATCGAGGCGAAGGTCGGTGAGGCGCCACCTTCGTTCTCGTACCACGCCACGGTGTCGTCGTTGGCCGACGCCGCGAGGATGTCGACTCGGCCGCTGCCATTGAGGTCCGCCGCGAATACCGACCGCGCACCGAGGGCTTCCGTGGTGATCGTGTGCTCCTCGAATTCGGGCTCCGGATCCGAGCCCCAACCGCCGGGGTTCTCGAACCACCGGATGCTGTCATCTCCAGTCGAGGCGGCGATGATGTCGAGACCATTCTCGCCGTCAAGATCGGCCGCGAATACCGAGTTCGCACCCGCCGCCGCGGTCGTCAGGACGTGAGTGTCGAAGACGATCTGCGGTTCCTCCTCGACGATTTCGACGCCTTGCTCGTACCACGCGATCTTGTTGTCGATCCTGGATGCGGAGAGGATGTCCGTGTCGCCGTCGCCGTCGAGATCCCCGGCGAACACCGAGGCCGCACCGCGGGCGTCGGTGGTGACCACGTGCTCCTCGAACAAGACGCCGATCCCGGCGTCGTCGTCCCGGAGGTTCTCGAACCACGCGATCTTGTTGTCCGTGAAGGAGGCCGTCAGGACGTCTTGATCGCCGTCTCCGTCGACGTCGGCGGCGAAGACCGCGAGCGGTGTGAGAAGCTCGGAGGTCACCACACGCTTCCGGAATCGAGGACTCGCGTCGCCGTCGTTCTCGTACCACGCGACCGTTCCATCGTTCCGCGAGGCGGACAGGACGTCTTGATCGCCGTCGCCGTCAAGATCCGCGGCAAACACCGAGGACGCGCTCAGGGCGTCCGTGTCGATGGTGTGCGCCTCGAAATCGAGGTCCGGGCCCGTTCCGCCGGGATTCTCGTACCACGCGATCCGGTGGTCGTTGTGGGAGGCGGAGAGCACGTCGATCATGCCGTCGCCGTTGAGATCGATCGCGAAGACGGAATCGGCGCCTTTGAGCCCGTCGGAAACAATCGAGCGTTCCAGGAACCCGACGCAGGGGTCCTGGGCGCGCGCCCCGAGACCGAGCGCCAGGAGCGTGGCCACGACGGCGACCGCCGATCGAACCCGGCGGAAGCGATTGCATGACGGCCGACAGCCGCACTCATGGACCTGCGCCACGGCGGAGTACGGTCTCATCGGCTCGGAGATTCTCGGGCGTAGGTCAGGCTTCAAGCGGGTCCCCGTGATCGTCCCAGTGGGATTCCGGCGCGGCCAATATTATACGCCGCTGGGAGGGGTGTCGCCCCGCCCCGGCCGGCGGTGCTCGATCCGCGGTTCCTCGGCGGGCCGGCAGGCCCCTCGAGGTCCGGCGGAGCTCCTCGGCCCCGTGATCCTGGCACCGGGCCGGCCGAGGCTCGCGTAGCGCCTCCGCGGGGATTCCGGCTACCGTCGAGGTCGAACATCTGCTACAAAGTCCCCCTGCGGCGGGCATCGCCCCGGGACGACGGCCCGATCGCAACGCGGGCGCGAGTGCGAGCATGAACGTCTACCAGTTCGGCGTGGTGATCCTGTTCGCTCTCGCGATCTCCGATCTGATCGTGGGCGTCAGCAATGACGCCGCCAACTTCATCAACTCGTCGATCGGATCCCGGGTTGCCTCGCGGCGGGTGATCCTGTTCATCGCCGGCCTGGGGATGCTGGCCGGGGTCACCTTCTCCAGCGGCATGATGGAAGTGGCCCGCAAGGGGATCTTCCACCCACAGTTCTTCACGATGCCCGAGCTGCTGGTGATCTTCCTGGCGGTCATGCTCGCCGACGTCATCATTCTCGACCTCTACAACACCTTCGGGCTTCCGACGTCGACGACGGTCTCGATTGTCTTCGAGCTCCTGGGCGCCGCCGTCGTGGTGTCGTTGCTCAAGCTCCACCATGCCGGCGACGGCTACTCGAACCTGGCGAACTACATCAACACCAGCAAGGCGATGACCATAACTTTCGGCATCCTGTTGTCGGTGGTGGTCTCCTTCCTCGTGGGCGCTACCGTTCAGTTCCTGTCGCGCCTGCTCCTGACCTTCGACTTCGAGCGCCGCATCCGACGCTACGGCGCGCTGTGGGGCGGGGCAGCCCTCGCGTCGATCACGTTCTTCATCCTCATCAAGGGCGCCAAGGGGGCATCGTTCCTGACCGCCGATCAGATGGACTGGATCAAGACCCACAAGGGTCTGATCCTGCTCGCCGCGTTCGTCGGCTCGGCGGTGTTCCTGCAGGCCTTACTGTGGTTCAGCAGGATCAACATCCTCAAGATCATTGTCCTCGTCGGGACGTTTGCCCTGGCCATGGCCTTCGCGGCCAACGACCTGGTCAACTTCATCGGGGTCCCTCTGGCCGGCTTCAGCTCCTACATCGCGGCCAGCGCCGACGGGGATCTTCTGGGTGCGACGATGGAGGCGCTCGCGGGGCCCGTGCGCGCCAACACCTTCTTCCTGCTGATGGCCGGCGTCATCATGGTTGCCACGCTCTGGATCTCTCGAAAGGCGCGGGGGGTCTCCAGGACCGAGGTCAGCCTCGGACGCCAGGACGACGGCTTCGAGCGGTTCGAATCCAGCATGCTATCGCGGGCGGTGGTCCGGTTCGTGGCGACGTTGTTCAGGAACGTCAGCCGTGTGGTTCCCAAGAGCGC
>Ga0316187_10000117_pt1 | contig 49621 bp, 47 predicted proteins | sample CroRivburrow1_MG_FD_204927 | JGI IMG/M metagenome (GOLD analysis project Ga0316187, IMG submission 204927) | Coastal sediment microbial communities from Maine, United States - Cross River worm burrow 1 | ecosystem: Environmental > Aquatic > Marine > Coastal > Sediment | place: USA: Maine...
TCAGTCCCCCCATGCTGCCAGTGGTATCCAGCACGAAGACCACGTCAATGCGGGACTGGTCATTGACGCCTGGATTAATAATGGGTGGGTCGGCTGGCGGCAGCCCGACCGGGTTAATACCACCGACGCTCTGGTAAGCCGGGAAAAATGCAACCGTGGCTGAGGTAAAGGCAAACAATGCCAGTGCAATGAGTTTTGATTTCATTTGAGTATCTCCTTGAGGGTTCAATGGTTGGATGAGAGTTTGCGTACAGCGGCTTCTGCGACGCGATGCGCGTGTTGAAAGCGGTCTCCGCTCTCGAGGCCGGCCGGTGCTGCGCCGGGCCTGTAGTTGATGCTCCTGGGGATGAAGACAAACAGTGCCTGCACCAGGAAAAAACACCAGATGCCTAGAAACACGCTGCCTGTCCGGGTGACCGCCCAGATGGCTGCGGCCAGGCCCAGGCCGCTCAGACCCAGGTCGGCGAGCGCAGACAGTGCGCTGGAATAGAAGTACAGCGAGCGGATGAGCCAGAGGGCGCCCAGATGCACGAACACGTAGAGCAGCAGTGGGGGTTTCGTGAACCAGAGCACACCCGCGACCAGTACCCAGGCCGCTGCTGCAGTGAACCGACCAACACGCTCAGGGCTGCGGTTCAGCAGATAGATGACATAGGCGAGGCCGATGCCGGCGATCAGCAGGCGCAGCACCGGGCCAGCGGGAAACACCCTGTCCATGGCTGTGTACAAGACACTGCCGGCAAGGCTGATGGCGATCGCGATGCTGACGCCTTCAAGAAATGTGGGCTGTTTCATGACCGTCTCCTTTGCTGTTTTTCGCGCAGCAGGGCCACTTCCACATCCTCATTACGTACCGTGATGTCCGGGAGAGTCCAGTCGTCTGTGGGTCGGGCGCGGGTGTTTTCCTCGGCCAGCAGTTCGGCCTTCTGCCGCATGCTTTCAAGGCGCGCCCGGTTCTCCCTGAGCCGGGTGTTAAGATCCTTGAGCGTTTCCTGCAGCGCATGGCGCCTGCGGGACAGGCCCTTGCAAAATCGCTGCGCCTCCAGCTTGCGCCTGATGCATGCGCGGGCCAGATCGTCATTCCCGGATTCAAAACAGACGTCGAGTTCCTCCTCAATATCATGCAGTGACTGTTCGAGGTCGGTTTCGCGGGCAATGAGCTGCCCCTGGTCATGATGCAAAACCTTGCTATGTTGCTCGTCGCGGGACAGTTCCTCTTCCATCTCGCGGACCGCCTGCCGGAGTAGTACCTCGGGTTCCTCGATGCGGTCGAGCACGGCGTGGAAATCGGCCTGGAAGAGTCGCGAGACGCGTGTGATAAGTGCCATGGTTGTTACCTCCTGCGGGTTGATCTGAATGTGAGTTCAGTCTGGGCGAACAGGAGGTGTGGTTGTAGACAGGCTTTGGTAAAACCTGTGGCGGGGGATTTACAAAAGATTTACATGCCGGGGAACGGGTGAACTGGTAGGCTTTCAGAACACGGGCTGGCCGGGATAATCAAATCATGCAACGCAAGATCCGACTGCTGATTGTTGAAGACGAAGGTGCCATTCGTACCGGACTGGTGGATGTCTTTGTCTACCACGGTTACGACGTGGATTTCGCGGCCGACGGACCGGAGGGCCTGGACAAGGCATTGAGCGGATACTTCGACCTGATCCTGCTGGATGTCATGCTACCGGGCATGGACGGCTTCGAAATCTGCAACCGGATTCGTTCGCAAGACCGCGACCAGCCTGTCATCATGCTCACAGCCAAGGGCACGGATGAGGATATCATCCAGGGGTTGTCCTTGGGCGCAGACGATTATGTGGCAAAACCGTTCTCGGTTGCCCAGCTGGTGCTGCGGGTGCAGGCGGTGTTGCGTCGTACACGCATCGGTGCTGAGCTGGATGCCACTATCAGGTTGGGTGAAGACGTCGAGGTCGATTGCCGTAATCTCCTCGGCCACCGCAGTGACGAGGCGCTGGCATTTACCAGCCGCGAGGTGGAGTTGCTACAGTATCTACGGATGAATTCAGAGCGGCCGGTTTCCCGGGATGAGTTGCTGGTGAAGGTCTGGGGTTATGCAAGGAATATCGATATTGAAACCCGGACCGTCGATATTCATATTGCGAAGCTGCGCCGCAAGATTGAAACGGATCCGGCGCAACCGCGTTATCTGGTCACGGTACGCGGTGCGGGGTATCGCCTGATGGCGGATTGATCTGATTCAATATATTGATCGACTATGTTGCACACCTCACTTACAGGACTGGACCGGAAAAGACTGCGGCTGTGGCTGTCGGTGTTCTTTCTTGCCCTGGCTATCCCGACCGGGGTTCTCGTCTACCAGGCATACAGCCAGTTGAAGTGGGAGGCGTTTCACCAGTATCGGGTACTGGCCGAAGAACTGGCTGAGCGCATTGATGGCCATATCATTGAACTGATCAATGCTGAAGAAGCTCGCTCGTTTGCCGATTTTGCATTCCTGAATGTGGCGGGCGATCCGGCAGCCAACTTCCTGCAGCGCTCGCCGCTATCGGCCTATCCGCCGGAGCCGTCTATTCCCGGTCTGGTCGGTTACTTCCAGGTCGATACTCATGGTGAATTTACTACACCACTGGTGCCGCCCGCGGGGACCGTGGCGTCGACCTACGGTATTTCTGCAGGGGAACTGGAACAGCGGCTGGCCCTGCAGCAGCGCATTGAGCAGATCCTCAGCAGCAACCGGCTGGTGCAGGACCGCGAGTCTGGCAGGGTGATGGGCCAGGAGGCAGTTGCGGATGCACTGCATGCCAATGAAGTACACCGGGATCAGCAGGCGGGTGCAGCTTCCTCTTTAGATGCCAGGGATAAGGATACGTTGGAGCGGCTGGCCCTGGATGACAGTGTCGTCTCGGCGGAGGCGGAAATTGCTGCACAACAGGTGCCGAGTCAGGCCGCTTTCGACCGGCTCAATAAAGCAGCTGCTTCCCGGGAGCCGGAGAAGAAACAGCAGGCTGTCAGCACCCTCGGCAGGGTCGAGGACCTGAAACTGGATTACCGCTATCAGTCCGAGCCGGCCCCTGAAGTCCAGCGCCAAGTCACGTCCAGTAGTGCCCCCGTCGTCGCCAAACGTGCACGCAAGGAGCGCAGTGCCTTGCCGGAACCGCTGGATGAATCCGGCGCCACATATTTTGAAAGCGCGCGCGAGGCGGACGCCCCGACGCAGTCACGGCTTAAAAGCGAAATCCGCATCCGCACTTTCGAGAGCGAGATCGATCCGTTCGAATTCAGTCTGCTCGACAGTGGCCATTTTGTACTGTTCCGTAAAGTCTGGCGTGACGGACAGCGTTACATACAGGGTGCATTGATCGAACAGCAGTCGTTTGTTCAGGGATTCATCGAAACGATGTTCCTCGACACCACGCTGTCAAACATGAGTGATCTGCTGGTTGCGTATCGGGGTGATGTGTTCTCGGCCTTCAGCGGGCGGGTGGTGCGGCAGTATCTGTCCAGTGCCGAGGCATTGCGCGGTACGCTGCTTTATCAGACACGCCTGTCAGCGCCACTGGGCGATCTGGAGTTGATCCTGAGCATCACCCGGCTGCCGGCGGGACCTGGTGGCAGGCTGATCAGCTGGCTTGCGGCGATTCTCCTGTTGGTACTGTGTAGCGTCTTTTATCTGATGTACCGATTGGGGGCGGGGCAAATCGACCTCGCGCGACAGCAACAGGATTTCGTCTCCGCCGTCAGTCATGAACTGAAAACCCCGCTCACCTCCATCCGCATGTACGGCGAGATGCTGCGCGAGGGCTGGGCATCCGATGAAAAGAAAAGCAGCTACTATGATTATATCTTTGATGAAAGCGAGCGCCTGTCGCGTCTGATTGCCAATGTGCTGCAACTGGCGCGCATGACCCGCAATAATCTGCAGGTCGACAAAAAACCTCTGGCTGTGAGTGAGCTGATGGACAGCATCCGCTCAAGGGTCTCCTCACAGATCGAACGTGCGGGTTTCAAACTGAAGGTGTGCTGCGAACCTGGAGCTGGGCAGTCCATCATCCAGGCCGACCCGGACGGGTTCACCCAGATTTTCATCAACCTGGTGGATAACGCCATCAAGTTCTCCGCCTGTGCGGAACAGAAAGTCATCGACATCGGTTGTCAGCGACTGCGTGACGGCAGTGTGCAGTTTAGCGTGCGGGATTACGGTCCCGGCATACCCGGGGATCAGATGAAAAAGATCTTCAGGTTGTTCTACCGTTCGGAAAATGAACTCACCCGCGAGACCGTTGGCACCGGTATTGGTCTGGCGCTGGTGCATCAGCTTGCCCGGGCCATGGGTGGCCAGGTGGATGTGGTCAACCGCGAACCCGGCGCTGAGTTCCGGGTGAATATTGCCGCATGTGACTTATAACGGAAAAAGAATAACGGACGCCATTCGGATCTGGCCCCGGGTTGCGGTTATATTAACCGTAAAATGACGACTGTTTGAGAAATAATCCCCCGTCTCTTTACTTTTGTTCCAGGAATTCTTACGCGATTGTCTCACTTATTCTGCTGCAATGCCTTCTTCTTCTGGTTGTTGGCGGTACTGGCTTGTGCCCGCTGCCACGGTACTCATCGACTTGCTTATGATACCAGGAGGCTGTTTGTTGACAGGCAGAGCTGGGTAGAGTTGTTAAAGCATTAGAGAGAAAAGTAATACCGGGCTATAAATAACGTGCCAGCAAGCCCATTTTGTAATCCTGTCCATGCAGTGGAATCTGTACCCGGTAGCCGCCGCCAGGCGCTTCTTTCATGGGCTTGCCGTCCATGTCAAGCATGCTTTCCAGGCGGTAAGTCCGGTTGCCTCCCGGCAGAATCAGTTCCAGTTCGTCGCCAACGGCAAACTTGTTCTTGACGTCAATATGGGTCATGCCGTTCTCGGGATTGTAGCCGGTCAGGTCACCGACGAAGCGTTGCTTGACGCTGTCTGAATGACTCTCCAGGTAATTCTGGTAATCCTGGTCTGGGTGGCGTTGCAGGAAGCCGTCTGTATAACCACGATTGGCCAGGTTTTCCAGTGACCCCAGCAATTGTGCATTAAACGGCCGGCCGGCCTCTGCATCATCTATTGCCTGACGGTAGACCTGAGTCGTGCGTGCCACATAATAATGTGACTTGGTACGGCCCTCGATCTTGAGACTCTTGACACCGATCTTGATCAGTCGTTCAACATGTTCCAGGGCCCTCAGATCCTTGGAGTTCATGATGTAGGTGCCGTGTTCATCTTCCTCAATCGGCATTTGTGTGCCGGGACGGCTGCTTTCCTCCAGTAGGTAAACCTGTTCAGCCGGCTTGGGTGCCGGGGTGTCGACCGACTGGATGTCGCCACTGATATCCACGGTGGCACCCTTCACCTGGTAATCCCAGCGACAGGAATTTGTGCAGCTGCCCTGGTTGGCATCACGGTGATTAAAATACCCGGACAACAGGCAGCGGCCGGAATAGGCGATGCACAGTGCGCCGTGAACGAACACCTCCAGCTCCATCTCGGGACATTCCTGGTGGATCTCTTCAATCTGGTCCAGTGAGAGTTCACGCGACAGGATGATGCGTGTAATGCCCTGTTGCTGCCAGAAACGGACGCTGGCGTAGTTCATGGTATTGGCCTGTACCGAGAGATGTATTGCGGTGTCGGGCCAGCGTTCGCGCACCAGCAGGATGAGCCCCGGGTCTGCCATGATGAGGGCATCCGGGCCCAGTTCCATGATAGGTTCCATGTCCTTGATGAAGGTCTTTATCTTTGCATTGTGCGGCAGGGCGTTGCTGGCAAGGTAAAACTGCTTGCCGGCAGCGTGGACTTCCTGAATGCCTGCTGCCAGGTTATCCAGCGTGGAAAAATCATTGTTGCGCACCCGCAGGCTGTAGCGGGGCATACCGGCATACACGGCATCAGCGCCGTAGGCGATCGCATAGCGCAGATTTTTCAGGTTGCCGGCCGGGGCCAGCAGTTCAGTCGTATTCACGGGAGCAGGGGCAGGGCAGTCAGTTAAGCAGTGCGATGTATTATACAATATAACTCCCAAATGCGGGTTCACGGGAATTTTGTATGCAGTCCATCGTCGCCATATCGAACCTGTCCAAAATTTACGCCAGCGGCCACCATGCCCTGAAGGATGTGACGCTGGACATTGCGCCCGGTGAAATTCTGGCGCTGCTTGGGCCTAACGGTGCCGGCAAGACCACGTTGATCTCGATTATCTGCGGCATAGTCAATGCCAGTTCGGGTTCGGTGACGGTAGCAGGGCATGACATCGTTGCAGACTATCGTGCCACGCGCAGTATGATCGGCCTGGTACCACAGGAACTTACGCTCGGCGCCTTCGATACAGTGTGGAATACGCTGTGTTTCAGTCGCGGCCTGTTTGGAAAAAAGTCCAACCCGGCCTACCTCGAACGGTTGCTCAGGGACCTGTCGCTGTGGGAGAAGAAAGACAGCGAGCTGATGGCACTGTCAGGTGGTATGAAACGGCGGGTGCTGATTGGCAAGGCCCTGTCGCACGAGCCCTCGGTCCTGTTCCTGGATGAGCCCACGGCGGGCGTGGACGTGGAATTACGCAAGGACATGTGGACGCTGGTGCGGCGCCTGCGTGAATCCGGCGTCACCATTATCCTGACGACCCACTATATCGAAGAGGCCGAGGCCATCGCTGACCGTGTGGGCGTGATCAACAATGGCGGACTGTTGCTGGTCGATGACAAGCTTGCATTAATGCATAAACTTGGTAAAAGGCAGCTGATCGTTGATCTTGAGGAGACCGTGAGCGCCGTGCCCGACGTGCTGGCCCCCTGGGTGCTGGATCTGTCGGCCGATGGCAGCCGGCTCACCTATACGTATGACCCCCACAACACTCACACCGGTATCAGCGATTTGCTGCAGGCAATCAGTGCGGCTGGTCTGGTGTTGAAAGACCTGAGAACGACGCAAAGTTCTCTGGAAGAAATATTCGTCAACCTGGTGAAGGCTTAGTACTCCTTCAAGATGATATTGCCATGTTCAGAGCTACCCAGATAATCCAAGACAAGGCACAGTCCGCAGGGAATGGCCAAGTCCTTTTCAAGGGCTGTAACGCCGTATTGGATTATCCGGGTAGCTCCCTCCGGGCGAGCCGGGAAGCGCTCGCCCGCGGTGTTGCACCTCTTGGAAAGGGCGGGCCATTCCCTGCGAGGTGCGCCTTGCGGTCAAACGCTTCCCGACTCGCTGAACATGGCAATATCATCTTGAAGGAATACTCGTCATGAACACGCACGCTGTCAGAGTGATTTACAAGTACGAAATGCTGCGTGCATGGGATACCCTGTTGCAGAGTTTTGCCTCACCGGTGCTGTCCACCTCGCTTTACTTCGTGGTGTTTGGCTCGGCTATCGGCTCGCGCATTGAACAGATCGAGGGTGTACCCTACGGCTTGTTCATCGTGCCCGGACTGATGATGTTGGTGCTGCTGACCCAGAGCATTTCCAATGCCTCCTTTGGTATTTACTTTCCCAAGTTCACTGGCACTATCTACGAAGTCTTGTCCGCGCCGGTATCCTTCTTTGAGATCATGCTGGGTTATGTGGGGGCTGCGGCGACCAAGTCCCTGATTATCGGCCTGATCATCCTGGCGACAGCCGGGTTCTTTGTGCCCCTGGAAATCGCCCATCCAGTGTGGATGATAGGGTTCCTGATCCTGACCTGTATTTCTTTCAGTCTGTTCGGGTTCATCATCGGGCTGTGGGCGGACAGTTTTGAGAAGCTGCAGCTCATCCCGCTGCTGGTAATCACGCCGCTGGTGTTCCTGGGTGGCAGTTTTTACTCGGTCAGTATGTTGCCACCCGCCTGGCAAACCGTCTCGCTGTTCAATCCGGTGGTTTACCTGATCAGTGGCTTTCGCTGGAGCTTTTTCGAAGTCTCTGACGTGAGCGTGGGGTTGAGCCTGTCCATGGTTCTGATGTTCCTGGCCGCCTGTATGCTTGTCGTGTGGTGGATGTTCAGAACCGGGTATCGGTTGAAGCAGTAGACTGTTTACAATGCAAACGGAACCGGAAAAATTACTGAAGAAGCACCGGCAGCTTGTCCACTCTGACATGCTCAAGGTGACATCGCATGTGCAAAGAACCGAGGGTGACTGGATTGTTAACACGCTCATGATCGAGGGCTGCACGGCACCTTTCAGATTCAAACGCAAGCAGGCCTGCAGGAAACTCAAGGGCCAGCGCGTTAACCTGACCTACTATGTTGGCATTGAAACAGTGGGGGGTATGGAGTTCGAGGTCATGAATGTGGTACGCATCAGGATCACCTGAAGCGGTGACAGGGGGGGATGAAGCCAATCTATCATATTGTTTATATTGAAAATGATATTGATAGTACCTACGGGCAATTGTCCGGCTAGCCATGCAGGCCTAATCTGTCAGACATCAGTGAATTACGGTCATGCACTGTCCCGGGACGCTGCAATGACCAGGGATACAGTGATGAAGCAGGTGCCGAATAACCTTTTGTTGACCAATCGCTATGGGCGGGTGTACAGCATCGCCTGCAACCCGCAACGCATCCTGCAACTGCTTCTGCTTGGCACCGCATTGCTGGTAACCATGATTCTCTATACCGGTTTTCGACTTGGCACCGATGTTGAGATGCGCAGGCAACTTGCGGAAGTCACGGTGCTGCAACAACTCAGCCGGCAACAGCAAACCGAAATACAGGATATCCACGCGCTGGCCAGTGCGGACCTTGATGCCCTGGCCCTGCGCCTTGGCAACATGCAGGCTGAAATAGTGCGTCTCGATGCGCTGGGCGAACGCCTGGTTACGCGGGCCGATCTCGATGCAAGCGAATTTGATTTCAATGCATTGCCCCCGATTGGCGGGCCGAAAGACGGCAGTGACGAGGAGGATGACGGTGAACCGCCAGTCACCACCATCGCAGATTTTCTCGGTATGCTGGAAGTGCTGCATGCCTCTATTGTTGATCGTGAGGCCAAGCTTACTGTGCTGGAGGATGTTCTAATGTCCCGCAACCTGCAAGCGCGCATCCTGCCCTCCGGTTCTGCCGTACACCGCGGTCTGGTGTCTTCAAAGTTTGGCCAGCGTATTGATCCGTTCACGGGTAAGCAAGGGATGCACAAGGGTATCGATATCGCGGGCAAGGAGGGTACAGAGATCCTGGCGATGGCCGATGGTATCGTCACATGGTCCGGTAAACGCAAGGGCTACGGCTACCTCGTCGAGATTGATCACGGCACCGGTTACGTCACCCGTTACGGCCACAACAAGAAACAGCTGGTCGAGTTCGGTGATACTGTGCACAAGGGACAGGCCATTGCCCTGATCGGTTCTACCGGCCGTTCTACCGGCCCACACGTGCATGTAGAAGTCATGAAAAACGGCAAGCATGTAAATCCGGAAAAATACCTGGTCAACTAGAAACCTGCTACCAAAAACCCGGTGGCAAGCCCTGAACCCCGGGCAAAAAAAAGCCGGGCTATATGCCCGGCTTCATCAAACAACTTCTTCTGGCAAGATAGTCTAACTGCGAGTCTTTCTGGCTGTTGCTGCAACATGCCGGCGCAGAATGCCGAGTCCGGGTACCAGCAGCATGAGCAGCCAGATCGGGTCCATAGTGGCTGACTGTGTATTGCTGATGGTGCAACCGCTGCCGCCGAAGTCGAAGAGGTCGTCATCACCACCGGCACCACTCGAGATCTGCGTGGTCGTCGTGGTTGCTGCTGCTGTCGTTGTCGAGCTCGTTGCTGCCGTTGTAGTAGTTGTTGGGCCTCCACTTTGAGTCGTGGTAGTCGTTGGGCCTCCACTTTGTGTTGTGGTGGTCGTAGCAGCCGTCGAGGTTGTGGTGGTCGAGGTCGTTGTAGCCGCTATCGTCTGACAGATATCACTACAGGTCGCTGATGCCCCTCCATCATCACATTCCTCGTTGAAGCCAACGCCATTCGGAGACTGTACGATGTTATCCCCGCATATTGTAAATTTGCATATACCGCTACCTAAATCTTCCGTGTTGCTACAAAGTGACGATGCAGGTGCAGTGGCATTATCAACCTCATCGCACTCCTCACTAGCCTGGTTGACCACGCCATCACCGCAGATCGGTCCGGCGTACGAATTTAATGACAGGCCAGTGAATAGAATAAAGGTGAACAGCAGAAACAGATGTTTGCACTTCGACATGGTGGTAAGTCCTCGAAATTATTATCCTAGTGTAGCAGGCTATCTTGTAGATTATTTTGCTGCGATCATTTTCTTCCTCCGGGTCAGGAAAGTCAATTTAAACCCAATATAATCAGTGCGAGAGACCTCATCAGGTGAGTTATCACTTTCTGCCTGTTTGCCTGAGGTATAAAAAAAGCCCGGCAGTTGCCGGGCTTCAGGTGTTGCTTCAGGTTTGCGCTGTATTACTTGCGTGCGCCAGGACCATTACTTTCCAGACCGTTGCTCATATAGGTGTGGAAGTATTCCAGGGCACTGTACTCGTCACTTTGAGGCTTGTAAGGTTTGGCACGAACCTGCTTGTTACAGCCACCATAACGGCGGTGCAGGGTGCCTATACCCCCCCATTTTGAGCGATATACCGGGAAGTGCGTAACCTGCCCGATTGCAGGACTCAGCAAATCGGCACGGATCTTGTTGCCGGAACTGTACACGTGGCAGTCAGCACAGGCCATGTTGAGTTGTCCACGCTTGGCATAGAAATGATTCTTGCCGCGTTCATAGGCAGCCAGGGCAGCAGCATCATCATTCGGGACCTGGATGTTGATGATGTTGCCCCGTGAGGTGTAGTGCATGTAGGCAGAGATATCAGCAATCGCACCTTTTTGCCAATCAAGCGGTTCTTCACCATTTGATGTGCGGCAGGCATTGATCGTGGCCTCAAGGGTAATGACCTTGCCGGAAGCACTATCAAAGAAAGGGTAGCGCTCGGCAATGCCGATTCCGCCATTCACGAAGCAGTCGGCATAGGTCTTGCCGTTAGCGAAGGGCTTGTTAAAGAGCTCCTCGCCTTTCGAGATATTCAGCTCGTAAGGAGGGAATTCCTCGATTTCTTCCCATTGTTCCCTCGATGCAGCATCAATGGAGTAAACACCATTGATGTAATCATTGAAGGGGGTGTTGGGAAAGCGGTTCTTGAAATAGGCTCTGAATTCCGCCAGGTCCTCTTGTGGTGTGGCCTGCGCCGGCAGGGTAAAGCCGCCAAGCAGACCCAGGAGTACTGTTGCAGTCAGGAGTTTTTTCATTGAGTGTTTCCCCTACAGGTCATTGGTTGCGTTATTTGATTGTCGCGTCGGCCGAATCTTTCTCGCCCGTATTGTCGACCCAGCTAAGACTTAGAGTGTCTCCTGCCGCGGCACCTTTAAACTTGAATGACAGGTAAGGGTTCTTGGATATTGCAGCCCCCCAGTTTGCGGTCATAACGGTCGTTCCCTTGTGTTGACAGACAACTTCCTGGATGAAATGAGCCGGAATTGTTTTGCCCGTTTTCTTGTCTTTCACCAGTCCAGTGTCCATTGGATGGCTGATCAGTGCCTTGATCGTTGTGACGCCATCTGTAACTTTTGCGCGCATTTTAATGCTTGCCATGATTAATCCTCTTGGTACTCTTTAATATTGAAATTAGCCGTCAGCGAGTGGGGATTAACCGCCACAACCGCCGATCGTTACCTTAACTTCTTTCCTGGCGCTGTAGAGTGTGTCTCCAGCCTTGACCACAGCAATAACGTTGGCTGTTTTGCCCATCTTGATGCGGGTAGAAACATAACCTTCTGTAGTGGGGCCCAGCGTGAACTCAGCGGTCAAGGGAGTGGCATTCTTGTCAGCGATAATACTAATTGAAGATGCACCATCAATGCTGGTGGTTACCGAGACCGGTACCACGGCACCATTTTCCGCAATATCAGGTGCCTTGATCTTGATCTTGTCACTGTCGGTCATGCTGCCAGCGCCATAAAGTGCTGATACTGCGCTGTTAACGTCCGTGGCATCGAATGCCGCCTTGGACCAGGCAGCAAGCGACATGCGTGGTGTTAATAAACCGGTGCTGACAGCCATGCCCACTGCGCCTGTTGCCAGTGAACCCTTCAGAAATATTCTGCGTTTCATGCTTGTCACGAGTTATTCTCCTGAGAATTTATAGTGTGTATATGTATGCAACAATCTGGTCAATTTCTTCTTCGGTAAGCGCCTTGTGGCGTCCAAATGGAATCATGATGGTGTTTGGATTTGCCACGGTTGCATCCCAGATTTGTGCACGTAGTTTGGCCTTGTCAGGGAAGCGTGCCTTCATGGCGATCAGTGGTGGTCCGATATTGCCAGGCAGTGTGCCATCATCCATGGCGTGGCAGGCCAGGCAGTTGCCTTTCTTTCGGTCATAGGCGACAGCCTTGCCTTTTTCGATAACGGAGCTGGTGCCATCTGTAGCTGCTGCCGGGAATGAGGTCAGTGCTATTGCCCCCAGCAAAGCTGTTAGTGATAACGTTGCTGTGAAAAACTTCCTCGCGGTTTGCCGCATTGTGTCTTCTCCTGAAGGTTTACGTATTATCAAGTCTGTAATAGGCATCGAATCAGGTCTAGCGTAGTAATCCGCGCTGATGGCTTGTTTCGAAGTTGTACTGGATTACAGCAGTGTCCGCTTCAAACTTGGCCTTGTCGGCCAGCATAATTGCCTTGGCATTATCGCCTGCATCGGCGGCTGCCTTTGCCTGGTCCAGAAACATTTCTGTATCTCGCCAGATCCAGTCATTGCTCTTCGCGATGGCGATGGCATCATTCGCATTGGTAATGGCAGCAGTTGCTTCAGGGCTGGCCTCGGAAGCGGCGGATGCACTCTTGGTCGACTGGTCTGCGCAACCACTTGTCAGCCACAGCGATAGCAATGCCGTTGACAACAGCTTGACATGAAAGCGTGTTTTCATTGAATCACTCCAGATTGATTTTAAAGTACAGAAGAAACCTGATTAATTTTTTTTGTCTGAGAACGAAACTAGCACCTAATGCCGAAACGGTCAAGCAATACAACAGGTGCATAAGCATCTGTGATTATTCTAATTTTTCAAGATCGAGGAGTTCTTCCAGGTTGGTAATACGTGCCTGGATGCGTGCAATCTGATAGCTGCTCAATGTGGGCGATTTCTCGGCCAGTTTTAATTGTTCTATGGCCTGGTTGGTATAGCCGTTGAGGAAATAATACTGCGCCATTGCGGTATGTGTTTGCACCGAATGGCCGGTTGCTCCGGCGGCCTGAGACAGCAGCTTGTGCAATTGAGGATTTGTAGGGTTGCGGTTGGCGATGTCGGTGAGCAGGGTATAGGCCTCATCTGCCTGGCCGGATGACAATAAGGTTCTTGCGTACGGCAGCACGATGGTCATTTCGCCCGGATATAATTCCAGTGAGTCTGCATAGACTTGCAGCGCCTGCGGATATTGTTTTGCAGCCGTCATGATTCTGGCGAGCGCCAGGCGGTAGGCGATACGGTCCGGGTCGCTCTTGTGCAACTTTTCCATGACCGTTTCGGCGGCGGCGTGGTTTTCGGATTTTGATAGCAGCAACGCAAATTCGTACTGCTCTACGGCTGATTTTCCACCTGACTTGCCCTTGTAGCGTTGCACATCCGCCAGCACCTGCTTGGGATTTTCATAGCTATAGACGCGCATTTTTGCCTGTATCAGCAGAAAATCCATGCTGTTGTATGATTTGACCTTCGGGTAACTCTCGGCGCGCGTAGTGGCTTCCGATATCCTGTTCAGGGTGACCGGGTGAGTGCTCAGGAATTCCGGTGGCCGGGTGCCGTAGAGTTTCGAGTTCTTTTGCAGTCGTTCAAAGAAACCGGGCATCCCGAAGGGGTCAAACTCTGCATCTGCCAGGGTTTGAATACCGACACGGTCCGCTTCTTTCTCATTGGCGCGCGTGAAATTGATCTGGCGCTGCAGGCTTGCGGCCTGGGCGGTCATTAAAGCGGCTGCACCTACTGAGCCATCAGTGGCGGCACCCAGGAGTATGGCGCCGAGGATGGCGGCTGTCGTTGGCAGGCTCATCTTTTCCTGGGCATCATAGGACCTTGCCAGGTGGCGTTGGGTGATGTGCGCTATTTCGTGTGCCAGTACACCGGCCAGTTCACTTTCGGACTCGGACGCAAGGAACAGTCCCACGTTTGCGCCGATATAACCTCCCGGACCGGCGAATGCGTTGATGCTGGAATCATTTACCATAAAGAAAGTAAAGTTAAAGCCAGGACTTTCACTGTGAGTGGCCAGTTTATGGCCCAGCGCAGATAGATAGGCAGTCGCTTCCTCATCCTCAAGGATGATGCCGGACTGGCGAATCTGCCGCATGAAATAGGCGCCCAGGGCCTTGTCTTGCTGTGGGGAAAGGATCTGGCCGGACGCATCGCCAAGATTTGGCAAATCGTCAAAGTTTGATTGTGGCAGGGCCGTTGCAGGCCGCAGCACAATCAAAAGGGCTAATAGCAATCGTGCAAATGAGGGCATATACAATAAGTATATCTTATGGCGTCGCCAAACAAGTAATTATCCTTGAGATTTGGTCGGCCGGTCGATATTTCACCCCCCCCTGATGGGGACTTGCCTTCCATGCCGTGGTATCGTAGTTTTCCCATGTGTAACTTGGGTGAACCTTGGATTTTACAAATTCGGTGACTTGATTGATGTCGAGTCCCATAAACACAAACTATAATTTGAAGGAGAGTTGTGATGGCAGATTTTGATGACGAACTTGATGCAACGGGCCTGAATTGTCCCTTGCCGATTCTGCGTGCAAAGAAGGCGCTCAACGGTCTGGAAGCTGGCAAGGTGCTGCGCATCATTGCAACGGATCCGGGTTCAGTCAAGGATTTCGAAGCCTTTGCCAAGCAGACCGGCAATGAGCTTATGTCCTCTACAGAGGAAGATGGCAAGTTTATGTTCCTGATGAAGAAGGGTGGCTAACACACTTTTTTTCATCAGGTAATAAAAAGGCATAAAAAAACCCCGGTCTTAACCGGGGTTTTTTGTGTCCGCAATCCGGTGCTGGTTTATTTAAAGCGCCAGTTAACCTGCGCGCTCAGGATGTCCACGGCTGCATCATATTTACCGGAGGCTGAATGGAAGCCGGTAAAACCTGCCAGGCCCAGTGTCGGATTGTTATTGTCAGAGACGTCGTCAAGCTTTGGGTCATCCACAAACAAGTGCGCATAGCCGAAGTCAAAACTCAGGTTAGGTGTGTGGCTGTAAGTCAGGCCAAAGGTCAGCCAGGTGCGATCGGCATCAGGCACGCGCGGAGATCGCTCGCTGTCGTGTGGTACCGGTGTCTGGTCCAGCGCCAGGCCGGCGCGGTACTTCCATTTGTTGCTGTGTGTATATTCAGTGCCGATGGCATAGCGGCTGCTGTCTTCATAGTTCCATGTCGCGACACTCTGATTTCCGTCCTCAAGCTTTATATCCAGTGATTTGATCCGGCTCCACTGTGTCCAGGTGAAGTCCGCCATGACGGCCCATTTCGAATTGATGGCATGGTAGCCGCTGATGGAGAGGCTGTCGGGCAGGGTAAGATCCAGCTTGGCATCCTGCTTGCCAATGCCGGATGTTTTTGCATCACCTTCCAACTTGAGTTCGATCTTGGAACGATAGTGAAGGCCGAGTCGCGTGTTATCCGAGGGTGTCAGCATAAAGCCGATGTTATAACCCCAGCCCCAGTCATCAGCGGTCATTTTGGTCTTTCTGTCAAAAGTGTCTGAACCCGGCACCCAGCCAGGGATGGGGGCCCCGCCCAGTGCGGACAGCATACCTATATCGGTGGCCTGTGTTAGTTCGCCATCGGCATACAGTGCGCTGACGCCCAGTCCGATGGATGCATGGTCGCTCACCTTGAAGGCGAAGGTCGGGTTGATATTGTAGGTCTTGAGTTCTGACTTGATGGCATGATAACGACCGACCCAGTCATCATCATCATAATCCGTCTTTAAGCCGAACGGTGCGTTGACGGTCAAGCCCAGCCAGGTCTTGTCGCTGAGCTGATGTGAAATGGCGCCCATGGGGACTGCGGCGGTAAGGTCCAGATTGGTCTTGGATTTACCACTGATTGAAGTTCCTGGTGGAAAACCAAGGCCATTTGGTGGTGGTGATGATATTGCCGGATTGTCCGAGTTGTACTCGGCGCTGCCCTTCTTGAAGTCGGTTCTTGAGTTAACGATCTGCAGGCCACCGGTGAGGTTTGAGCCGGCCAGGCGTGACATGGTGGCCGGATTAAAGTAGATGGTGCTGGCATCATCGATACCGGCCGAACCGATCGCGTATGCGCTTCCCATGCCGCTCACACTTTGTTCAATCAGTGCAAAGCTGCTGGCAAATACACTGCTGCTTGATAGTGCAAGCAGCCCGGCAATTCCGCAGGTGCTTAATCGACGTGAAACAATGCGGTCATTGACCATGGTCATCTCCTCGTTTGGTTGGATAGCGTTCGGTGGGGTGGCGGTGTTGCCGCCGTGTTTAACCTTCTGTGAGGCTCTAGTTATTCATCCCCCCGGACTGTGTTGTATACACTACTGCACCTGCGACATAGAAACAACACCTGTTGTTGACTTTCACGCAACCCTTTGTCACAGTTGCGCGCAGTGGCGATATTGCATGTTGTAAAAAAACAACCATAAGGGCACAAATATCGTCTGGTCCTGATATCTAAACGAGGGGTAATGATATGAATAAAACAATCGGCTGGCTAAGAGTAGCGTCCATAATTTCCGGACTGGCGTTTACCGCAACAGCGTCTGCAACGACTGGGTATTTTCAACTGGGGTACGGTGCCAAGTCATTGGGTCTGGCCGGTGCCATTGTTTCCAATCCACAGGATGCAATGGCCGCTTCCGTTAATCCTGCCGGTATGGCCCTGGTTGGAGAACGCGTGGATGCAGGTATAACGTTCTTCAACCCCGGTGATCGCAGCGCCAAACTGGAAACCTCCGCGTTGGGTGCGACTTACGATGTAGATGACAAGAGTCGCCGTAATTTGTTTTTTGTACCTAGCCTGGGCTATACCAGCAAGATCAACGACAAGCTCTATTGGGGTATCAGTATGTACGGCAACGGTGGCATGAACACCACCTATGACCGTAATATCTACAACGAAGCAGCCGCCGTGTTGGGTGCCAACGGACAGGGTCAGCAGGCTGCCAGCCAGATACCTGGCGTGACCCCTGAACAGATACAGGCCGCCGGTCGAGCTGCGGCAAGCATGGTACCGGAAGGAGCGGGGGCATCAGACTTTGCACCTATACAGGATGTTGGCACGCTGGGTATCGATCTTGTCCAGGGTATCATTGCGCCTACCTTGACATTCAAGGTGCATCCGAAGCATGCGATCGGTGCGTCGCTGCTGGTTGGTATACAGCGATTCAGTGCCCGCGGATTGGGTAATTTCCAGTGTTTTACCAAGTCGGTGGCTACCAACCCTGCTAATGCAGCGACCTGTCCGAACGGCTTTGCGGCCGAGCCCTCTAATGGTTTAACCAACAACGGTAGTGACTGGGCCTACGGCGCGGGTGTGCGGGTAGGGTGGATTGGCGAGGTGCATCCCAAGCTGTCGCTGGGTGCTGCGGTCGCCAGCAAGATTTACATGACCGAGTTTGATAAATATGACGAATTGTTTGCCGAAGATGGTGACTTCGACACCCCGGCTAATTTTACTGTCGGCCTCACCTATAAACCAACGACTGACCTGAGTCTGTCGTTTGACTTCCAGCGCATCTACTATGAAGGTGTCAATTCCATTTCCAATGCGGGTCCTACCACGGCAAGTTTTACCTCACCCATCCCTCCCGATAATCTGCTGGGTGCAGATGACGGTTTTGGATTTGGTTGGGAAGATATCAACGTGTACCGCCTTGCTGTGGACTACCGCTATAACAGGGAGTGGAACTTCCGTGCCGGCTATTCCTACAACGATCAACCAATCCCGGATGACCAGGTGCTGTTTAATATTCTGGCACCGGCAACGCCGAAGGTGCATGCCACCGTTGGTTTTACCTACCGGCCCAATAACAGCAGTGAATGGAACTTTGCCTACATGCACGCCTTCGAGGAAAAGGTCAGCTCCTCACAGACCGCTATGGGTATGCCGGGCGAGATCAAGATGCGTCAGAATGCAGTCGATCTCAGTTATTCATTCCTGTTCTGAGCGGTATCAATATAGCAACAGGAAAGGCCATCGAATGATGGCCTTTTTTTTTTGCTATTCCTTTACGGGCCGCTTGGCGAGTTTGCGTTGCAGGGTGCGTCGGTGCATGTTCAGGGCGCGTGCAGCCGCTGAGATATTACCACCATGCTCGGTAAGAATTTTCTGCAGGTATTCCCATTCCAGTCGTTTCACTGACAGGGGTTGTTCCGCGGGGCTGACTGATGTGTCTCCTTCCTTGCGATGCAGTGCGGCAACGATTTCATCGGCGGTTGCCGGCTTGGTCAGATAATGTATGGCACCCAGCTTGATGGATTCCACGGCGGTTGCCACGCTGGCGTACCCGGTCAGCATGACAATGCGGGTATTTTCATCGAGTGTTACAAGCTGTTTTACCAGTTCCAGACCGGATTCGGTACCGATGCGCAGGTCCACAACGGCATATTCCGGTTCCGTCTGCCTGGCAAGCTGCAGAGCATCTTTGAGGTTGTATGCAACGGAAACGGTATAGTCGCGATTCGTCAGGGCATCGCCCAGCACTTCGCAATAGACCTCGTCGTCATCGACCAGTAACAAGACCGGATTTTCATTGGATGTTTCTTCGCTATTCATACACATTACCTGACACAGGACTCCCTCTACATTCGGAGGGTGTCGCAAAGGGCGTTCATATTACCGCAGGGTGCGCTATGCGCACCATTCAAAACAAACAGTTGCGCCTTCCGAAGGGTGCGCATAGCGCACCCTACATTGCTTTTGCATGATCCGTTAGCAAAGGTAGTGTAATACGCGCTGTCGTTCCACCCTGGTTCCTGTTTTCTATCGCCAGATTGCCACCGAGCCTTTGTATGGTGGCGTGTGCGAGAAACAGGCCCACACCCAGGCCTTCCGTCTTGGTCGTTACCGGTGTCTTGCCTAGCTGTTTATGTATATTGGCACTCAGGCCGGTGCCACGGTCGGATATTTCAAGGGACAGTGTCGTCATCGTCCAGTGACCATCAAGTTTCACAGAGTCAGGTGAGGCATCGGCTGCATTATTCAGCACATTGATAAGCGCCTGGGTCAGGGTGCGCTCGGCGATGATTTCGCCGTTTTCGTTCGAAGGTCCAGGGCGATATTCCAATGTTGCATCCGGGCGTTGCACCTGCCATTCATTGATGACCTCGTCGAGATAGGCGCCGACGGGCATGCGATGACCGGACTCGGCTCGCCCGGCACCGGCCGATACCGAAATGACTGACAGGGCATCCTTGCAGCGTTTAATCTGTTTGCGCAGGATGCCCATTTTTCTGTGTAAGTCACTGTGCGCGTTATCAGCATATTCCTGTTCCAGTTCTGCCGTCAGGATGGCCATGGTACCCAGCGGTGTGCCCAGTTCGTGCGCAGCGCCGGCGGCCAGTGTACCCAGCGCCACCAGGCGTTCATTCTGCAAGGCCTGTACGCGCGCCTCGGCCAGCCTTCGATCCCGTTCACGCAGGTTATGTGCCATGCCAACGATGATGACTGCGACGAAGCCGGCGCTTATGACAAATCCCAGCCACATCCCGAAGACGTGCATCTGGAAGCCGCCATCATGATGCATGCCATTGTGGGGCAGGGGCACGTTATAAAAGAACAGGCCGGAATAACAGGCGATCGTCAGAGTGGCCATAAACCAGGTATAACGACGCGGCAGGATGGTTGCGGCAATGATCAGTGGCAACAGGTAGAACCAGACGAACGGGTTGGTTGCACCACCAGTGAAATAAAACAGGCTGGTGATCGCCGCGATGTCCAGCAGCATCTGCACGAAAATCTCCGTGTTGCTGATGACAAACCCGGACTTGAGCCGCAACCACGTCAGCAGGTTAAGGACGGCCAGCAGGGCCAGGGTGATAATCAGGGGTTGCAGCGGCAGGTCGAGATCAAAGTAGGTGTTTGCAGCGACAATGCCTGCGCCGGCACCCAGTATCGTGATATTGCGTAACAGGAACAGCCGCCGCAGGATTCTGCGGGCCATTTCATCCTGAGACTCGGTCGGTACGATTTCCATGCGCTAATAATGCTATGGCGACAGCGTGACAGCAACCATGGTCTAATCGGGAGTGCGACACTTTGTCGCATTCGTGTCGATGGGCGACTGGAAGTTTTCCTATCGCTAGGTTGACAGCCGGGGTTCTAAATTGTGCGACAATGGCCAGCTAATGGATACTTTTCAGGCTGACAATCCACAGTTACTGCAGCGACTGGAGAACGAAGTACACGTTTGGCTGACCAGGCCGGAAGATGTGACGGGTCCAGATCAGTTACAGGAATACCAGTCGCTGCTTTCACCCGATGAAAAGGAACGTTACCAGCGATTTCATTTCGACAGGGATCGGCACCACTATCTGGTCGCCCACGCCCTGTTACGCAAGGCGCTATCCGCTTATATTGATGTTGAGCCATCTGCCTGGCAGTTTTCACAGAATCAACACGGACGGCCTGAAATCTCCGGCCCCGATATCACACCGTCATTACGATTTAATCTGACGCATACTAACGGACTGGTGGGCTGCGTGGTGGCGCTTGAATTGGATTGTGGTATCGATGTTGAGCAGCTGACCAGGCGTGGCAACTCGATGGCGATTGCAGAAAAAATGTTTGCGGCCAGTGAACAACAGGCCCTGAAAAAACTCGATGGTCAGGCATTTCTGGACAGGTTCTTTTCCTACTGGACGTTACGCGAAGCCTACTGCAAGGCCCTCGGGGTCGGGATTGCCTGGTCAAAAAAGAACTACTGTTTTGAGGAAGAGGGTGGTGAGCGATGGAGGATCAGTTTTGATGCGTCGTCAAATGACGAGAGTGCTCACTGGCAGTTCGCACTTAACAAGCCAATGGCAGAGCATATGTTAGCGCTTGCGATTCGGAAAGCGGGCGCGCCCGATAAATCAGTAATTCATAAATTTGTTGTGCCTTGATTCTGTACAGCACCTAAACAAAGCATCCCCCCTCCCTCCAGGAGAGGGAGTAAGACCGGGGGTGTGAGTTAAAAATAACGTGTCAGTTTCAAACGAATATTGCTGTCCTTCTTGAAGCTGATCAGCGATGTGTTATCAGAAACATTGCTGAAGCCATTACCCTCAAGGGCCAGGATCCAGTCAGTGCCGATGCGGCGGCTGGCTTCCAGTGAAAAGGATTGGCCGTTGCCTTCGAGGTCCAGGACTGCCACAACAAGCAGTTCGCTACTTTGCGCGTCATTTAATGTAATACGTGTTCCCAATACGAGGTCGTTCTGAAACGGACTGGTCGAGAAGGCGGTGCCCGGCGTAATGACGACTGACCCGATTTCGTCATCACGCCCGTCATACAGGTATTCAGCGATTACACCGATATCGATGGCGGATTCACGTACCCCTACAAAAGTGTACTCAAACCCCCCTGCGGCCGAGGCAAAGCGGTCACCCTGTCCGCCGCGGGTAAAGGCCTCCAGTTTCCACAGCCAGCTGCCGTAGATCGCCTGCAGGTCGATACTGGTCTGGTTAATGATTTCATAGAGCGGGGTGGTTTCGCTGACCGTGCCGGCGACAGGATCGATGGCAGAAGGCAGTATCACAAAACGTGGCTCCCGGCTGGTGCCATAAAAGTAGGACAGGCCGATATCCCAGTCACCGATGCTGTGGGACCAGCGGGCCGCAAGGTCAACATGGTGCTGTTCCGCTGAAGACTCGTAAATTGGATCATCCTTGTCGATTGGGATTGCGAATCGTGGACGGCCATCTTCAGACGGGAAGGTGCGTTCCCGAAACCAGGGCAGAACAAACAGGTCCACCACGCCCCAGTCCCGGATGAGACTGAGGTCGATCATCGGCTGGCCAAGCTTTTCCTCACCATCAAAGCTTTCAACCAGGTCGGTCTGATTAATGATGTCAACCAGATGTACGGCCTCGGTTACTCCCCAGAAGACCTTGCCGACGCCGGCCAGTACCTCCCAGTCATTTGCTGCATGTATCCAGGACAGTTCCCGCAGGTCACCATGGGTGCGGTTGTCATCGCGTTGGTCGTACCGGTAGAAGGGTTTGAAGGTGAAGATGTCGTCACCGCGGTTCCATTCCTGTATGTACTCGGGTTCCGCAGCGATTGACAGGTTGCTGTTACTCTGGCCGGGAAAGGCCGGGTCTTCAAAAAACACCGTTCCCTCGAACTCGACATAACCGCGCCAGTCGCCTGCCTGGACGTTGACCAGTGGCAACAGGCCGATGGCGGCAATGAGCAGTTTCTTCAAGCTAGTACTCCGACAAGGTTGTATTGATGGATTCAGTTGGCCTGTCAGGGCTCAGGGCAAGGCATGCCTCGCAGCGAATGGCCATAGTCCTCTGCAAGAGGCATAACGCAGCCATGGGTCCTGACAGGCCAACCCTGCGGGCGTTGCTGTGGTGTTCCACTACGGCGTTACAGCACTCGACAAGGACTATGGCCATTGCCTGTGTGCTGTGCCTTGTTGTGAAACACCACAGTAACGCTGAACTCATCAATACAACCTTGTCGGAGTACTATCGGGCGCGTTTCAGTGAATTTTTGTCGAAATCGCGGTCAGTCAGACCGGTATTGAATTCATAGTTGGACTGAATCAGTCGGGTACTCTTCCCGGTCAGATGGTTTTCCATGTTCATATTGTGGGCACGCCAGAATTTGTCCAGGTACTGGTGGTAATCATTAAACACCAGGGTCTTTAACAGGGCGTTCTTGCGATCATAGTATTCAATTTTTCGTTCCTTGTAATGTTCCTGGTCCAGCCAGATGATCTGGCGGGTATAACCGGATTTCTTGTCAAGCGGATAGCGCTCGAATACGAACACCTCCAGGCCATCGAGGGTGTCGTCACGCAGGAACTTGTAGGTGTATTTTTCGATCTCCTGGGAAGAGATATCTTCATACGCGAATTCGCTACCCATGAATGGGCCGGACTTGTTATCGGAGGCAATGCGCTTGACGCGTTTCAGTGCGGGCAGGTATAGCCACTGATCATCCGGACCTTCCTTGTGGGTGAAGCTCAGCAGGGCGGTTCCTCTCACATCACGAGGTTCATCAAAAATTGTCATGCTCTTGTCGCCATCATTATCCACTTCCAGCGTTTTCGAGCGAATCATCCGGGTGCTTTCCTGGCCCTGTTTGTTGCGCAGGATCATTTGCACATTATGAGTGTAATCGACGAACCCGGTATCCCGGCTGTCTGCCTCTATGGCAATGGTCAGGCCTTTTTCTTCCGGTGTTTCCGCCTGTCCGCCAAGGGGCAGCAGGCACAGCAGGATAGCGGGAAGAATTCTAACTGAGGTCATCATTGTTCTCCTGTAAGCCGTATCAACAAGATAGCGGGGCAGGGTAGATGATAGTGTTTCAAGCTGATAAAGAGAAATATTATTGCCACGGAACCCACGAAAGGACACGGAAAAATAAAAGATAAAAAAGCCGGAATCCTACTGTTCTAAAGGCATTCACCACAGAGGTGAATGGTAATTGCTTAAGCATCTTGCCACGGAAGCACCGGAATGACACGGAAGAAAAATGCCTTAATAGAATTATTTCCGGTTCTTCCTAGGGTTCAGTGGCTATTAATAAAAAAATGCATTCAACTTTAAAAAGTTCTAGTCCGCTTTACCCGTCTCCGTAAGTCCGTATTTCTCCAGCTTGCGATACAGGGTGCGCTCGCTGATGCCCAGTTCATCGGCCACCGTGCGGCGATGCCCCTTGTGCAGCACCAGCAGTTCAGAAATGCGTTCGGCTTCCATCTGTTTGATTGACTGGCCCTGCTTCTTTGCGGCCGGTTTTCCCGTAGTGGGTGTTGCATCAAGCTTGATATGTTCTGCCTTGATATGGCCGTCGGTGCTCAGGGAAGCTGCGTGTTGCAGGATGTTCTTGAGTTCACGGATATTTCCCGGGTAATCATGATCTGTCAGCAGTACTTTGGCATCCTCGTCAATATGGCAGCGGTAAGCCTTGGGATCGCGCATCCGCACTAGCAGGGCGTCCGCGAGTGCAGGGATGTCTTCACGGCGCTCCTTTAGTGCCGGGATACGGTGGCTGATACCCGCGAGGCGGTAGTAAAAATCGGAATGAAAGGTGTTTTCCGTAATCATCGCCGGCAGGTCATTGTGTGTGGATGCGATCAGGCGGACATCCGAACTCAGGAATTCCCGCCCGCCGACACGGCGGTACTTACCTGTTTCAATGGCGTTCAGCAGGCGGCCCTGAATGACAGGTGGCAGATCACCCACCTCATCAAGGAACAGGGTGCCGCCGTCCGCTTCGTCCAGCAGACCGCGCCGACGCCCGACACAACCGGCAAAGGCGCCGCGCTCATGGCCAAATAACTCACTTTCAAAAATCGATTCACTGATGGAACTACAGGCCACGATGGTAAATGAGCGCCCCTTGCGGGGTGAGCGATTGTGAATATAGTGCGCGGCAAGGCTCTTGCCGACCCCGCTCTCACCGGTGAGCAGCACGTTGGCATCGGATTCAGCCGCCCGGGTCATGCCTTCGATACATTTCCGGAATGCCAGCGACCTGCCGATCATCTTCTGTTCCTCGCAGTCCAGTTCGGAGGTCTTTGCCAGTCGGATCACTTCCTCGCCGACATAGCGCTTGCCATCGGCACCCATGATGGGGTGGCCCTTGATACGGACATGCTCCGGCTGGTTCTGCTGGTCGAAGTGGATGTGCAGGACCTCGGATACCTCGTTGGTTTTAATCGTCGTGCTCAGCGGGCAGTCTTCATTGTTCATGAAGCAGGGGGTATCGAAGTGGTGCGAGACCATGTGGCACTTGCGGCCCACGACCTTGTCATCCGATGTTCCATAAGAATCGCAGTAGGCCTTGTTGGCCGCCACGATATTGTAGTCCTCGTCGATCAGGGCGAAGGGATTTGAATGGGAATCAATCATGGACTGCAGTTGCAGGTCCGGTTTCTTTTTTTCCGTCATGATGCCGCCCCCGAATGCTGATCGTTATCGGCTGGTGTACCCGGCCTGGATGTTTTGTCTCGTTGTTCGGATTGCCCGGACAAGATTTCATAACAGGATAGTATGAGACAGGGTGACATGACAAATTGACATGTATGGCGGGTGGCTATCTGGGGAGGTTTGCATTTTGAAATGAGTCTCACTCTCGGATAAGTGTTACTAACCTACTGTTTAATTTGGGTAATTTACATTTTGCAACCCTTTTCCGCAGGCAATGGCATTGTGAAATTTTGTCTCGGGTAAGGTTTGTAGCATGCCAGGGGGCAATTCATGGATTCAGGCTGCCCAGTCTAACTCTGTAGCGAACACCGGTGCACGCGGTGTGGACGGTAGTCTGATCTGGATCTGGGAAAGTGAAGATGTCATCGCGCAGGTTGAATCAGGTAACCAGGGTAAGCCGAACAGAGCCAAGCCGATCAGCTGTGATGGTAGCTGCCCGGGTGTCGGCATCATCGAGCTGACCAATAGCGGTGCCTCTGGCAAGCTGGTAACCGCGCTGCGTACCACCAACACCATTGATAATGCACCATCGTCTGCACGGGGTGGCGTGAAATACAAGGGTGATGAGCGCAGTGATCCGCATGGTGCTTCGGTACGAACCAGAGTTGAAGACATGTAGTAACAGGATCTTCACTTTGGAGGGAGGAAGGCGGCTTTGGCCGCCTTCTTTTTTGGTGGTGAGAAGGTGGCAGGGCCATTTATTTGTTGAGATAAGTCAAGGGGTTGTCATTTGTGCTAAAAAATATTTATAAGGATGGTGTCTTGCCAAAAAATATTTTATAGTCTCGTAAATAACCACCAAGGGCGTGGACCCTTTCCGGGTCCGGTTTATAAACAGAAATGGCCGATCGCAGATTACAAGTATTTCACACCGTTGCCCGTCTGCTGAGCTTCACCAAGGCGGCTGAAAGCCTGCACATGACCCAGCCGGCGGTGACCTTTCAGGTGCGCCAGTTGGAGGAGTATTTCAATACTCGCCTGTTTGACCGCACCCATAATCGCATCAGCCTGACCGAGGCCGGCAAGCGCGTCTACGAGTATGCGGATCAGATCTTCGAGCTGTATGCCAGGATGGACAATGCCGTGCGCGACATGACGGGTGAAATCAGCGGTGTGCTGATTATCGGTGCCAGTACCACCATTGCCGAATACATGTTGCCGTCCCTGCTCGGGGACTTCAAAAGCAAGTACCCGGATATCAATATTCACCTTAAGGTGTCGAATTCAGACGGCATCGTGTCGATGGTGGAAAACAATGATATCGATCTGGGTGTGGTTGAGTCACCGGTACTGAACAAGAACCTGGTCGTTGAGAATTGCCGCCATGATCGTCTGGTGGCGATTGTCCCGCCACAGCACGCACTTGCCGGCAGCAAGCATATCAAGCTCAAACAATTACTCGATCATGCCTATATTGCCCGCGAAGAAGGCTCCGGCACCCGCGAGGTGGTCCAGGAGTATCTTTCCAATGCCGGATTAAAGCCGGCGGATATTCACATTGCCATGGAACTGGGTAGCCCGGAAGCGATCAAGGGCGCGGTCGAGGCGGGCATGGGTGTGTCGATCGTGTCCGAGGTGACCATTCATAAAGAGTTGCAGCTGGGAACGCTGGTGGCGCTGGAACTGGAACCCCCGCTGGAAAGGCCGTTCTCATTCGTGCACCAGAAACAGAAATTTCGTCAGCGTGCCATGGATGAACTGCTGGAGTTTGCCCGTGCCTACTGCTTGTCTCACAAGGACGATGATTGAACATACCATCATTCCCGCTTTCGCGGGAATGACTATCCAAAGAGACTCTCTAACACTTAACCAACCCTCATATGGCCTCAGCGGAACAGCAGTTAACAGAATATTTACAGCAGCTTGATGCGGGCGACCAGGCGACCTTGCTTGCCTTTGCAGCGTTCCTTGCCAGTCGCAGCCCGGCACGAACTGTCACTGTAAAGACTGAACCCGTGACGATTCCCGAACCGGAGATCATCCAGCGGCCAGAAAAGGAATCAGTTGTCGGTGCCTTAAAACGTCTGGCGAAAAGCTACCCCATGCTCGACAAGACCGAGATGCTGAGTGCTACCTCCGACCTGGTTGCCACGACCATCATGCAGGGTAAGGATCCTGTCGGGGTTATCGATGAACTGGAAGACATATTCAGCACACACTACGAGCAACTCGTGTCAGGTAACAACTGAGCGGATGAATATCCTGCACGAATGGTATGAACGTTTTACCACTGACCCGCATGTGGTCATTCTTAGTGTGTCACTGGTTGTCGGCTTCGTTGTTATCCTGACCTTTGGCCAGATGCTGGCGCCGGTGCTGGCCAGCATTGTTATCGCTTACCTGCTGGATGGTGCCGTCGAGAAAACCCACCAGCTGGGTGCGCCGCGTATTTCCGCTGTGGTGCTGGTGTTTGTATTGTTCATGTCATTCCTTGTTTTTGCGCTGTTCTGGCTGGTACCGCGCTTGTCATACCAGGTGACACAACTGGTGCGGGAATTGCCGAACATTATTGCGCTGGGGCAGGAGTCCTTGTTGCAGTTGCCGCAAGCGTATCCCAGCCTGTTTACCGAGGCGCAGGTCAGCGACCTGATCGAGGCGATCAGGTCAGAGATCGCGACCATGAGCCAGCATGTCCTGAGCCTGTCCCTGCCGGCGGTTTTTGGACTGATCAGCCTGATGGTGTACAGCATACTGGTACCGGTGCTGGTGTTTTTCTTCCTGAAGGACAAGTACCGGATACTCGCGTGGTTCAGCCAGAGCCTGCCAAAACAACGTCGGCTGGTTGATGAAGTGGCACAGGATGTCAATCTGCAGGTCGCGAATTATGTGCGTGGCAAGGTCTGGGAAATTTTTATTGTTGGCAGCGTAGCTTTTGCCACCTTTACCTTGCTGGATTTGCATTACGCACTGCTGCTGGCGACCATGGTGGGCCTGTCGGTCATTATTCCCTACGTGGGGGCGGCCGTGGTGACCATACCGATTGCGTTGATTGGCTGGTTCCAGTGGGGCTGGAGCCCTGAGCTTGGCTGGCTGCTGTTTGCCTACGGTGTACTGCAGGCGCTGGATGGTTACCTGCTGGTGCCACTGTTATTTTCAGAGGTCGTGGACCTGCATCCGGTGGCGATCATCATCGCCATCCTCGTATTCGGTGGCCTCTGGGGTTTCTGGGGTGTGTTCTTTGCCATACCGCTGGCGACGCTGGTACAGGCTGTGATGAATGCCTGGCCAGGCAAGGAAGGGCGGGCCGATGACGCCGGTGCTGCATCGGCATGATGATGCAGGAGCGCTTCGCAAGGCCACTCCCGGCATGGCCCAGGCCAGCCTCTCGACCGGTTCCCGGTCTCACCTTCTCCTGCCTCACGCGGCACTCGTACATCCCTGTACATCGCGCGATTCGCGGATGCGATCCGCTCCTACGGGTATACCGATTGCCGTGCGTTAAAGTTCCTTCACTGCCTCCAGCACTTCATCCACATGCCCCGGTACTTTCAGCTTGCGCCATTCCCGGCGCAGTACGCCCTTGTCATCAATCAGGAAGGTGCTGCGCTCAATGCCCATCACCTTGCGGCCATACATATTCTTTTCCTTGATAACATCAAATAATTTGCAGGCAGTTTCCTCCTTGTCGGAGAGCAGGTCGAACGGGAATTGTTGTTTTTCCCTGAAGTTATTGTGAGATTTGACGCTGTCGCGTGAAATACCGAGGATGATGGTCTTGCGACGCCTGAAGGTGTTGATTTTATCACGGAAGTTCTGGCCTTCCGTGGTGCAGCCAGGCGTGCTGTCTTTCGGGTAAAAATACACCACTACATTTTTTCCCTTGAAATCAGACAGGGAGATATCCTGCTCGCCGGTGGCGGGCAGGGTGAAATCGGGTACCTTTTTGCCAACGGTTACCTTGCTCATAATGGTGTTTTTCCTGTGTCAGGTTTTCACCGGCTCAATAACGGCATCCAGGTTCAGCTGGTCACAGAATTCCATGAATTCCTCTCGCAGTGACGCGATTTGTATGCTGGCCGGGATGTCGACATTCATGTGCACTGAAAACATGGGCGTGCCCGAGTGCGCGGCCGGGTGGCTTGAAGTTACCATTTCCTGGATGTTGATCTGGCGTTGCGAGAAGAACTTTGCCAGGTTATGCACAATACCCGGCTGGTCCAGCGCGACCACGTCAACCCCGTAGGGCAGCAGGTCCTTGCCGGGTTGCAGTACGGAGGTACGCCGTGAGGTGATGGTCAGGCCGAGGCTTGATTCCAGACCGGCAACCTGGTTTTCCAGTTTGGCGATGTTGTTCCAGTTGCCACCCACCTGCAGCAGCAGGGCGAAATTACCGCCGAGTACGGCCATCCGGCTGTCAAGAATGGAGCAGCCACTGTTCAGCACGCAACGTGATAATTCGTCAATGAGGCCAGGCTTGTCCTCTCCGAGTGCAGAGAGCACCAACTGGTTGTTTTTTGTGGCAGCTAATTCGCTCATTTATCCGGGTCCGGCGGTTGGTTACAGCTGTGGGCTATTGTTACTCGCTAGTTTACCACCAATGCTGTGGTTGTGGGTCGAAAGGCCGCTTATCGCCTTGCTGAGCCTGTAAATATCACCTTGAAGGAGTACCAGTTTGTCTTGTCAGTCCGGGGTGGCGCCAGTACCATGTCGATCTTTACCGGCTACGGAGATAGTGGTGATGTTTCAAGGCAGTATGGTCGCGCTGGTCACCCCGATGCGGGAGGGCGGTGATATCGATGAAGGCAGCCTGCAGCGGTTGATCGACTTCCATGTCGAGAATCGAAGCGATGCCTTGATTGCCGTCGGTACAACCGGTGAATCTGCCACCCTGAACGAGGAAGAACACTGTCATTTAATTCGGCGCACTGTGGAAATGGCGGCCGGCCGGATACCGATCATTGCCGGCACCGGCGCCAATTCCACCCGTGAAGCGATTGATCTCACGCGCTGTGCCCATGATGCCGGGGCCGATGCCTGTTTGCTGGTGACCCCGTACTACAACAAGCCAACCCAGGAAGGCCTGTACCAGCATCACAAGGCGGTCGCTGACGCCGTTCCCGTCGCCCAGATTCTGTACAATGTGCCCGGGCGCACGGCAGTTGATATGTTGCCGGAGACCGTGGAACGCCTTGCGGCCATCGACAACATCGTGGCTATCAAGGAGGCCACCGGTGACATGAACCGGGCGCGCGCGATTCTTGATCGTTGCGGCGATCGCATCGAAGTCTACAGTGGTGATGATGCCACTGCGATGGAGCTGATACTGCTGGGCGGGCGGGGTAATATTTCCGTGACTGCCAATGTGGCGCCGGCGGCCATGCATGAACTGTGTGCGGCCGCCCTGGCGGGTGACCGCGAGTCGGCTACCGCCATCAATACGCGCATGGATGTGCTGCATAGCACCCTGTTTGTCGAGTCAAACCCGATACCGGTCAAGTGGGCGTTACATGAAATGGGCCTGATACCGGCAGGGATACGTTTACCGCTGACACCGTTGGCCAGTGAATACCATGAAACAGTCCGGCAGGCACTCAGGCAGGCCGGTGTAATAGAACAGTAGGATATTTGTATGCAACGACCCAAAAAAATTCGGGCTATCATGGCGGCGCTCGCCTGCCTGTTATTGATGTCAGCCTGCGGCACGTATGACAAAATGGCACCGGGCGCCAAGAAGATCGATTACAAGAAGAGCAAGCCGACCGATACGCTGGAAGTACCCCCGGATTTGTCATCTAACACCATCAATGAGGCACCGGCCTCGATCGATATTGCCGGGACCACCTATTCCGACATTGGTTCTGATTTACCCGCAGGTGGTGGTTCCACCGTGTTACCGGGGCAGGCCAGTATGCGTGTTGAACGCGATGGCAATCAGCAGTGGCTGGTGGTGCTGGGTGTGCCGGATCAGGTATGGCCACAGGTCAAGGAGTTCTGGTTACAGGAGGGGTTTCTGATCAAGAAGGAAGATCCTCGTGTTGGCATACTGGAGACCGGTTGGCTTGAGAACAGGGCGGACATACCCACGGGATTGATCAGGAACGTCCTTGGCAAGGTGATTGATTCGGCCTATGTATCAGCGACACGCGACCAGTACCGCACCCGGCTGGAGCGTGGTGTTGAAGCCGGTTCCACTGAAATCTACGTGACCCACCGGGGAGTGGAAGAGGTCGTATCCGGCACGGCCGTCGATCCCAACACGACCTGGACGCCGCGTCCATCCGACCCGGAGCTGGAAGCGGAAATGCTCAAGCGCCTGATGGTGTTTCTCGGCGTAGAAGAGCAAAAGGCCGCGGTCATGATTACGCAACATACGGAACAGAGTGCACGCGCACAGATGGTGTCTGAGCAGTCGGGTGATATGCTGATTATTAACGAGGACTTCTCGCGTGCCTGGCGCCGTACCGGTGTCGCACTCGACCGGGTCGGTTTTGCAGTTGAGGATCGCGCCCGCAGTGACGGTATCTACTATGTGCAATACAACGACCCGTTGGCTGAGCAGAACAAGGAAGGTTTCTTTACAAAGATGGGCTTGTGGTCTTCCGATGACAAGGCAGACGGGACGCAGTATCAGATTGTGCTGCAGGCAAACGGACCCTCGACCAATGTGATTGTCAACAATTCACTGGGGGAGCGGGATACCACATCCACAGCGAAACGGATCCTCACCCTGCTGGAAGAGCAATTGCGATAGTTCTGTTATTACATGGCCTCGGAATACACGAAAGGACACGGAAAGATGTCTTTTAATGCGTTTATTCTTCTGTTTTTTTCCGTGGGTTCCGTGGCAATAATATCTGTCTTCTTCAGGTTGATAGAGCACTAGTGCGTTTCGCATCCCTTGGCAGTGGCAGCCGCGGTAATGCCACGCTGGTTGAAGCGGGTGCCACGCTGATCATGATCGACTGCGGATTTTCCTGCCGCGAAACCGAGCAGCGCCTGTCTCGATTGGGACGGTCAGCAGCGGATCTAAGCGCCTTGCTGGTGACCCACGAGCACGGTGATCATGTGCGCGGTATTCCCCTGCTGGCACGAAAATATGACCTGCCGGTGTGGATAACACGCGGTACACAACGGGTACTGCGCGATCGTGCCATGCCGAGGGTGCAGTATTTTGACGGCCATGCGGATTTCAGCATTGCTGAGTTGCAGGTCTCTCCGTTTACCGTACCGCACGATGCGCAGGAACCCTGCCAGTTCATGTTTGAACACAGGTCACACCGCCTCGGTGTGCTGACAGACACCGGCCGGACGACGCCTCACATCATCGAGCGCCTGGGTGCATGTGATGCCCTGTTGCTGGAATGTAATCACGACACTGACATGCTGGCCGCCGGGCCATATTCGGCGGCACTCAAGCGCCGGGTTGGTGGACCGCTGGGGCATCTCAGTAATGCACAGGCGGGTAGCCTGCTGGCACGGCTGGATTGCTCCCGTCTGCAGCACCTGGTCGCTGCCCACCTCAGCGACAAGAACAATCGCCCGGAGCTGGCGCAGGCTGCACTGGCAAGTGTGCTGGACTGCGAGACAGACTGGATTGGCGTCGCGGACCAGGAGACAGGCCTGGACTGGCGGACGATTGCCTGACACCCAAGGCCAGCTCTATCGCGCTTGCGAAGCGCTCCTGCGCTAATAGATGCACGTGTAGGAGCGGATCGCGTCCGCGAACAATTCTCGCACCGGACCTTCATGCTGACAGCAATCTTTTGTCCCGCGCCGGCCCATCCAGTATCATTCCCCGCTTTGAATTTATAGCTATTCCGGAGTCCTGATGCTGCATCTGCGTGGTTGTCCCGCACTGTCTGAATTTCGCCTGCAAAAGCTGCGCGAGCAGGTTGCCGCTCAGCTGCCGTCGTTGACAGGGATTCAGGCTGAATACCTGCATGTTGCCGAACTCGATGCAGCACTGAATGATGAACAGCAGACGGTACTCGAGAAATTGCTGAGCTATGGTCCGGCACGTTCGGGCGACGCACTTGCCGGGATAAGCCTGATCGTTGTGCCGCGTCCGGGAACCATTTCACCCTGGTCCAGCAAGGCGACGGACATTGTGCATAACTGTGGTCTGGAGCAGGTGCGGCGCGTCGAGCGGGGCATTGTGTATACATTCACGGTCGCAGGTGAAACGGCGTTATCCGGGGAGCAGCACCAGGGTGTGTTACCGCTGATTCATGACCGCATGACAGAGGTCGTGCTGTTTGATGTCAATGACACCGATGTCCTGTTCCGGCATACCGTACCCGCACCGTATGAAGAGGTTGATGTGCTGGCAGGCGGACGGGTGGCGCTGATGGCGGCCAACAGCGATCTTGGGCTGGCATTGTCGGATGATGAAATTGACTACCTGGTAGAAAATTTCTCCATACTCGAACGTAATCCTGTAGACATCGAGTTAATGATGTTTGCCCAGGCCAATTCGGAGCATTGCCGCCACAAGATATTTAATGCCGACTGGATGATTGACAGTGTCGCGCAGGATAACAGCCTGTTCGAAATGATCCGTGCCTCCTACAAGGCCAGTCCGGGCAAGATACTGTCGGCCTACAGTGATAATGCGGCAGTGGCAGAAGGGTTCCAGGTGGAGCGCTTCTTTCCGGACACCGTCACGCATGGTTATGCCCCGCATATGGAGGCTGCCCACCTGGTGGTCAAGGTGGAAACGCATAATCACCCGACCGCCATTTCACCCTTTCCCGGTGCGGCCACGGGTTCCGGTGGAGAGATACGCGATGAAGGTGCGACCGGGCGCGGCGCCAAACCCAAGGCGGGATTGTGTGGTTTTTCTGTTTCCAATCTGCGTATCCCCGGCTATGCACAGCCATGGGAGACCGATCACGGCAAGCCGGCACGGATTGTTTCGGCGCTCGATATCATGATCGAAGGACCGCTGGGTGCAGCAGCATTTAACAACGAATTCGGCCGACCCAATCTGTGCGGTTATTTTCGTACCTTTGAAGAGCGGGTGCCCGCGGGTGACGGTGATGAAGTGCGTGGCTATCACAAGCCCATTATGCTGGCCGGTGGCTATGGCCTGATTAGAGCTGAACACGTACACAAGCAAGAGATAGCCGCAGGAACGCCCATTGTTGTAGTGGGTGGTCCCGCGATGTTAATCGGGCTGGGCGGGGGGGCGGCATCCTCCATGTCCAGTGGCGCAAGTGCCGAAGACCTCGACTTTGCCTCGGTGCAACGCGGTAACCCTGAAATGGAGCGGCGTGTGCAGGAGGTCATTGATGCCTGCTGGGCACAGGGAGAGGCCAATCCGATTGTATCGATCCATGATGTGGGTGCCGGCGGCTTGTCGAACGCCGTGCCCGAGCTGGTCAATGACAGTGGTCGTGGCGGGCGCTTTGAGTTGCGAGCCATACCCAACGATGACCCGGGTATGTCGCCGCTGCAGGTGTGGTGTAACGAGTCGCAGGAACGTTATGTGCTGGCGATCGACCGGGTGCACCTGGCGGATTTTGAGTCGCTGTGCCAGCGTGAGCGCTGTCCCTATGCCGTGCTGGGTGAGGCAACGGCGCAGCAACAACTGGTGCTCGGTGACAGTCACTTCGACAATACCCCGATTGATTTGCCCATGAGCCTGCTGCTGGGCAAACCGCCAAAGATGTTGCGTGACGTACAGCAGTTGTCCACCACTTACACCGATTTTTCTACTGCCACGCTGGATATCAGGGAAGCCGCTTATCGCGTGCTGCGCTTGCCGGTGGTGGCAGACAAGACCTTCCTGATAACCATTGGTGACCGTTCGGTGACGGGCATGGTGACGCGCGACCAGATGGTGGGGCCATGGCAGGTGCCGGTCGCTGATGTTGCCGTGACGGCCTCGGATTATGACGGTTATACCGGTGAAGCGCTGGCGATGGGTGAACGCACTCCGGTGGCACTGTTGCATGGGCCGGCATCAGGCCGTATGGCCGTCGGTGAGGCGATTACCAATATTGCCGCCAGCCAGATCGATGCAATAGGTGGCATTGTATTGTCGGCAAACTGGATGGCCCCGGCCGGTCATCCCGGTGAAGATGCGAATCTGTATGCAACCGTCAAGGCTGTTGGCGAGCAGTTGTGCCCGGCACTGGGGATTGCCATCCCGGTGGGCAAGGATTCCATGTCCATGAAATCCGTCTGGAATGAACGGGGTGAGGATAAATCGGTTACCGCGCCGCTGTCCCTGATTATTTCCGCGTTTGCGTTGGTGCGTGATGTCAGAAACACGCGGACACCGCAACTGCGTACCGACCAGGGTGAGACCGACCTGATCCTGATTGATCTTGGACTGGGTAATAACCGCCTGGCCGGTTCTGCATTGGCGCAGGTCTATAAACAGCTGGGCTCGATACCGCCGGACCTGGATGATCCGTCCCTGTTGCAGGCCTTCTTTGCTGCGATTCAGGCACTGAACAAGGCCGGGAAATTGCTGGCCTATCATGACCGTTCCGATGGCGGTCTGTTCGCCTGTATTTGCGAGATGTGTTTTGCCGGGCATAGCGGCGTCTCCATTCAACTGGATGCACCCGATGCGGCAGCTGCCCTGTTTGCCGAGGAACTGGGCGCAGTGATCCAGGTGTCGCGCAAGGATACCGAAGAGGTACTCAGGACCCTTAAAGCGAACGGACTGGAGCGGGCTACGCAGGTGATCGGCTCCTTAACAGCAGATGATCGTGTGGTATTTAAAGTCGGCGGTGAGGAAGTCCTGTCCGAGAGTCGCGTGGACTTGCAACGTGCCTGGTCAGAGACGACCTTTCGGATGCAGGCACTGCGTGATAACCCGGCGTGCGCGAAGCAAGAGTATGACGGTTTGCTGGACACGAACGATCCGGGGATTCGGCCAGTGCCCGGCTTCAATATCAGTGAGGATGTGGCCGCGCCACTGATCGCCACTGGTGAACGACCCAGGATGGCGATCCTCAGGGAGCAGGGCGTGAATGGCCAGGTTGAAATGGCGGCCGCCTTTCATCGTGCCGGTTTTGAGGCGATTGATGTCCACATGAGTGATCTGCTGTCAGGTCGGCAGTCACTGCACGGCTTCAAGGGGCTGGTGGCCTGTGGCGGGTTCTCCTACGGTGACGTGCTTGGAGCCGGGCAGGGCTGGGCCAAGTCGGTGCTGTTTCATAGTAAGCTGCGTGATATGTTCGCTGCCTTCTTTGCACGGCAGGACAGTTTTGCACTGGGCGTTTGCAATGGTTGCCAGATGCTGTCATCTCTAAATGAACTGATCCCGGGTGCGGATCACTGGCCACGCTTTGTACGCAATCAATCCGAACAGTTTGAGGCGCGCTTCTCCCAGGTGGAGATACTGGAGTCACCGGCGTTGTTTTTTGCGGGCATGCAAGGATCGGTGCTGCCGATTGCCGTGGCGCACGGGGAGGGCCGCGCAGAATTTTCTGATGACAGTGTTGCGGCTGCTGCGGTGACAAGTGGCCTGGTGGCCGCGCGTTATGTCGACGGTCACGGTGCGGTGGCCTCAAGCTATCCACAGAATCCAAATGGCTCACCGCTCGGCATTACCGGGCTGACAACGACCGATGGCCGGGTCACCATCATGATGCCACATCCGGAACGCGTGTTCCGTGCGGTTACAAACTCATGGCACCCGGACGAGTGGGGTGAAGACGGCCCCTGGTTGCGCATGTTCCGCAATGCACGGGTGTGGGTGGGGTAGTTTAAATCGCCCGATCTGATCGCGCTTCGCATCCGCGATTACCGTTTTGATATCCACGCACCTTCCAGGTCCAGCTTCTGTTCCAGCTTCGGGATCTCTGCCTTCGCGGCACGGCTGTTTTCAAAGCCGGTGACCCGGATCCGGTACATGGGCTTGTCTTTGATCATGACTTCAAAGACCTCTGCATCAACACCCTGTTGTTGAAACAGCGCCAGCTTTCTGTTGGCCGTTGCCTTCCAGGTATAGGATGAGAGGTTGATGACCCAGTTACCCGTTTTCGCAACCGGGATGACGGGTTCCATGGTTTCGATTAGTTGTTCTTCAGTGGTGTCAGCTGCCGTTTCTGCAACTGGCTCCGTGATGCCTGTCTCGCTGCTCATGTCAGCCAATGCAATGATCGCGGCATCCCCGGCCGGTTCGGTGGGCTCTTCAACTGCTACTGCATCACCTTGATTTTCAGCGGGATCTTCACTGACCACGGCTGCAGTTTCTGCAACTGGCTCCGTGATGCCAGTCTCGCTGCTCATGTCAGCCCATGCGATAATCGTGGCATCCCCGGCCGGTTCGGCGGGCTCTTCAACCGCTACTGCATCACCTTGATCTTTAGCGGGATCTTCACCGGGATCTTCACCGACCACGGCTGCAGTTTCTGCAACTGGCTCCGTGATGCTTGTCTCGTTGCTCATGTCTGCCCATGCGATGATCGTGGCATCCCCGGCCAGTTCGGCGGGCTGTTCAACCGCTACCCCATCACCTTGATCTTTACCGGGATCTTCACCGGGATCTTCACTGGCCACGGCTGCAGTTTCTGCAACTGGCTCCGAGTTGCCTGTCTCGTTGCTCATGTCAGCCAAGGCGATAATTCTGGCATCCCCGGCCGGTACAGCGAGTTGACTATCCAGTGTGTATTGATCTTCAGGCGGTGATATAGCGTCGGGATCATCGACTGTATCGGTCTCTGCAAATGCAGGGATGCTGGCTTGTGCAGCAGGCGGAGGCAGTGTTGACAGTGCCATCACTTGTTCGTCCAGGGTCCCTGTATCGGTGGCGGCTACGGTTAACGGCTGGGAGTCAGTCGACTGCTGCTGTTCGGCAGCAAGCTCATGCGCGAAGGGGGGCGGTGTTGTTTCAATTGCCGCGACAATTTCCGGTTCATCCTGCCGCGGATGCCGGGTATACACCGTGGTTGTGACGGATTGTTCAGTAATGATGGTTTCAATGGCAACCGAATCAATACTGCCGTTTGTTGCTGGCGGGATGGTTCCGGTTGATGTTGTCGCTGTGATGGCAGTTGCTGGTTCGTTCGCCGGTTCGTCTGTTATCGGGGTGACCTCACTGTCTGCAGTGGCTGTTTCAGCAGTCGCTGCTACCTGATTCTGCATTGATTCGGCGTCTTTTGCAGGTGCAGAGAGTACCTTCAGATTGTTCGATTCTTTCGCTGCCGCGACGACGACTTCACTGTCGGGCGATGTGATTTCTGGCCGGGCTTGATCAGTGACGGGCAGTGGCTGCGTCCCGGTTTGTGCAAGCTGTTGTATCTGTGTTTGTGTATGTGTGTAATAAACGCCGCCAATACCTACCAGCAGGGTGGTCAGTGCAATAAGGGCAAGGGTAGATAACAGCCGCTGGCCGAGGCTGTTTTTTGGGTACATGCCGTTAACGCGCATGGCGCTGCCTTCCCAAATCCGGTTGTTGGCCTGGTTGCCGGATTCATCCCAGGTTTCCCAGGGACGTGGACCGTCTGCAAAGCCGTCAGCCCCCTGGTCACGCATTTTCTGCTCGAATCTGTATCGTTTATCGTTACTTTCCTGTGACATTGATCAGTTTTCCAGTCGTTTGTACTTTATCCGGTGCGGCTGGTCCGCATCCGCACCCAGGCGACGTTTTCTGTCTGCTTCATAATCGGCGTAGTTGCCTTCAAACCAGACAACCTGGCTATCTCCCTCGAAGGCCAGTATATGAGTTGCAATGCGGTCAAGGAACCAGCGATCGTGCGAGATCACCACGGCACAGCCCGGGAAATCCAGCAAGGCCTCCTCCAGTGCGCGCAGGGTTTCTACATCCAGGTCATTGGTGGGTTCATCCAGTAACAGGACATTGCCACCACTTTTTAACAACTTCGCCAAGTGTACACGGTTGCGTTCACCCCCCGACAGCTTGCCGACATGTTTCTGCTGGTCGGTGCCGGAGAAATTAAATCGCGATACGTAGGTACGTGAATTCAGTTCATGGCTGCCGACCGTAATGATGTCCTGGCCGTCGGAAATTTCTTCCCATACGGTTTTACTGCCATCCAGGCTGTCCCGGCTCTGGTCCACACAGGCGATGGAGACCGTTTCACCCAGTCGCAATTCGCCGGAATCCGGTTGTTCTGCACCGGTCAGCATACGAAACAGGGTGGTCTTGCCAGCGCCATTCGGGCCAATGATGCCGACGATGCCGCCGCGTGGCAGGTTAAAATTGAGGTCTTCATAGAGCAGGGTGTCGCCAAAGCGCTTGCTGATGTGGTTGGCCTCGATAACCAGGTCACCCAGCCGCGGACCCGGGGGGATGAACAGCTGCTTGGTTTCGTTACGCTGTTGCGATTCCTGTGAGGCCAACTCCTCGAAACGCGCCAGCCGTGCCTTGCTCTTGGCATGTCGGCCCTTGGCACCGGAGCGTACCCATTCCAGTTCGGCCTTCATTGCCTTTTGGCGGGCAGAGGCCTGTTTTTCCTCGGTTTCCAGACGCTGTTCTTTTTGCTCCAGCCAGGAAGAGTAGTTGCCTTCCCAGGGAATGCCGTGCCCACGATCAAGTTCCAGGATCCAGCCAGCCGCATTATCAAGGAAGTAGCGATCATGGGTGACGGCAACGACCGTGCCGGGGAACTCGACCAGGAAGCGTTCCAGCCAGGCAACACTTTCTGCATCCAGGTGGTTGGTTGGCTCGTCCAGCAACAGCATGTCGGGATTGGTCAGCAGCAATTTGCACAGCGCCACACGACGACGTTCACCGCCCGAGAGTTTGCTGACGTCGGCGTCCCATGGCGGCAGGCGCAGGGCATCGGCCGCGATTTCCAGCTTGCGATCCAGTTCCCAGCCACCCTGGGCATCAATTGCATCCTGCAGCTTGCCCTGTTCTTCCAGCAGGGCAGTCATTTCATCATCGCTCATGGGCTCGGCAAAGCGGTCGCTGATTTCATTGAAGCGGTCCAGCAGGGTCTTGGCCTCGCCCAGTCCTTCCTCAACATTGCCGCGTACATCCTTGTCAGGGTCCAGGGCTGGCTCCTGTGACAGGTAGCCGACATTGATGCCGGCCTGGGCGCGGGCTTCACCCTCAATGTCCTTGTCTTCGCCTGCCATAATGCGCAGCAGGGTGGACTTGCCGGAGCCGTTCAGGCCGAGCACGCCAATCTTGGCGCCGGGGAAGAAAGACAGGGAAATATCTTCAAGAATCCTGCGTTTGGGCGGGACGATTTTGCCCACCTGGTTCATGGTGTATACATACTGCGCCATCGTATTGTAAATCCTGGATCGTGTAACAATGGACGCACATTATAGGCGCCGCTTTCTTGCGGGCAAGCTACAATAGATCAGGGGAGGGTGGGCTAAAATTATCACATGAGGAACACCACATAACTGGTTGTTAATTATATTATCTTAAGCTACCCCGTCATTCCCGCGAAGGCGGGAATCCAGGGGGGATACCCCGAATGCATGGAGAAACTGGATTATTTGCTTCGCTCACCCTTCGGGCCGCCCTTTGGGCGTTCAACGCGCTACGCGCTTTTGTCATGCCTTCGCGGGAATGACAAAATAAACAGAGGTTCTTTACACCTATGCCCAAACCACTCTGCGTCTACATCGGGGATGATCTTGCCCATTACGGGTTTGGCGAAGGACACCCCTTCGGTCCGGACCGGCTGGGAGCCTTCTGGCAGCACGCCTGTGCCGCCGGACTGGACCGGCAGGTGCGGCAATGTACACCGGTATCCGTCGACCGGGCGGTGATCGAGCGTTTTCATACCAAGGCGTATGTCGAGCGTGTCATCCGGCAATCGGCCACGGGAGAAGGCTACCTGGATGGCGGTGATACCCCGGCGGTGCAGGGCATTTATGAATCGGCCTGTTATGTCGTTGGCAGTGTGCTGGATGCGATTGAGCGCATCACAGGACAGGAATACCGGGGCGAGCAATGCCGGCAGGCGTTTGTGCCGATTGCAGGATTGCACCACGCGCGCCGCGACAGTGCGGCCGGATTTTGCGTCTTCAACGACTGTGGCATCGCCATTGAGACACTGCGTACGCAGCACGGACTGCAGCGCATCGCCTACGTCGATATCGATGCGCATCATGGCGATGGTGTGTTCTACAGCTTTGAAGATGACCCTGACCTGATCTTTGCCGACCTGCATGAAGACGGCCGCTATTTATACCCGGGTACCGGCAGAGAAACGGAGACGGGCCGTGGTGCGGCGCAGGGTACCAAGTTGAATATCCCGATGCCACCGGAGGCCGGTGATGATGCGTTTTACACGGCCTGGGGGCGTGTCGAGGCCTTTATTGATGAACAGCGACCGGAGTTTATCCTGTTTCAGTGTGGCGCAGACAGCATCGCCGGCGATCCGATTACTCACTTGCGTTATAGCCCGGCGGCACACAGCCATGCGGCGCAACGGTTGCTGCGGCTAGCCGAGCGGCATTGCCAGGGGCGTCTGCTGGCGATGGGCGGTGGTGGCTATAACCGGGGTAACCTGGCGTTGGCATGGACAGCAGTTGTGCAGGCCCTGCTGGCATGAAAGCCGGCGTGATTCCGTTCGCATGGCTTTGGCAGATCGGCTATCATCTAGCGCGGCCCTGAAATGGGGGCGGCGGAATATTTCTAATTCACATCATAAGGTTATACGAAATGTTTGATAAAGATATGCAGATTGCCGGCTATGACGAGGAACTCTGGGCTGCTATGCAGGGTGAACGTCAACGACAGGAAGATCACATCGAACTGATTGCCTCCGAAAACTATGCCAGCCCGAGAGTGTTGCAGGCACAGGGCTCGGTGCTGACGAATAAGTATGCCGAGGGTTATCCGGGCAAGCGCTATTACGGTGGCTGTGAGTATGTGGATGTCGCCGAGCAACTGGCCATCGATCGGGCCAGGACCCTGTTCAATGCCGATTATGCCAACGTGCAACCGCATTCCGGGTCGCAGGCCAACGCCGCGGTCTACCTGGCACTCTTGAAACCGGGCGACACCATCCTGGGCATGAGTCTGGATGCAGGCGGACATTTGACTCACGGCTCAAAGGTTAACTTTTCCGGCAAGATTTTCAATGCCGTGCAATACGGTCTGAATAACGAGACCGGTGCCATCGACTACGATCAGGTCGAGGCGCTGGCAAAAGAACATCAACCGAAGATGGTGGTTGCCGGGTTTTCTGCCTATTCATTAAGAGTCGACTGGCAACGCTTCCGTGACATTGCCGACAGTGTCGGCGCCTGGCTGCTGGTCGATATGGCACATGTTGCGGGTCTGATAGCTGCGGGTATCTATCCAAGCCCGGTGAATATTGCCGATGTCACCACGACCACCACCCATAAAACCCTGCGTGGTCCACGTGGCGGTTTGATCCTGGCGCGTGCCAATGAGGCGGTTGAAAAGAAACTGAACTCGATGATCTTTCCCGGCATTCAGGGTGGCCCCCTGATGCATGTGATTGCCGCCAAGGCGGTTGCCCTGAAAGAGGCAATGGAACCGTCCTTCAGGGATTATCAACAGCAAGTGCTGGACAATGCGCGTGCCATGGTGGGCGTGATGCTGTCACGCGGGTACAAGGTTGTCTCGGGTGGTACTGACGACCACCTGTTCCTGGTTGACCTGATCGATAAAGGTATTACCGGCAAGCAGGCGGATGCGGCGCTGGATGCCGCCAATATTACCGTCAACAAAAATGCCGTGCCGAATGATCCGCAGTCGCCATTTGTTACCAGTGGTATCCGCGTCGGTACCCCGGCGATCACGACCCGTGGTTGTGGTGAGGCCGAGGCGCGTGAGCTCGCTGGCTGGATGTGTGATGTGATGGATGATGTCGAGAATCAGGACACCATAACAAGTGTGCGTGACAGGGTACTTGATCTGTGCAAGCGTTTTCCCGTGTATGCCTCCAGTTAATCCAGACCTGAAGATAACGCCATGTATTGTCCCTTTTGCGGAAAACAGGACACCAAGGTCATCGACTCACGGCTGGCCAGTGAGGGTGCACAGGTGCGGCGGCGGCGTGAATGTCTGGACTGTGGAGAACGTTTTACGACCTTTGAATCACCCGAGCTGGTGATGCCGCGTATTATCAAGGGCAGCGGTGCACGTGAGCCGTTTGATGAAAAAAAGCTTGTTTCCGGCATGATGCGTGCGCTGGAGAAGCGACCGGTGGAGTCCGAACGTGTGGAAGCGGCCATTATACGCATCCAGCAACGCCTGCGCGCCAGCGGTGAACGTGAATTACCATCCCGGCAACTGGGTGAATGGGTGGTGAATGAGTTGCGCCAACTGGACCAGGTGGCCTTTGTCCGCTTTGCGTCGGTGTACCGCAGCTTTGAAGATGTGAATGAGTTTCGTGAAGAAATCGAAAGGCTTGAAAAGGAACCGACGGCAGAAGATACCAGGGATCAGATTTCGTTATTGCCGGATGACTAGACCTGCTGTGCACTGTCGCACATAACGGCAACATTGCTGATGCCTTTCCATCCAGAAAGAATAACTCTCGCAAAGACGCCAAGATCGCAAAGTTATAACTTATTGTTATCGAATGCATACTAACAATTCTTTCTTGGCGTCTTTGCGCCTTTGCGAGAGAAATCACAGCGTTTATGGATGGAAACTAACTAATGACTCCTGTAAACGACCACAGCTATATGGCACGTGCACTGCGTTTGGCAGGGCGTGGCCTGTTAACGACTGATCCTAATCCACGTGTGGGCTGTGTGCTGGTGAAGGCGGGTGAGGTCGTTGGCGAAGGCTGGCATGAGCGTGCCGGTGGGCCACATGCAGAGATCAATGCCCTGCAAGAGGCTGGCGAGCAGGCAGTGGGGGCTACCGCCTATGTGACACTGGAACCCTGTTGTCATCAGGGTCGAACCCCGCCCTGTACGGAGGCATTGATTACTGCCGGTGTAGCGTGCGTGGTCGCCGCGATGGAAGACCCGAATCCGCAAGTTGCCGGGAAAGGCCTGTCGGCGCTGCGACACGCAGGTGTTGACACCCGTAGCGGAGTGCTGGCTGCGGAAGCGGAACAGCTAAATGCCGGATTCGTCAAGCGTATGTCTCAGGGGCAACCCTGGGTTCGTTGCAAACTGGCGATGAGTGTTGATGGCCGTACGGCCATGGCAAGCGGTGAAAGTCAGTGGATAAGCGGTGAGGCCGCGCGCCGGGACGTACATCGCCTGCGGGCGCGCAGTTCAGCTATCATGACCGGTATTGAAACTGTGTTGGCCGATGATCCCTCTCTGACGGCACGACCCGGGGGTGAGACCGGGGATGAAATACGGCAGCCTGTGCGTATCATTCTGGACAGCCGGTTACGTACGCCAGCTGATGCGAAACTGCTGCAGATGCCCGGGAAGACGCTGCTCATTACCGGTGTGGTTGACGCAGATAAAACTGACCGACTGACACGCAAGGGTGTCGAAGTGGTCACGCTACCCCTGCAAGACCAGCGGCTGGATTTGGCAGCGGTGTTGCAGTACCTGGGGACATTGGAAATGAACGAGGTGCATCTGGAAGCCGGTGCGACCCTGTGTGGTGCGCTACTGCAAGCCCGCCTGATTGATGAACTGGTCATCTATATGGCGTCACATCTGATGGGGAATGCGGCACGGGGTTTGTTGGCCCTGCCAGGGCTGGAGAGCATGGACCAGCGAATACAGTTATCGATAAACGATATTCGTGCCGTGGGCGATGATTGGCGAATCACGGCCACCGTAGCAAATTAAATAACCCTTGTTGGATGTTGGGTAATTATTAATGTTTACAGGAATCATACAAGCCGTCGGCAGCATTGCTTCACTGGAGTCACGTGGTGGTGATATGCGGCTTGCTATTAATACCGGCCAACTGCCGATGGCGGATGTGGGGCTCGGCGACAGTATTGCCGTGAGTGGTGTATGCCTGACCGTGATTGAAAAAACCGCCAGCAGTTTTTGTGCCGATGTCTCCGGTGAAACATTGCGACGTACCATGATTGGCTCGCTGGGGGTGAATGATGCTGTGAACCTGGAAAAGGCGCTAACGCTGGAAACCCGCCTGGGTGGTCACCTGGTCAGTGGGCATGTTGACGGTATCGGTACCGTGATGAGTCGCAAGGAAGACAGTCGCTCTGTACAGTTCTTAATTGAGGCGCCGGCGGAACTGGCGCGCTACATTGCCATGAAGGGTTCAATTTGCATCGATGGTGTCAGCCTGACGGTGAATGCGGTTGACGGTGCAGCGTTTGAGTTGAATATTGTGCCGCATACCCTGTCGGCAACAACACTGGGTGAGTACCGGGCAGGGCGGCAGATCAACCTGGAAGTGGACCTTGTTGCACGCTACCTGGAACGTTTGTTACTGGGAGAGTCGGCTGCACAGCCCGGCAGTAGCGGGCAGATTACGCGTGAGCTGCTCGAATCCTGTGGTTTTACTGGCAAATGAGCGAATATAATGTAGCCTGGGTTAGCGTAGCGTAACCCAATAAATTCAATTATTTTATCTCCTCTCCCCAACCCTCTCCCGAAGGGAGAAGGGGTAAACGACGCAGTTATAAATTATGTCATTTAATACTACGGAAGAAATAATCGAGGATATTCGTGCCGGTCGCATGGTCATCCTGATGGATGATGAAGATCGTGAGAACGAGGGTGACCTGGTGATGGCTGCCAGTCATGTACGTCCCAAAGATATAAATTTTATGGCCAGCCATGGCCGTGGACTGATATGTCTGACGCTGACACGTGATCGTTGTGAACAACTGGCGTTGCCGCTGATGGTCCAGAGTAATGTGTCCTTGCATGCAACAAATTTCACCCTGTCCATCGAGGCAGCAGAAGGCGTGACTACCGGCATTTCCGCACAGGACCGGGCGCAGACGATACTGGCTGCCACTGCAACGGATGCGCGACCAGCAGATATCGTCCAGCCCGGGCATATCTTCCCGCTGATGGCGCAACCGGGCGGGGTGTTGACACGTGCCGGGCATACCGAGGCGGGTTGCGACCTTGCTCGTCTCGCGGGACTGGAGCCGGCGTCTGTCATTGTCGAAATTCTGAAGGAAGATGGCAGTATGGCGCGTCGCCCGGACCTTGAGATCTATGCAAAGGAACACGATCTCAAGATCGGGACCATCGAGGACCTGATCCGTTATCGTATCGAAAATGAAAAAACGGTTGAGCATATTGCCGAAACAGAATTGGCAACCGAACACGGTATATTTAACTTGCATGCCTACCTCGATAGCATCGACGGTGCCGTACACCTGGCACTGGTAATGGGCGAGATTCGACCGGAGGAACCGACACTGGTACGTGTGCAACTGCAAAATACCCTGAGTGATCTTGTGGATATCAAGCTGGAAGGTGAACACTGGCCCTTGCGCCAGGCACTGCAGCGAGTGGCACAGGAAGGTCAGGGTGTTGTGGTTATTTTGCGTCCGAGCGAACCGGCCGATGCGCTTCTTGAACAGATTAAGGCGTATCATATCCCGGAGCAGACACCAGACAGCGCCAAACCGGGTAAACCGACCGAGTTGAGAACCTACGGTGTTGGCGCACAAATCATTGCCGATCTGGGTGTACAGAAAATGCGGGTGCTGAGCGCACCCATGATCGTACATGGTATAGCCGGGTTTGGTCTTGAAGTGGTTGAGTATGTGTCGTAGTGCTCTATCCCTGTGATAATTACGCAATTAACACAGGGATAGAGCACTAGCACACAGTGATTGATTGACACAGGAATGGGCAAATGAGTGACGTATCGATATTGGAAGGTGACCTGGTGGTGCGTGACGCACGCATTGGCTTGCTGGTTTCGCGCTTCAACAGTTTTATCGTGGAGAGTTTGCTTGAGGGTGCGCTGGATACATTGAAGCGCCACGGTGCCGATGAACGTGATCTGCAGATTATCCGTGTGCCGGGTGCCTACGAAATGCCGATTGCGGCACAGTGGCTGGCGGCGTCGAAACGTTTCGATGCCATTATTGCGCTGGGCGCGGTGATTCGTGGCGGGACCCCGCATTTCGAATACGTAGCCGGTGAGTGCACCAAGGGGCTTTCTTCCGTCTCCCTGAAACACGATATTCCGATTGCGTTCGGTGTGTTGACCGTTGATAGCATCGAACAGGCGATTGAACGTGCGGGTACCAAAGCCGGTAACAAGGGGGCCGAAGCGGCCATGTCGGCCATCGAGATGATTAACCTGTTGCGCGGTCTTGAAGGCTAGCGGCTACCGGATAACGAGTTTAGTGAATTTTTCTCCACATGAGCGCGCCCGCGCACGACGCTTTGCCCTGCAGGCGTTGTATCAGTGGGACCTGTCGGGGACCGATTTGCGCGACATCCGCAGTCAGTTCCTGGTAGCGGAGGACTTCTCGAAAGCAGATAAACCATACTTCATGGAATTGCTTAGCGAAGCTCCAAAAAAAATTGATACTATTGATGAAAATATTTCAATCTACCTCGACCGCCCAATCGAGCAGCTGGATCCGGTAGAACGCGCCATCCTGAGGATCGCTACCTACGAATTGCTCTACCGACCCGATATACCGTACCGGGTCACGATCAATGAAGCCGTGCAACTCACCAAAAAATTCGGTGCCGAGCAGGGCCATGCCTACGTCAATGGGGTGCTGGACAAGGCCGCGCATACGTTGCGTTCCACCGAATACAGCAAGACGGGTAAACAGTCTGCTGGTCGATAAAGCGGGTATGTCCGGTAGCGAATTCGAGATTATCCGCCGTTATTTCAAACGGCAACAGCCACAGCGTGATGATGTTATTGCCGGTATTGGTGATGATGCCGCACTGTTGCACGTGCCGGCTGATACGGAGTTGGTGGTGTGTATGGATACCCTGGTTGCCGGTGTTCACTTTCCTGAATCCAGTGCGGCAGCTGCCATCGGGCACAAGGCGCTGGCAGTGAATCTGAGTGATCTTGCTGCGATGGGTGCAGTCCCGGCATGGGCAACCCTGTCTTTAACCCTGCCTGACAGTGATCCCGTATGGCTGGAGGATTTTTCACAGGCTTTTTTTCGCCTGGCTGATCGCTATGACGTACAGCTCGTTGGCGGTGATACCACGCGCGGACCGCTGTCTGTCACCGTGCAGGCCCACGGGTTTGTGCCCGGGGGGAGCGCACTGCGGCGGCAGGGTGCAGAACCCGGTGACCGCATTTATGTGACCGGGACCCTGGGTGATGCAGGTCTTGCTCTGCAGTCAGGTGAGCATGCTGGCCATGTTTTACAACAGCGACTTGATTACCCGGAACCCCGTATTGCTGCAGGACAGCTATTGCGTGATTATGCCAGTGCGGCCATTGATATCTCTGACGGCTTGCTGGCCGACCTTGGGCACTTGCTGGCGGCGGATGGCCTGGGTGCGTCACTCAATATTGACAAACTGCCAAGATCGCTGGCATTTACAGCGGCTACCCGGCATCAGGCCTTGTTCTATGAATTACCCTTGTCTGCAGGGGATGACTACGAATTGTGTTTTACCGTACCCGAACGCGGCTGCAGGGAAATGGAACTTGCCTTGTCAAAACAGTCGATTGATGTCACCGTCATAGGCGTTGTCGAACGACAAGCTGGAATTCGTTGCCATAAAGAAAACGGTGATTTATATCAAGCCGCCACCGACGGCTACCAACACTTCGGGGTCATGGGGAATGGCTGAGAAACTGTCAGCACGCCTGTTAATGCACCCGCTGGATTTTCTGGCGCTGGGTTTTGGCAGTGGCCTGGTGCCGAAAGGGCCGGGTACCGCTGGCACCGTGATGGCAATACCGGTGTATCTGCTCATGGAGCCGTTGCCGGCGAATATATATTTAGCATTGGTCGCAGCACTGTTTATTGTCGGCATACCCATTTGTGCACACACGGCACGGCGCATGGGGGTGCATGATCATCCCGGTATTGTCTGGGACGAGATTGTTGGCTACCTGGTCACCATGATGTTTGCACCGCCAGGCTGGATATGGGTTGCTGCCGGTTTTGTCCTGTTTCGCCTGTTTGATATTGCCAAACCCTGGCCAATTCGATTGCTTGACCGGAACGTCGGTGGCGGATTTGGCATCATGGTCGATGATCTGCTGGCGGGGATTTTTGCAGCAGTGGTGTTGCAGTTGATGGTGATTTTTCTGGTGAGTACTAGTTAAATCATGGCACGTCATTCCCGCGAAAGCGGGAATCCAGTTTTTGTATGTATGTTTTTCAGCGGGTTTCGCCCTTTGGGCGAGGTACTTTTCTTTGCTCCGCCAAAGAAAAGTACCCAAAAGAAAGGCGTGACCGACGGCTTGCCCGCTACGCGGGTTCCCTGTGCTTCTCGTGAAGACCGGCGCTTGCGCAACTCGCGGTCTCGCTGCGCTCGACTCGCTCAGACAGGGCGCAAGCTCAATCCGGTCTTCACTGCGATGCTCGGCTGCGCCAACGGGATCAAGGTCAAAACAAAAGACACAAACCAGAAAACTGCCACCCCGAACCCGTCTGCACTCACCGAGTACCGCAGACAATCCGGGATCAGGCGCGCGCCCTGTTTGAGGCAGGCTTGCCTGGTGAGTTGTGCGCGCCCCCGGATTGGCGAGGAACGCAGTGCATCG
>Ga0316187_10000118_pt1 | contig 49595 bp, 44 predicted proteins | sample CroRivburrow1_MG_FD_204927 | JGI IMG/M metagenome (GOLD analysis project Ga0316187, IMG submission 204927) | Coastal sediment microbial communities from Maine, United States - Cross River worm burrow 1 | ecosystem: Environmental > Aquatic > Marine > Coastal > Sediment | place: USA: Maine...
GATCTGGGCGGCGGTACGTTTGATATTTCCATCCTGCGCCTGCATCAGGGCGTCTTTGAAGTCATGGCCACGGCAGGGGATACCGCTCTCGGTGGTGATGACATGGATCGTGCCATTGCCGCGTGGGTAATGGGACAGGCCGGTCTGGGTGAAGACCTTAAGCACGGATTGCAACGCCGTCTGTTGCTTGCCGCCTGTGCTGCCAAAGAGGCACTCACTGACAGCGATCAGGTTGATATAGCGGTAGAACTTGAGAATGGAACAGAGTGGCGGGGTACACTGACCCGGCAGCGCATGGACGAACTGATCGAATCCCTGGTGCGTAAAACCCTGGGACCGTGCCGCCGTGTATTGCGCGATGCCGACCTGAATACTGCCGATATAAGTGAAGTCGTCATGGTGGGTGGTTCTACCCGGGTATTGAAGGTTCGCACCATGGTTGGCGAGTTCTTTGACCGCGAGCCGCTGGTGAACATCGATCCGGACAAGGTGGTCGCGGTCGGTGCAGCAATACAGGCCGATATTCTGGCGGGCAATAAACCGGAAGATTCCATGCTGCTGCTCGACGTTATCCCCCTGTCGCTGGGTGTCGAGACCATGGGTGGGTTGACCGAAAAGATCATTAAGCGTAATACCACCATACCGGTTTCCCGCGCACAGGATTTTACTACCTACAAGGATGGCCAGACAGCGATGGCACTGCACGTAGTGCAGGGTGAACGCGAACTGGTGGATGATTGCCGCTCGCTGGCGCGTTTCGAATTGCGCGATATGCCGCCCATGACTGCCGGCGCAGCACGTATACGCGTGACATACCAGGTGGATGCCGACGGCTTGCTAAGCGTCACTGCCGAGGAACAGACCAGTGGTGTGCAAGCTCACATTGCAGTTAAACCATCCTACGGTTTGTCGGATAACGAAATAGAGGGCATGCTACGGGATTCCATGGATCACGCTGAGGAAGACATGAAGGCACGCCGCCTGCGTGAACAGCAGGTGGAAGCGGACCGGGTGCTGGAAGCCTTGCAGGCGGCCATGCAGAAGGACGCCGACAGCTTCCTCAGTGATGAAGAACGCAGTGCTATTGAGCAAGCTGCAACCGAACTGGCCGCGTTACGCAATGGCAGTGACCACCGTGCGATTAAGACTGCAATCGAGAAACTTGAATCGGTAAGCAATGTGTATGTAGACCGCCGCATGAATGCCAATATCCGGAAAGCGATGGCGGGCCATGCCGTTGATGAGTTCAAATAGGTTAGTGAAGCGATGCCGCAGATAATTTTCCTGCCACACGAAGAAATATGTCCCGAAGGTGCCGTCGTCGAGGCGGAGCAGGGTACGACCATTTGCGATGCGGCGCTGGCAAGCGGTATAGAAATAGAACACGCTTGTGAAAAATCCTGTGCCTGTACTACGTGTCACATCTATGTGCGTGAAGGTTTCGATTCGCTTGAGGAATCGGACGAAAACGAAGACGATCTGCTGGACAAGGCGTGGGGTCTGGAGCCGGATTCACGTTTGAGTTGCCAGGCAAAGGTGGCAGGTGAAGACCTGGTTGTCGAAATTCCAAAGTACACCATAAATATGGTCAGCGAAAACCACTAAGGACTGAGACGATGAGCCTGAAATGGACCGATTCACTCGATATTGCTATCGAGCTCGAGGAAAAATACCCAGATGTCGACCCCCTGAATATAAATTTCGTGGATCTGCGTGGTTGGGTGCTTGGCCTGGATGAATTTGACGACGATCCGGAACATTCCGGTGAGAAGATTCTGGAAGCTATCCAGATGGCCTGGATCGAGGAACGCACATAGTCGGCGTTTGATTGTGCCCCTGTCTTTTAAACTCCCGCAATTACATGAGGTTGCCGGCCCGGTCCGGGATTACATCCGGCTCAGCCGGAAAAATCTGTTGCCGAACCGCGACATGATTCCCGATTGCCTGATTCCGGGCGGAGAATGTACACTACGCTATTCGATTCGCGCGGCTAAGTAGCAGAATTCTAGGGGGTTTAGCCGTGCCCACGGGGCTCCAGAGCAAAGGCATGAGCAGCAATAGCGAAAAAGTTAACTTACTGGAATTTGACCGGGCTGCAATGGCGGACTGGTTTGAGGCCCGTGGTGAGAAGCCGTTCCGCGCCCAGCAGGTGCTTAAATGGATTCACCAACAGGGCGTTGATAGTTTCGATGCCATGACCAACCTTGGCAAGGCGTTGCGTGCAGAACTTGAATCTGTTGCTGAAATCCAGGCCCTGAATGTTGCTGCTGACCGGAAGTCTGCTGATGGTTCGCGCAAATGGCTGTTCGAGCTGATTGACGGAAATCGTATCGAGAGCGTATATATTCCGGAAGCCGGGCGTGCCACCCTGTGTATTTCCTCCCAGGTCGGGTGCGTACTCAATTGTAGCTTCTGTTCGACGGCCCGGCAGGGGTACAACCGTAACCTGTCGACCGCTGAAATCATTGGCCAGCTGTGGATGGCCAGCCGCCTGTTGCGCGAGGATGGCTCGGCACCCGTATCGAATGTGGTGTTTATGGGAATGGGTGAACCGCTGCTTAACCTGGACAATGTCATACGGGCTACCCGTTTGATGCAGGATGATTTTGCCTATGCTCTGTCCAAACGCAGGGTGACCCTCAGTACAGCAGGCGTTGTCCCTGGTTTGAAGCAGTTACAGGAAATGACTGACATCAGCCTGGCGCTGTCATTACACGCGCCTGATGATGAATTGCGCGGCGAGCTGGTGCCATTGAACAAAAAGTATGCGATCAGGGAAGTGCTGCAGGCCTGTACCGACTATGTCGGTGAGGGGCGACGCCGTATCACCATAGAATACGTCATGCTGGACGGTGTGAATGACAGTGACAAACAGGCGAGAGCGTTGGCTCGATTGTTGCGCCATGTGCCTTCCAAAGTGAATCTGATTCCATTTAACCCTTTTCCTGAAACACGCTTTCGCAGAAGTAGTGCGGAGCGTATAGATCGTTTTCGCGACATTCTGCACCACGCGGGCATCGTAACGATTACCCGCAGGACACGGGGCGATGATATAGATGCAGCCTGTGGGCAACTTGCGGGTGATTTCAGAGACCGTACAAAGCGGCGGGAACGTCTTGCTGTTGCAGTGAGTGGAGAGTTGATTTGATGCGAAGTTCTATTGTCATATGGCTGATGACATCGGTGTTGCTACTCGGCGCCTGTACGTCGAACAAGAGCAAGTTTGCGAAACAGGAAAAAGGAGATCCTGCGGAAGTCAATACCCAGCTGGCGATCGGGTACATGCGCGAAGGCATGTATGAGCCCGCGATGGAGAAATTCAAGAAGGCATTGAAGCAGAATCCTAACCTGCAGATTGCGCACACATCTCTGGCCATCTTGTACGAGCGGCTCGGTGAGAATGAGCTGGCCGACAAGCATTACCGCAAAGCATATAACCTTAATCGCAAGGATTCGCTGACGCTGAATAACTATGGACAGTTTCTGTGCAGGGAGGGACGGCTGAAAGAAGCGGACAAGATGTTTGTGGAGGCGGTCAAGGATCCGCTCTACCGTTACCCGGAGACGGTCTACACCAACGCAGGGATTTGTGCACAAATGCGTCCTGATCCAGTCCTGGCGGATACATATTTTCGCAAAGCCCTGCAGGTAAATCCGGTGTACTCGCCAGCGTTGCGCGAGATGGTTAAAGGCAGCTTTGCAGAGGAAAAGTATCTTGCCACACGCGCCTATCTGCAACGTCTGCAGGAAACCACTACACTAACGCCGGAGTACCTATGGATAGGGGTGCGGACAGAAAATGCGCTGGGCGATAAGAATGCTGTATCCAGCTATACACTGATACTTAAGAACCAGTACCCGGAGTCGGATGAAACCCAGGCCCTCATTGAGTGGGAGCGAAAGTTGGGTGGGCGTTAGGGAAGACGTGACAGAAGAAGAGCAGACACAGCTGGACGGGCTTGCGGCAGTCGGTTCCAGACTTGCGAAAGTACGCGAGCAGCAACAGCGCACTGTCGAAAGTGTGGCATCTGACCTGCATTTGCGACTGGAGGTGGTGCGCGCTATCGAGAATGGCGATGAGGCACAGCTTCCCGCGGCGACATTCCTGCGTGGGTACGTAAAGGCCTATGCGCGCTTGCTGGAGATTGATGATGCTGCGCTGGTTGCCCGGTTGCCGGCTACCGCTGAGAATAATCCGGAGCCACTGAAACGCGTAGGCATGCGGCGGCGTCGTACAGGCATCTCCTTGCCTGCCGGCAAATGGTTTATCTGGAGCCTGGTGCTTGCGGGGCTGGTATTTCTGGTTGTCTTCGGTGCGCCTGTACTGGAGCGCCTGTGGACATCGACGGGCAGTAGTGAGGTAGCTTCAGATCAACTGCAGTTGCCGCAGGCAGAATCAGGCGAAGAGAACGAATCCGGGTTGCTGGCACTGCCGGAAACGCCGCTGCCGATTGAGCGCGGACTGGTTGAGCAGGAAGCAGTTGAGCAGGAAGCAGTTGAGCAGGAAGCAGTTGAGCAGGAAGCAGTTGAGCAGGAAGCAGTTGAGCAGGAAACGGTTGTCACAACCGGGCAGGAGTCTGTCGTGCAACCAGCTGCCGAACAGACCGCTGTAGAAAAACCGCTAGAGCCTGAACCGGTAACACAGGAAACAGCGGGCCCTGCACTGATCCAGATGCGTTTCAGCGAAGACAGCTGGGTGGAAATGGAGGCACATGGCCGCAAACTGGTGGTCGGTACTCAGTATGCCGGCAGCGAGCGCACGGTGCGCGCCGAACCTCCGATACTGATCCTGCTGGGTAATGCACCTGGCGTTGAACTTGTCTACCGGGGTGAAGTCGTGGATATAACGCCGTATCAGCGTGGCAAAGTGGCGCGTCTGACCCTGGAAGACTGATTATGTCGAATACCCTGCAAGCCATTCGAGGCATGAATGATATTCTGCCGGAGCAGACACCTGTCTGGCAGTTTGTCGAGGATACCGTTCGCAAGGTTCTGGAAAGCTATGGTTATCGGGAAATCCGCATGCCGATAGTCGAAAAGACGGACTTGTTCAAACGCTCGATTGGCGAAGTAACGGATATTGTTGAAAAGGAAATGTATACCTTTACGGATCGCAATGGCGACAGCCTGACGCTGCGGCCTGAAGGTACGGCCGGCTGTGTGCGTGCCTGCATTCAGCACAGCCTGATTAACCGGCAGACACAGCGCCTGTGGTATACGGGGCCCATGTTCCGCCACGAGCGCCCCCAGCGAGGTCGCTACCGCCAGTTTTTCCAGATTGGGGTAGAGGTGTTCGGGCTGGAAGGCCCGGATGTTGATGCTGAGATGCTGATGATGACTGCGCGCTTGTGGCAACATCTGGGTCTGAAGCAGATGTCTCTGCAAGTGAATTCGCTGGGTACGGCAGAAGTGCGCGCGGATTACCGGGAAGCGCTGGTGGCGTACTTGCGCACAGTTTATGAGCAACTTGATGAGGACAGTCAGCGGCGACTGAACACCAATCCTCTGCGTATCCTGGACAGCAAGAATACAGCTGTACAAGCACTGCTTGAAGGCGCGCCGGCGCTTGCTGATTTTCTTGACGAGGATTCAAAGGCACATTTCAGCGCCCTGTGTGGGCAGCTGGACAGTGCCGGCATCAGTTATGTCATAAACCCGCGTCTGGTGCGTGGCCTGGATTATTACGGTCGCACTGTCTTTGAATGGGTGACCGACCAACTCGGTGCGCAGGGCACGGTATGCGCCGGTGGTCGCTATGATGTGCTGGTCGAATTCCTGGGTGGCCATGCAACGCCGGCTGTTGGTTTTGCAATGGGACTGGAGCGTCTGATTGCCTTGCTGGAAAAACAGGGAGTGGAACCGCCGGATATGTCACCCCACCTCTATGTTGTGACGGTCGGCGAACAGGCGCAGCAGCAGGGGTTGCTGTTGTCTGAACGTTTGCGCGATGCTTTGCCGGGGCTGCGTCTGGTAACCCACTGCGGCAGTGGCAGCTTCAAAAGCCAGTTCAAGAAGGCGGATCGAAGCGGCGCGCATTATGCGTTGATATTGGGTGATGATGAAGTGCAGCGGCGCGAAGCCGGTATAAAGCCCCTGCGTCATCGCGAGGAGCAGCAAACTGTTTCCTTCGATGAACTTAACGACAGGCTGGCAGACTTGCTTGGTTTGCAGCTGAACTGATTTTTATTTTGGGAGACTATCCGATGAGTGACTCGGAAAAAGAACAAATTGAAGCGTTACATAAATGGTGGAAGGAAAACGGCAGCTCGATTATCACAGGTCTGTTACTTGGTGTGTCGATCCTGGTGGGTGGCAAGGCCTGGTTTAGTTACCAGGAAACGCAGTCACTGAATGCATCCAATATCTACGCGATGATGATGGCCGCGTCGCAGGCGGGGCAACCGGAAGAAGTGCGTAACCAGGCCAACAAGCTGATTACCGACTACACAGAATCCGCCTATGCACCTTTGGCATCGTTGCTGCTGGCCAGGCTGGCAGTGCAGCAAGGTGAGCTTGCCGCAGCGCAGGCACAGTTACAGTGGGCGATGGACCATGCAGATTTGATTGAAGTCAGGCATGAGGCGCGCATACGCCTGGTGCGCGTTATGATTGCGCAGCAGCAATATGAGCAGGCTGTGCAGTTGCTCGCCTCGGTGACGGATCCGGGCGGCTACGCTTACCTGTATGCCGAACTGGAGGGTGATATTGCAGTAGCCGAGGGGAAACCGGAAAAGGCTGCAAGTGCCTATAAAAAGGCGCTGGACAAGATGCCGTCACAGGCACCGAATCAGGGCTATCTAATGGCAAAATTCGAAGACGTCAGAGGTGCGGTTTCAGCAGGCCCATGACGCGCTTCGTTTCACTACTGCTGATTCTTGGCGCGCTGTCAGGATGTTCTCTGTTCGGTGATGACGATAATTCCGAGCCACCGGCCAAGCTGGAGCCATTCGAGAAACAGGCTCGACTGGTCAGTCTGTGGAGTCGTGATACCGGTGAGGGTACCAGGGAACAGCGCGTAAAGCTGATACCTGCGGTTTACCGTGAACGCGTATATGCCGCTGACCGGAACGGTACGGTGCTGGCTTACGAGCTGGATAGCGGTAAACAGGTTTGGCGCAGCAAAACCGGTTTGGCAATTTCTGCGGGAGCCGGAGTTGGCGATGGCCTGGTATTGGTGGGTAGCAGTGAAGCAAAACTGGTAGCGCTGGATGCCGATACTGGTGAAGAGCTTTGGCGTACCTCGGCATCCAGTGAAATCCTCTCCGTTCCGCAGGTCAGCGATGGTGTGGTGGTGGTACAGGCAGTAGACGGTACTATTGCCGGTCTGGATGCCAGCGATGGCAAGCGCTTGTGGATACACGATCGCTCTGCACCGGTGTTAACGCTACGTGGTACCAGTACCCCGCTGGTCGTGCAGGGTGTAGTGCTGGCGGGTTTTGCCAATGGCAAGATGACTGCGCTGGAGCTACGTAGTGGTCGCCAGGTGTGGGAAGTGGCGGTTGCCGTATCACGCGGGCGTTCGGAGTTGCAACGTATCGTTGATCTTGATGCCGATGCAGAGATTCGCGATGGAGTTCTTTATGTTGCCAGCTACCAGGGGCGGATTGTGGCAATTTCATTGCAGGACGGGCGCATGCTGTGGAATCGTGACATGTCGGCCTATGCAGGGATTGCCGTTGATAACCGGCAGGTCTATGTCAGTGATGCAGACAGCGAAGCCTGGGCGCTGGACCGGCGCACGGGCGCATCGCTCTGGAAGCAGGGGATACTGCGCCGCCGTGATCTGACCGCACCCGTGGTCACCGGCGAGTTTGTGGGTGTAGGCGATTTTGAAGGCTATGTTCACTTGCTGACTCAAGACGAAGGTCTCATTGCCGGTCGTGTGCGTGTTGACAAGGCGGGCATACAGGCAGCGCCTGTTGCGCTGTCAGGAGATCGGCTGCTGGTGCTGGGTGCGGGCGGTAAACTGGTGCTCTACCAGCTCGAGCTGGTCGAATAATCGACCCGCAGTGAGTCCCGATGCTTCCCGTTATTGCAATAGTAGGCAGGCCAAACGTTGGTAAATCCACGCTGTTCAACCAGCTGACGCGTAGTCGAGATGCACTGGTCGCGGACTATCCGGGTCTGACTCGCGACCGACAATACGGCAACGGGAAGCTGGGTGACAGTCCCTGCCTGGTGATCGATACCGGTGGCCTTGTCGGCGGCGAACAGGGGCTGGACGGTCTTATGGCCGACCAGGTATGGCTGGCCGTCGAAGAAGCCGACGCTGTTATATTTCTGCTCGATGCCCGAGACGGTATAAATCTCAGCGACGAGCAGATTGCAGAGCGCCTGCGCCGCAGTGGCAAACCGATTCATCCGGTGCTGAATAAAATGGACGGCATGGATGCCAATGCTGTCATTGCCGATACCTGGGCATTGGGGCTGGGCGAAGCAGCACAAATTGCGGCTATGCGTGGTAGCGGTGTCAGGTCGTTGATCAATAAGGTGCTGGCGGAAATACCTGCAACCGGGAGCGCCGAAGAAGGCCTGCCGGTTGAAGCGAAGGGTATTCGTATCGCCGTTGTCGGACGGCCTAATGTCGGCAAGTCAACTCTCATCAACCGCATGCTGGGAGAGGAGCGGGTGCTGGCCTTTGATCAGCCTGGCACTACCCGTGACAGTATCTATATTTCACTGCAGCGCGATGGTGACGACTATACGCTTATCGATACTGCCGGCATGCGGCGGCGCAGCAAGGTCAATGAACCGATCGAGAAGTTCAGTGTCATAAAAACACTGCAGGCGATCAACGATGCGCACGTTGCGATACTGGTGCTGGATGCGCACAGTGACGAAGTATCCGAGCAGGATGCCACGCTGGCCGGACACATTGTCGAAAGTGGTACCGCGCTGGTGCTGGCCATCAACAAGTGGGATGGGCTGGATGACGACCAGCGCAAGTGGTTTCGTGATCAGCTGGATCGTAGATTACCCTTCCTGGACTTTGCCGAGCAGTATTTCATTTCGGCGTTACATGGAAGCGGTGTCGGCGAGCTGTTCCATGCCATACAGACGGCGTACCAGGCAGCCCTGATCAAGGTAAGTACGCCGCAATTGACACGCCTGCTCGAACAGGCCGTCCATGAACATCAGCCGCCCCTGGTCAGGGGGCGCCGGATCAAGCTGCGCTACGCGCATCAGGGCGGGCAGAATCCGCCTGTCATTGTCGTGCATGGTAACCAGACGGCCCGTTTGCCACATACCTACAAGCGTTACCTGGGCAACTATTTCCGCAAAGCGCTGCAGCTGGTAGGGACGCCGGTCAGGATGGAGTTCAAGACCGGTGATAATCCATACGCGGACAAGCGCAACACGCTCACACCTAGACAGCAGAGGTCCAGAAAACGTATGCTTCGCCACGTAAAAAAATAACATCCCGCTGCCACCGCTTATGTTACGAATAAAAAAACTCGTATGGCTTGTGTTGCTGTCTTTGCTGTTTGCAGGGTGTGCCGTTCGTTCTCCCTACCAGGAGGCAAGCGACCCGCTGGAACCGGTAAATCGTATCGTTTACGAGTTCAATGACGGGCTTGACCGGTTCGTATTGAAGCCGGTTGCAAAGGGTTACCAGGAATACGTTCCATCCCCGGCGCGAACCGGCGTGCGCAATTTTTTCAACAATATCAACGAACCGATCACCATCGTTAACAACGTCCTGCAGGGCAAGCCGGGCCAGGCTGCCGGCGATACCATGCGTTTTGGTTTCAACACAATATTTGGTGTGCTGGGCCTGTTCGATGTCGCGACCGGCTGGGGTCTCGAATTGCACAAGGAAGATTTCGGGCAAACCTTCGGTGTCTGGGGCTTCGGTGAGGGCTGGTATCTGATGCTGCCGTTACTGGGGCCCAGTGTTGTGCGTGATGCGGCGGGCCTGCCGATCGAATACCAGATGGACCTGATTGCACGGAATACCTCGGACGTCACCAGGTACTCTGCCTACACCCTGTTATTTATCAGTAAGCGTGCGGATCTTTTATCGGCCTCGGATGTGCTGGATAGTGGATCTGTGGACTCCTACCTGCAAGTGCGAGAAGCGTATCGACAGAAACGCTGGTATGATATTCATGACGGCAATCCACCCGATGAGGATTTCTCTGACAAAGAATTGTTCGGGGACTAGATGAATGGTGCACCGGAAGAGGATGTTGCTGCGTGGAGCGGTGAAGTAGCCCGTTTTTCAGCCCACCTGAAAGATACGGGGCAGGCTTTCCTGTTTCGCGAGGAAGCCGGTGACCAGCAGGTCCATGTACGCTTTACCGGACCCTACCAGGGAAAGGATGTCGTCTGGGATTGCTGTTTTGTCACCCTGGCGCGTGAATCGCAGCAGGCTGACCGCGGGTCGTCTGAAGCGGGCAGAAGTTTCATTGATATCGGTGAACCGGTTGCGTGCGGGACGCCACTGAGGGTCGGTTTGGCCCTGCAGCGTATTGACCTTCCCGCGATTCAGAAAATGATTATCATGATCCGTAATTACAAGCATCTGCGGCAGGGTCGCCACACTTTTGGAGAGCGCAACATCAATCCCTGACTGTGACGCCGCAGCGTTCAAGGTAGATAAGCACCAGTTCCCGGTGTGTCTGACCGCACTGCTTCAATAGTTCCAGAAATATCTTTTTGTGCACGATGACCTGTGTGGGGGTAGCAAGGACCGGTGTGTCGTGCGAAGCCGGAAAACTGTGTTCGGTGGGATCGGTGCCGTCCAGCAAGTCGGGAACGCCGGTTTCCAGAGCGCTGGCAATGCGTTCGATATTGTCCAGCCCGATATTGTGTTCCGCGCGTTCGACAGCACCGATATAGCTGCGGTTCAGTCCGCTGAGTTCAGCGAGAACCTCCTGTGACCAGCCCTGGCTGGTGCGTAACAGCCGTACCCGTTGCGCCAGCCGCTTCCTTGCGTTTGATTTCATGGGACGACATTACAAGCAAGTTCGAGGGCATCGTCGACAGACTATGAGTAGCATATTGATGCAAATATGCAGTAGCCGGTCTGGAGAAGAACGGAACCTGATAATGAGTGGCTGGTTCGCGTACCCGATCCTGTTGCCGATTGATCAGCAGTACGGAGGTGGGCACACGCAGTGCGCTCGCCAGTCGCTCAAGGTTATCCAGGCCGACATTCCGCTCACCACGTTCAATGGCGCCTACATAGGTGCGGTGCAGTCCGCTCTGCTCGGCAAGCTGTTCCTGGCTCCACCCGTTCAGGCAGCGGAAATAACGCACATTACGCGACAGGATGCGGCGGGTATTCTCTTCCATGGTGACGTCCTCGCCAAACACTCTGAGTGGGTGTTGACACTAAGGTTGGCTGTGGTCGGTCGGCGGTAACTGATCCAGAAATAACGTGGGATCCACACGTGCATCATTCAGGCTGACGCCCCAGTGCAGATGGGCCCCTGTTACCCGCCCGGTCTTGCCCACTGCACCAATCACATCTCCGATTTTTACAGTCTGGCCGGGCTTCACATCGACGCGCGACATATGGCAGTACATGGTAACCAGCCCCTGGCCGTGGTCTATGAAAACCGTATTGCCGTTAAAGAAGAAATCACCGGTATCCAGGATACGCCCGCTGGCTGGTGCTGCGATCGGTGCGCCTTCGGCAGCAGCAAGGTCCAGACCGCTATGCGGTTTGCGCGCCTGCTCATTGAAAAAACGTCTCAGTCCAAACGGACTGCTGACCGGGCCTTTTACAGGCAGTGAAAAACGCAGGGTATCCGGAGTATGTTCATTCCAGGTGGCAAGTGCCTGTTTGATGCGCTGCTGTTCCCGTCCGATGCGTTCCATATCGCGTTTCTCGGGATTAACCATACGCTTGTTCTTCAGGGTGATGTGCTGGCTGGTATAGGTTTTTTCCAGCACCGCGAAATCCAGCGTTGTGTGCTCTCTATCCGCATATTCAACCTTCAGCGTGTGGGTACCGGGCTTTGCAGCAAGAGGTAAGCCGACAACAGCGGAATAGACGTCGCCACTGGCTAACACCATAACCGGTTTCCCATTATAGCTGACCCGTGGCGCCGCATCCGAGGCGGGCAGTTCGATCACTGCCACACCGCCTGGAACCGGGGAATTGTCGGGCAGGCCGCCGGCGAGTATTGCGGGCGACAGCAGCGCCCCGGCACTAAAAAAAAGCAGTATGGGTATCAGCTCTAACCATTTCATGACGCATCTGTCCCTGTCACTTTGCTGAGTATGCGGCCCCTGGCGAGCCGTGTTTCCAGTGTGTCGCCGCTGCGAACCTGTTCCACACTGTGGACCACCGAGCCGTCGGTTTGTTGCAGCGTAATCGAGTAACCACGCTGTAATGTCGCCAGCGGGCTGATGCTATCCAGTGCGCGAGACAGGATGGCCAGTTTCTCTCGATGGTGCGATAACTGTGTATTTATACAGTATTCCAGCCGCTGTGCCAACTGTGCCGCCTGGTTAGCCAGCCGTTGCAGCCGCTGTTGCGGGCTGCACTGCGCAAGCCTGCCCTGCAGGGTATCCAGTCTGGCCTGCCGCCGTGAGCTCGTGAGTTCCCAGGCCCTGGCCCGCCGTGCTTCCAGGTCATCCAGCCGTTGCGCCTGCTGTTGCAACTGGCGTCCGGGATGAGCCTGCCCGATGCGCCTGACCAGCCAGCCGAGTTGCTCCCGCATGGTTTGCAGGCGCTGACGGGTATGTGTTTTCAGACGACTTTCAAGCTGCCGGACCAGACTTGTGAGCTCATTCCGATCAGGGCTGAGCAGTTCGGCGCCGGCCGAAGGCGTGGCGGCACGTTGATCGGCGACAAAATCACTGATGACAAAATCGATTTCGTGGCCGACTGCAGAAACAACGGGGATCTGGCAGGCGTAGACGGCCCGGGCGACCATCTCCTCATTAAATGACCACAGGTCTTCCAGTGAGCCGCCGCCGCGGGTCAGCAGCAGGACATCACACTCGGCGTGTGTTTCAGCCGTGTGAATTGCAGCGACGATTTGCCGGGCGGCGTCCTCTCCCTGCACCTGGGTTGGATAGATAATGACAGGGATTGCCGGAAATCGTCGTTTCAGGACTGTCAGTGCATCACGGATGGCAGCGCCGCTGGGTGACGTTATTACGCCAATGCAGCGCGGCAGGTCAGGCAAGGCGCGCTTGTGCTCCGCGTCGAACAGGCCTTCCTTGTGCAACTGGTTCTTAAGCTGTTCAAAGGCCCTGCGCAGTGCTCCGTCGCCGGCTTCTTCCATGTGGTTGACGATAAGCTGGTAGTTGCCGCGCGCCTCGTACAGGCTGACCTGGGCCTGGATCAACACCTGCGTGCCATTCTCCGGGGTGAAGTCCAGGCGTATGGCGCGGTTGCGGAACAGCGCGCAGCTGACCTGTGCGCGGGCGTCTTTCAGCGTGAAATACAGGTGGCCGGAGGCCGGGCGGGCCAGGTTGGAGATTTCGCCCTCAACCCACAGACGCTGAAAACCGGACTCCAGCAGGTCGCGTGCTTCCCGGTTCAGGCGGGCAACGCTGTACACATCCCGTTGCGGGGAACCGTCAATTACATCGGGCATACGCAGATCATACGCAAAATAATCTGCCAGGTTAACGAAAAGCGGCCGGATCGCGGTTTACCAGCCGCCCCGCAAAACCTATAATTGAGCGCTTATATCCGACGCGACCACGGTGTACCGCATGCTGCGTATTTCTGAGCAATCCCTGACATTTGACGATGTTTTACTCCTGCCGGCCCATTCGATGGTGGTGCCGAAGGATGTGGACCTGGCGACGCAGCTGACGCGGGATATCCGGCTCAATATTCCGCTGCTTTCGGCAGCGATGGATACCGTCACCGAATCCCGGCTGGCTATTGCCATGGCGCAGGAGGGGGGGATCGGTATTGTGCACAAGAATATGACCATCGAGCAGCAGGCCGATCATGTACGCCTGGTCAAGAAGTACGAAAGTGGCGTTATCAAGGATCCGATCTGTGTCAGCCCCACTACCAGTATCCGCGAGGTGCTGGAGCTCACGCGGCAACACAATATTTCAGGTGTTCCGGTGGTGGATGGCAAAGACCTGGTCGGCATCGTTACCAACCGGGATTCCCGTTTCGAGACCCGCTACGATGCCCCGGTATCGTCAATTATGACCGGCCGGGACAAACTGGTGACCGTCAGGGAAGGCGCTGAACGCGACGAGGTGATACAGCTGCTGCACCAGCATCGTATCGAGAAAGTACTGGTAGTGGACGATGACTTCCAGTTGCGCGGCATGATCACTGTCAAGGATATCCAGAAGGCCAGCGATAAACCCAACGCCTGCAAGGACGAGCTGGGCCGCTTGCGGGTTGGTGCAGCGGTGGGTGTCGGTGCCGGCACCGACGAACGTGTTGATGCGCTGGTCGAGGCGGGTGTTGATGTAGTGGTGGTCGATACCGCGCACGGCCATTCGGAAGGGGTTCTGGAGCGGGTACGCTGGGTTAAAAAGCACCACCCCGATCTGCAGGTGATTGGCGGAAATATCGCCACGGCGGCCGCTGCGCGGGCGCTGGTCGATGCCGGCGCCGACTGTGTCAAGGTTGGCATAGGGCCCGGCTCTATTTGCACCACACGTATTATCGCCGGTGTTGGTGTGCCGCAGATCAGTGCGGTTGCCAATGTAGCGCATGAGCTTAAAAGCAGTGGTATCCCTCTTATTGCGGACGGCGGTATTCGCTACTCCGGCGATATGTCCAAGGCGGTAGTCGCGGGCGCCTACTCCATCATGATTGGCAGTATGTTTGCCGGCACCGAGGAAGCCCCGGGCGAAGTTGAGCTTTTTCAGGGGCGTTCCTACAAATCCTACCGCGGCATGGGTTCACTGGGTGCCATGGGCAGCCAGCAGGGCTCCAGCGACCGTTATTTCCAGGAAGACAGCGCTTCCGACAAGCTGGTGCCGGAAGGTATCGAAGGCCGTGTGCCCTACAAAGGTCCGCTGCAACCGGTTATCCATCAGCTCATGGGCGGCCTGCGTTCCAGCATGGGCTATACCGGTTGTGCAACCGTAGAGGAGATGCGCACCAAACCGGAGTTTGTCCGCGTCACCAGCGCCGGCATGGCGGAAAGCCATGTGCACGATGTAACGATTACCAAAGAAGCCCCGAACTACCGTGCCTGAGCACGATATCCACGCGCACCGGATCCTGATACTGGATTTCGGTTCCCAGTACACACAGCTGATTGCGCGCCGCGTGCGCGAGATCGGCGTGTATTGTGAAATCCATCCCTGGGATATAGACGAGCAGACACTGCGCGTTTTCCACCCGCACGGTGTGATCCTGTCGGGCGGCCCGGAAACGGTAACCGGCGGCGATGCACCAGCAGCACCGCGGCTGGTGTTTGAGCTGGGTGTTCCGGTACTCGGCATATGCTACGGCATGCAGACCATGGCGGCGCAGCTGGGTGGCAGTGTCGAGAATGCCGACCACCATGAATACGGGTATGCGCAAGTGCGCGCGCGCGGTCATACGCGTCTATTGAAGGATATTGAAGATCATACCAGCGAAGATGGCTTTGGCCTGCTGGACGTATGGATGAGCCATGGCGACCGGGTCGTCGAGCTGCCCTCCGGTTTTAAACTTATGGCGAGTACCGACTCTGCGCCGATAGCGGGTATGGCCGATGACGAGCGCGGCTATTACGGTTTGCAGTTTCACCCCGAGGTGACGCATACCCAGCAGGGTGGGCGGATTCTGCAGCGTTTTATTCTCGATATCTGTGGCTGCGAAGCGTTGTGGATTGCCGGTAATATCGTAGAGGAAAGTATCCGGCAGGTGCAGGAGCAAGTGGGTAAGGATGAAGTCCTGCTGGGGTTATCCGGCGGCGTTGACTCCTCAGTGGTTGCCGCACTTTTGCACAAGGCTATCGGTGACCAGCTGACCTGTGTGTTCGTCGATACCGGCCTGTTGCGCTACCGGGAAGGTGACCAGGTCATGGCCACGTTTGCGGAGCACATGGGTGTACACGTCATTCGTATCGATGCCGAGGCACGTTTCCTGAAAGCTTTGGAAAACCAGACCGATCCTGAACGCAAGCGCAAGATTATCGGAAATCTTTTCGTCGAAATATTTGAAGAAGAATCCGAGAAGCTCGCCAACGCGAAGTGGCTGGCGCAGGGTACGATATATCCCGATGTCATCGAATCAGCCGGCGCAAAAACCGGCAAGGCACACTTGATCAAATCGCACCACAACGTCGGTGGTCTACCCGAGCACATGAAGCTGGAGCTGCTGGAGCCGTTACGGGAACTGTTCAAGGATGAAGTGCGCAAGCTGGGTGTCGAGCTGGGTTTGCCCTACGACATGGTGTATCGGCACCCGTTTCCCGGCCCCGGGCTCGGAGTGCGTATCCTCGGGCAGGTGAAAAAGGAATACGCAGACCTGCTGCGGCTGGCTGATCATATCTTCATCGAGGAACTGCACAAGCACGACCTTTACAACAAGACCAGCCAGGCGTTCGCGGTATTCCTGCCGGTCAAGTCGGTGGGGGTCACCGGCGATGGCCGCCGCTATGACTACGTGGTGGCGTTGCGAGCTGTCGAAACGATTGATTTCATGACGGCGCGCTGGGCGCACCTGCCCTACGAATTTCTCGATCATGTATCGCGCCGGATTATAAATGAAATATCCGGAATCTCCCGTGTCACCTACGATATTTCCGGCAAGCCGCCGGCCACCATCGAGTGGGAATAACGCAGCAGGACATCGATAAGCACTGGATGGAGTATGCGCTGGGCCTGGCCGAACAAGCCGCCGCGCAGGACGAAGTGCCGGTCGGTGCTGTTATTGTCCTGGATGATGAGATACTCGGTGAAGGCTGGAACCGGCCGATATCCAGCAACGACCCAACCGCACACGCCGAAATTGTTGCCCTGCGTGCCGCTGCGCAAGCGCTGGGGAACTACCGTCTTGGCGGTGCTACACTTTACGTCACGCTGGAGCCGTGCCTGATGTGTTCCGGTGCCATGATTCATGCCCGTATCGAACGCCTGGTGTTCGGTGCCAGCGACCCCAGGCGCGGCGCAGTCGACAGCACGGGCCGTGTGTTCGAAACCCAGGGACTGAATCATCACGTGCAGCACGAGGGGGGGGTTATGTCAGAACAATGCAGTCGCCGCTTACAGGCTTTTTTCCAGGAACGCCGCTCATGAAACAACTTCTTGTATCGTTATCCGTCACCATCTGCGCCCTGTTAACAGTATCCGCTGCCTGTGCAGAATCCGAATACCCGCCCGCCACCGTCGAGATGGAACTGATCAAGGTGTCAGAGCATGTTTACTATGCACAGGGAACCCCCGGCATCGCTACCGATAACCAGGGCTTCATATCCAATGCGGGTGTCGTAGTGACCGAAGAGGGCGTAGTGTTATTTGATGCGCTGGGAACGCCATCGCTGGGTGACCTGCTGCTGAAAAAGATTCGCGAAATTACCGACAAGCCGGTTGTGCGTGTGGTTACCAGTCACTATCACGCTGACCACATCTACGGATTGCAGGTGTTCGAGGAGCAGGGCGCCGAGGTTTGGGCGCCGCCGGGCGCGGAGACCTACCTGGCATCGGAGGGTGCGCAAGAGCGGCTGGAAGAAAGACGATTTTCCCTGGAACCCTGGGTCAACGAAACTTCCCGACTGGTGGTGCCGGATCGTTATGTCGAGGAACAGGAGTCCTTTGATCTGGGCAAGGTACGCTTTACGCTGACACCCGTCGGTGCGGCGCACTCAGACGGCGACCTGACCCTGTACGTAGAGCCGGACCGGGTGCTGTTTTCCGGTGATATAATTTTTGAAGGCCGCGTACCGTTTCTCGGAGATGCAAATTCACGTCACTGGCTGGACGTGCTGAAACGTATGGAATCCCAGAAACTGGCGGCACTGGTACCCGGACACGGCGCCGCGGCCGCCAATCCCGACCGCGCTGTATCCCAGACCCGCCGCTACCTCTCCTTCCTGCGCGAGAAAATGGGTGAATCGGCGGCCGACCTGGTGCCCTTCGATGAAGCCTACCAGGCGGTGGACTGGTCCGGGTTTGCCGATCTGCCCGCATTCGCCGAAGCCAACCGCCGCAATGCGTACCAGGTTTACCTGTCGATGGAGGCTGAAGAGCTGTCCGAATAAAAAACTCCTCAGTGTGTCCCTGCAGGAGTAACCGTTCCAGCTTATCAGGAAGAAACCATTACCTTTGCCCTGCCCAGGCAGTTGCGCTCTACCAGCAATCCTGAACCGTAAGTCCGGCGTTAGCACCCTGCATGCCTTTGGTACCCAGTTGGTTCAGGGTAAGGGTGCCGCACCTGTCTGTTGCCTGCGGGCCTATCGGTACTGCCGTAACAAGGAAAGTAGTGTTAGGAAGTCCCGGCGTAACCACAAAATTATAGGCGGGGGTGCCTCCGTCAATCGGGCAGGTGGCGGCGCCGCCGAGAATGCCGCCTGGTGCAAAGCCGGCTGGTATTCCCCCGGGATAGCTGCCTGCCAGGCTAAAGCTTTGCTCCATGGCGTTGGCGAGGAGTTCCAGTTCGCCAGCGCAGTTGCTGCGCTTGGATTCGCGTACATACTGCTGATAGGAAGGAAAGGCGATCGCGGAAAGTATGCCGATGATGACGAGAACGATCATCAGTTCCATCAAGGTGAATCCGCTGTCTTTTACCGGCTGAGTGAGTTTATGTTTGTGGCTAACTGGTTTCATTGATCTGGTCCTTTTTAGATCAATCTTCGTCCGCAGAAATGCTGCGAAGATCAAAGTTGTCCGGCAGGAGGCGAATCTCGTGAATTTGCTGGCCGGAATCGCTGCTGTAGCTGTTCGCAACAATTTTTGAGCCCTGTCGGAGTTTGTCGGGATTGACGATTTGGTCCTTCTCATTACGAATACGAATATTGGGGCTCAGCTGATAGAGCATGTCACCAATAACGATTTGGCCGGATTGCACATCGACCCGGTCAATAACACCCGCGATCTTGTAGTCATAGTCGGCAGCGGCCGAGATGCCGGCCGCCCCGAAACCGGTCAGCAGATACATAAGCAGGATGGCTATAGTCTTTTTCATGGTTAACTCCAGTCAATCAGTGTGTTTGTGATACCGTCGCCGCTAAGGGCCTGCTTATCTCTCCAGACCTGTCCAGGACATTCTGCTCGGAGACTGCGGACCCGAGGGCTGGACGTTCTCAAACACCACGGATCCGTCCGAGTTGGCGGTAACTCGCTTATCGGATATGAAACGCGATTCCGTGGGGATACCGGATGACTTGGTGCCCACCGAAACAGTCGTGCCGAGCATATCGAGGCCGTCGAAATTGCCATCGCCGTTAATGTCGATAGGTTGGAAGCTCGGTGCCCCACCATTTAACATGTCGACCGCCATGAGCCAGCCAGTGCCGCCTGCGGCACAGGTTGTAGTCGAGGGTATCATGGTGTTGAAGAACACCAGGCTGCCGAAGGCCAGTGAATTGGTTACGGAGCGTTCCATCTGGGTTGGCAGCGGGATCTTCCAGCCGCGCTGGGTGGCATAGTCGACAGCATTGTCGGAGATGGTACGGATCTCGATACCATTGGTTATGTCGTCGGTAATCTGCTGTGCCTCCAGCATATCCGGGTCAAGATCGCCCGACCCGGCATCCCACACACCGTAGAAGGTTTGTGCAGCCGTCGAAACACTGTCGGTGGGCGTGATGTACTGCCCGGTGCCGAAAAATACCATCAGGTTCGGCAGGGTGGTGACGCCACGGATGAAGGGGTGCCTGGCGATGGCCGGCTTTGAGGTAATTGGCTGCCGGTTACTGGCGGTACAGGGTGTCGTATCACACGCGGTGAAAAGCGGTGTATAAGACGGGCTGTTGCCAAAAGCGGATCTCCAGTTCGTGGTGTTGATGCTGCTGACATCGAACACCCACATCTTGCCGTGCAGGTCGCCGGCGTAAATCCGGTCCACGCTACCGTCACCGTTCAGGTCGACGGTTGCGGGCGTCGACATACCGTTACAGTCGCTGCCCGGGTCACTGCAATCACCGTTGGCAATGGTGCCGGCGCCTGTTTCCAGCATGATGGGTGCCAATAAATTGGATCCATCCAGGTACACAATGAATACCTTTGAAGTGCCATCGCCGCTTGGATCGCTGTTGTATCCGTTACCGAATATGGCTGCCCACTTGCCGTTATTCATTTTGCCGACCTTGATATCACTGAAGGTATATCCCAGATCGTTGTGGGTGAACTCCCACAAGACATTGCTGGTAACACCGCCGGCGGTGACAAGGGTCGCCGGGTCGGTGACATCGATGGCGAACAGGCCTTTGCCGCCGCCTCGCAGGCCGCCAATCAGAATGGAATGCCATGCGGCTGTGCCGCTACCCGTGTCGACGAAGGCATCCGTCACATTTGCGGATAAGTCAACATAGTAGCTGTGTACATAACCGGGTTCTGTCAGATGGTGCAGTCCCTCGCCATTAGCCGTCGAAAACAGCATGCCGGGGATGTAGGCAAAGCGTTCCACACCCGTAGCGTCGAAAGCGTGCAGCATGCCGTCGTTCGAGCCTACGTAGGTCATGCCGGTTCGCGTCGCATAGGTGTTGACGAAGTCACGGTACGGCGTGGCTTCTATATTGGCCGGATAGCGGGTGCCCGGCGGGCCAACGTAAATGGGGCTGGAATGGATAATGTCGCCCAGGCGGCTGCTGCGCTCACGCAGGACCTTGCTGCTGAAGGTGTTAGCACCCGAGTCCGTGTAACTGCAGCTCAGTGCGCTGTCTTCTTCGCAGCCGTGTTTGCCGCGGATGTAATCCAGACGTGCCATACCCGCGGCTTCGGTGTCCATTGTGCCCAGGGCATTGGTGCGCAGGTCATTTTGCTGCGCAGTGGTCAGATCGTCCCACAGGAACTTGATGCCACCGGTACCATCGTAAGTCACCAGGTTTCGTGAGGCCGCCGTGCGTACATCCAGATCGGTCGAGGCCTGCCAGGCAATCGGTCCCAGGCTGAGCGATCGTGTTACAGGATTTAGAATCAGATCAAAGGCAGTGACATCACCCGACCAGCGGTCAGAGTTGAATGAGGCCTTCAACAGCTTGGTATCGGTCTGCAGGCTGGTCGAGTTAAAGGAAACCGCTGCTGCCGTACCGGTCCGGTCGGCGATATCGGCGATCGACTCGTTCATCGAGTCGATCAGCTGTTGCGGATTACCTGCGCTCAGGAACTTCCCGCGCCCGTTGTATGCCGCATGACGCAGATCATCAATAGTATTGATTGTGTTACTGACAGGTGTGGGCCAGGCAAAGCCGGCGTCGCCCGGGTTGAGCGTATCCGGCAGAGTGCCGCGGATGCCAAAGGCAACTGTATAAGTAACCATATGCTGGGCGGAGTTGTTATCTATGCCTTCTATCGTGCGTACATTGTTGGGCATGTTGGTGTCGAGATCGCGCTCGTAGTAGTGCATGGCAACGTCGGCCAGCGTGTTGCTGACGCCAGCGGCACCGTCGGCGTAAAGCCCACCGTCATAAATTGTGCTGTTATCGGTATCAGTATTACCGACCGCGGGATCGCCCCCGTTCCAGAAGCCGTCCGACATCAGAATAGTGAAGTTCTGCTGGCATTCGCCGCCCTGACCAGCGGGCAGTATCGGTGAAGAGCCCCAGCCGGAATTGCCCTCATAGTATTCACCCACATCTTCCAGCGACTGCCTCAGCGGCGTGCCGCCTGAAGAGTTAACGCGGTAGAGATTACGCATCAGATTGTTCTTGTTGGTCTGCGCCGTCGTGTTGATGGGCGTCGAGATATCATCGATATCCGTTATCAGGGTACGTACAGTGTTGTTGTTGTGCAGTGTCGCAAGTCCCACTCTGGAACTCGAATCCTTGATGATCTGGCCCAGTGCGCGTTTCGCGACGTACTCACGTTTGCGGTAGTAGCTGAACCAGTTGGCATAGTTGGTCTGTTCAGCGGCTGATAGCGAACTTACATTCACGCAACCCGCACTGCCACCACAATTTGTAGTTACACTGGGTGTTGGGCATTCGCCGGCCTGGTAGAGACCATCGTTATTAGCGTCATTCCAAATGAAATAAAAGTGATTGCGGATGTCCGATGTGCCGGTGTTGAAAGGTTCTCGTCTGGCGGCAGAAAGCGGCTGGTCTGCATAGCTTTGACCGTTGGTGTCGACGCCGCGCCAGGGTGTGTAGCTGCGCGACGGGTTGTATGCCAGTACATTGTAAGCGTGGCAGAGTTCCCGTCTCTCCGTGGCGCTGTCGGGAGTAAAGTCCAGATTGCCACTGTTGGGGGCGCCGCCATGTGCAGTGCTTGCCTCGTTGGACATCAAGACCTCCCAGTCCATACTGCCCGAATCATCGATCATGAAGAAAATATTCGGCTGTACATTGGTGGAAAGAAACAAGGGGCTGTCTGCCAGGGTTCCGGGGGCGGCAGAAGCAGCATGCGACAAGAGTAGTACGCTTCCTGCGCTCACGCCGATAACGGCGGCTTTACGGAACTTGTTTGTGACATTGTGTGATTTACGGGTATTCATAGCAGTCCCCCCAGCATAGTACTGAGAACGTGTAAGATCTGATTTATAAGTATTCGGCTGTCTCATATTAATGGTATGCGAAATGCGCTTTGTGTAACGAAAGTGGTGGTTTCGTCCGTTCCCCAGCCTATCGCAGTCACTCTAAAGGCATAGTTGCGATTGTCCGGTTCGGTGTAATCCAGTGGCGGTTCACCAATACGCCCCATGTATTCGATGACATAGCGGGGCTTATTAATTGCCGTTGTTACGTTTGTAGGCGGCTGCTGGCTGTTGCCAACCGTCCAGGCGTAGCCATCGTAAATATCCATAGGCACGGCACGTATATCGTCACCCGGAGTGGGCTGTCTTACCCAATAGAGTTCCAGCGGTGTCCCGTTGAAGGTGGTTTCAAACTGGGAAACTGTGCGTAAGTTGGTCCTCATCCAGGTCTCCGCGTCGCGAAGCGCAGAGCTGGCGGCCTGAAATGCCAGCTGCCGTTGCCGGTTGTTACTGGCCATTTTCTCTTCCAGGGTGGTGGTGCTGACCGCCGTTATGCCGAGCAGTGTCATGACCAGTAGCAGCAGCATGCTCACGATGAGTATCGCACCCTGTTGCCTGATCCTGGTTTTCGATGTGATGGTGGTATTCATAATTGGGTACCTGTGCAGATTGCCTTAGCGGTTTCTCAATCTGAAAGTCTGTGTGACAGGTTTGGTGACAGCTTGTCCGTCGACCTGGACACCGCTCGGCATATTCATCACCAGGGTCAGTCTGACGGCGGCGACCCGGTTCATGCCGGCAGCGGTCAGGTCCGGACCCGCAGGAACATAACGTTCGACACCCGGTGTTCCATCGGTATCCAGGCCGTATAACACCTGCAGATCCTGTACGCCCTCGACCAGTTCTTCACCGTTCACAGCCAGCGAAAGGCCGGTGCCGGAATCACTGGTCTCGATGCTGTAACTGGTTGTGGCGACGCGAAATGATGTGGCTTCCGAGGCTTCCAGAGAGCCATAACGCGCCTTGAGGTCGTTATAGTTGACGCCGGCGATAGGGGTTGCTGCATTCGACTGCCCCTCGTTGGGTTTACCAACCGGCGACACAACGCCCGGGGCATGTTGTATGACTCCAGCGCTGGTCGCCGGGTTATTGGTGATCATGAATATCGAGGAGCTGTTGCAGTCGGAGACCGCCATCAGTTGCCATTGTTCCAGGCCATTGTAGTTCGGATGTGTGTCATCAAGCAGGATGGTCGATGTAGTACTGTCCATGGGGGCGGCCAGTGGCACGGCGCTTGAGGTCACGGCGCGGCGGATGTTTATGGTATCGCTGCCGTTCGGTCCGGTCCCTTCTTCTCCGTCCAGAGGACTGGCGAAATCATAAGCCGCGGTGTTTGTATCGGACAGTGCATTGGTCAGCAGCAGGTCGCCGTTCACGTCCACGCCCCTGGAGTCATTACAGCCCATGTAGCCGCTGGCGTTGAGGTCCTGTGCGATCCGATCAAAGGCGTAACGTGCATTTTCCTGGAGTCTGGAAAGACCTTCATTGACTCTATAGCTCTGTTTCGAGCCCAGGAATATCTGTATGACGCCGGCCAACAGGAACAGACTGATAACCAGCGCGACCATCAGTTCGACCAGTGAAAAGCCGTGCTGGTGAGAGCGTCCCTTGTAGACAGTGTCCGTGGGTTTTTTGCGAGTGTGCATATTCATGTCTATGGTTCCCATGTTCTACGGGATGAACGTGGTGGAGAAACAACCCGGGGTGGCGTCTACGGCAGGTCCACATCCTGCCCCAACCGCGCCGCTGCGGCCGTCGTCCCACATGACACTGACCGTAAATACCGTGCCATTGCCCGTTACTGTGCCGGTACCATTCGGTAAGGTGTTTTGCAGGCTGGTGTACCACTCTGCCGTGTCGTAGAGGGCTAAGTCTGTGGTGTTACAGTCGGCTGCTTCGCAGTCGGCACCGCCGCCTGGACCGTTGATATTGTTATAAGAGGCGGCTGCGGTAGGATTGGCCCGGATTCGATCGGCCATATCGTTTACCAGTATCACAGCCTGACTGCGCGTATAGGCACCGTAGTTACTGCGCAGTCCGTTGGCCTGCAGGGCGGCAAGGCCCAGAAGGCCAATTGAAAGGACCAGCACGGCGATAAGTACTTCTATCAGCGTGAAGCCTTTGTTGCTCTTGACCAGGTTGTTTATGACCCTAGACATTGTTAGCTCCGTATTAGTCCGCATTACGCGCATCCCGCGAAGTTGCTATTGGTATTGGTGCGACCGGTAGCGGAAATGCTGATTTGACGGCCGGTTTCGTTTACGCGGTTATCGCACAGATCCAGTGTCGCGTTCCCGGTAGCCGCATCTGCTGCGGCTCCCTGAGCCGAAAAATCAAGCCGTGAGACGGCACTGGTTAAGGTAGTGCTCTGCGGAAAGGCTTGTACAAATCTGCGTTCCTCACCGGCATCCAGGAAGTTGTCTCCATCGACATCTACCCATACCACCCAGCCCAGTTCCCAATTGGTTTCGCCCGTGCAGGTTGGCGGGACGGCGGCCTGATTAGTGCTGACGCACACTGTCGCGGTGCGGCTGTGCTTTACCGCTTCGCTGCGCGCCAGGCTGATCGAGCTGACCAGCAGGTTGGCGTGAGTGACCTGGCGGTTGTTTTTGATGGTCGTATTGAAACCGGGGACAGCGACTGTAATGAGGATTGCCGCAATCATCAGGGTGGTCATCAATTCAACCAGTGTAAATCCGTGTTGTCTGTTCATGGTGTTGTATTTATCCTCTTGCAGAGGCGGTTGTAAAACCAATTCCGATCAACGGAGCCGGTTTCGCGATAAGCGGATCAAACGGCCGGGTACAGGTGTATTCCTGTCCCCACCTTTATATATGGGCTTGATTCGTTAAAACTTTATAGTGGAATAATGATGGGCCGACCGATAGGCGGTCGGTTTCGAGGGATGAACGGTAGTATTTCAGTTCGGAGCCAGAACCAGCGTGTATCCCGGGAGCCAGGGCCGGTCGATCATGTCGAAGTAGGAGCGGCCTCATGGCCGCGATTTTGTGGAGTGACCAATCGCGGCCATGAGGCCGCTCCTGCAGGGACCAGTGAATGTGGTGGTTGAGGCGTAGGGTGTCGTTAAGCTACGACGAGCAATGTGTATATAAAGCAAATGGATATGGACAACAACACCGGCATAGTTGCAAGCTGGAGACAACCCGGCAGCTATCGGATTTTGAAGGTGTACGACAATAAGTATCAAATATAATAACTTGCAAGCCACCTCCAGGGTGGCGTGTAACTTGCTTCACTGGATCTCTTACCGAATGGGTGAGAGAAAAGACCGCAGTGGAAGAGCTATTGAATCAAATCGGCTGGTCGGCGAGGTATTTTGCAGATCGTTTGGGGATTGATGAGCGCACGGTTCAAAAATGGAAATCGGGTCGCAGTCAGGGGGCAGCATACCGGATTGCGATGTTGTACCTGGAGCTGGTTTCTACGAATTCCCGCGACGTAACGAAGAAGAATGATGGGGTGCTCCAGCCTTCCGAGGAGCATTGGTAAGGGCAAATAGAAATACACTTAATTGCCCTGCTGAATTGCTCCTGTGCAGGGCGGCGATCAGTAAGTCACCTTGAAGGCGCTGGCGCTCGACATGACAGACAGGCGTTGCTTCTGGTCTTCCAGCTCCGCTTCAAGCGGCGGAATCCTGGTCTTGATATCCGAGCGTTCATCCCCGAGCTTGCGTAGTTCATCCAGCAGGACTACGCGGCGTTCGGTAGGTATGCCTTTTGCGATCAGTTCGAGACCGGCGTCACGCATTTCCACGTCAATTTCGGCCAGCCGTTTGCGCTGGTGGGTGAGTTTTTTCGACAGCCGCCTGATATCGGACTCCACTACATACAGAGCTCGGCCATCGCGGTAGGCCTGCAGAAAATCAGCTTCAAGAGCGTTAGGGCATACCCCGGCATATTTTCTCCCGGAGCGGCCCTGTTGATAGCCGTTGCCGGGCTGGCAGAAACGTGCGACGCCCTCGTCCCAGCCACTGCGATAAGTCTCGAGTTCCAGGGCAACGCCGTGCTCGGCACAGGCCTTGCGGTGCTCACCGATACGCGCTTCGGGCCGGCCCTGAACGCCGTCTTCATAGCCTATGGTTCTCCAGTCGGCTGTCTGGCACTCTTGCTTTGAAAGGCTGGCACAGCCGCTGACGAATATGATCGCAGCTATCAGACCATGCAATTGTAAGAGTACGCCCTGCGTCTTTGCCGTCATTTTGCTATTCCATCAGAATCAGATACTTTTCGGTGTCTGAAAAATATCGGCAATATTCACAACGACTTAAGCTGTGGTATTCAGAGGGGTATATTATGATGCGCCAGGAGCCTGTGAACCGGCTGATTTCTCCCATCGCCAATGAACTATGCTGTCCCTGAGTCTGCCCTTAGCCGGTATTACGCATGCCGCTCGCGATGGCATTGATCGAGCGCAGCAGCGGTTCCATCCAGCGGCCCTGTTCTTCTTCCCCGGAATCCGTGTCGCGTACACGTCTCAGTAATGTGATCTGGATATAGTTCAGCGGGTCCAGATAGGGATCGCGACGCGACAGGGATAGAGCCAGCATAGGGGTTTCTTCCAGTACGCAGCCGATGTCTGCGACCTTTGTAACCATTTCCAGGGTCCGGTCGTGCTCCTGGCGGATACGTTGATAGACGGCATCGGCCAGCGCCTGATTTTCCGCCAGTGTCGTGTATTCGTGCGCAATATCCATCTCGGCTTTGGCCAGCGACATCTGTGTATTGCTGAGCATGGCCCTGAAGTAGGGCCAGTCGTGGTACATGTGGCGCAGTATTTCCAGGTTGCCGTCCTGTTGCTCCGCAAAATTCATCAGCGCGCTGCCAATACCGTACCAGGCGGGCAGCGTATGCCGGGACTGTGCCCAGCCAAATACCCAGGGGATGGCACGGATGGAATTTTTTGAGCGGTCCTGTTGCTTGCGATGGCTGGGGCGTGAACCGATATTCAGCAGGCCGATTTCCGCTACCGGCGTTGCTTCATAGAAATAGTCCAGCAAGCCCTCGGTATCGTCTATAAGGCCGCGGTAGGTCTGTTCACCGTTACGCGCGAGTTGCGTCATGACAGTGGTGTAGTCTTCACGATCCCCGCTGTGTGCCTGTACCACGCTGCGGCTGGCTTTCAGCAGGCCGGTAATGCCCATGGCTAGTTCATACACGGCGGTTTCTTCGTTGCTGTACTTGTAGGACAGCACTTCACCCTGTTCGGTAAACTTGATCTGGCCGTGTACCGTGCCCGCCGGTTGCGACAGGATGGCGTCGTGAGTGGGGCCGCCACCACGGCCCAGGGTGCCGCCGCGCCCGTGGAACAGCCGGCATTCGACGCCATGCGCTTTTGAGATGCGGATAATCTTTTGCTGCGCCTGGTACAGGCTCCATCCGGACGCGAGTATGCCGCCATCCTTGCAGGAGTCGGAATAGCCCAGCATGATTTCCTGCAGGTTGCCGGACGCCTGCAACAGGTCGCGATAGACCGGTTCGTTGAGCAGGCGTGTCATCACCTGTTCGATGTGTGCCAGGTCATCGATGGTTTCGAACAGCGGGCTGATGCGTACATGGCAGAACCATTCATTGTCTCTGCGGCCCGCCAGTCCACACAGCGATGCCAGCCACATCAGCTCCAGCACGTGGCTGGCGTTGTGGGTCATGGAGATGACGTAGGTGCCGAAGGCGTTGGCACTGACTTCGTCGCGCATATGCACCATGACATCCAGCACCTGCAGTGTTTCAATGGTTGCTTCACCGAGTGAACTTCGATCGACAGCGATGGTTGGTTCGTTCAGCATTTTACACAGCAACCGGATGCGCGCGTCTTCGTCGAGCGCGCTATAGTTACCGATGTCCGTAAGCTGTGCGCACAGCTCGTTCACCGCTTCGCTGTGTCGCGTCGACTCCTGGCGGATGTCCAGGTGCAGCAGGAAAAAGCCGAACGTTTCCACCAGCCGGATCAGGTCCAGCAGTTCACCCTGGGCGATGTTCCGGTCGCCGTGTGAAATAAGCGATGCTTCGATAAGTTTCAGATCGTCGAGGAATTCCTGCTCATTGCGATAACGGCAGGGATAGGCCTCCGGATCGGCAGATTCCGGATGGTCAATCCGCTCGTTGGTCAGCGCGATGTTGTGCCGCAGGCGGTTGCGCATGATGAACAGCATGCGGCGGTAAGGCTCATGTGAAAAGCGGTCGGGACGGTCGCCCAGTGCCTGCGGGCAATAACGCACATCGTGCTCCAGTTTGTCCTGGAATGCCTGGCTGGGCTGTACCAGGCGGCTGGAATAGGTCAGTGTACTGCGCAGTTTTTCGACCCGGCGCAGGTATTCGTGCAGCACTTCGTGCATGTGCATGCGTAGCGCGTATTCGGTAGTGGCAGGTTTTACAAAGGGGTTGCCGTCGCGGTCGCCGCCAATCCAGGAACCGAATTGCAGCAGGCTCGGAAGGTGTATGTCGATATTACCGTAGACGCGCTGGATGGAATTATCCAGATAGCGGTAAACACGTGGCACGGCCTGGAACAGGCATTCACGGAAATAGAACAACCCATTGCGGATTTCGTCACGTACGCTGGGTTTGTGCACGCGTACTTCGTCAGTTTTCCACAGAACCTGGATCTGGTTACGTAACGCTTCGACGATGTCGGCACGTTCCTGTTTGCCCAGGCGGGGTCCATCCAGCCGCTCTGCGGTCACGAAGATACCGCGCAGGGTATGCATGACAGCACGGCGTTTCGATTCCGTGGGGTGTGCAGTGAACACGGGCAGATACAGGGCACTGTCGAGCAGGGTCTGGATCTGTTCGGCGTCTATGCCCATGCCGTGGAATTCGCGCAGGGTGTGGTCGAAGGAACCGCACCACAGCGGGCCACCCATGCGTACATGACGCCGTCGTTCCTTGTGCTGAAAAGCTTCTTCTGCAATGTTGACCAGGCTGAAATAGATATTGAAGGCACGGACCACATGATTCAGTGCGGCCGGATCGAGTTTGTCGATGGTGCTTGCCATGCGCTTACGCAGCGCCGGGTTGTCTTCCTTGCGCAGGCGGATGTAACCCTTGCGCAGTTTCTCGACGGCTCCAAGCACACCCGGTCCAGCCTGTGAAGCCAGAACTTCGCCGAGCAGGTTACCGAACAGACGTACACGGGAACGCAGTTCCTTGTCGCGTGGTGGTGGGGTCACACTGTGTTGCACTGGCATATCCATCAATAGTTTGTGTTCAATTTAAGTCCCCGTTCCAGCGGGAAGGGAGGGCCGCCTGCGATTTGTCAGGGAAGTTACCCGGGAAACGGGCGCGCCATTATACCTGTTTCCAAAGCTAACGGAGTGGATGTGAATGCGGGCTTGAAAAAAATATTCAATTTCAGCTAGTTAACCGTCCCTGAATGACCAGCGAAATAGTCCTCTGCAGGTGCGTTGTGGTCGGGACGTTGCGGGTCGAGCAGCCGGGTATAGAGGTCAATATAGGCAGCGGCGCTGCGTGTCCAGGAGAAGTCCTCCTGCATGCCGGTCATCATCAGATTCTTCCATGATTCAGGTTTGGCGTAGAGCTCCAGCGCGCGGTCTATGGCCTGTAACAGATCATGGCTGTTGGCATTTTTAAATACGAAGCCGGTGGCCGAGTGTTGCGATAGATTTGTGCCGGTTGCATCTATAACGGAATCGGCCAGTCCGCCGGTACCGCGCACAATAGGCGGCGTGCCATAGCGCAGGCTGTAGAGCTGATTCAGGCCGCAGGGCTCAAACCGGGATGGCATAAGGAATATATCCGAACCGGCCTCAAGCAGGTGGGCAAGTGTTTCATTGTAGTCGATATGTACACCGATGCATTCGGGGTGCGCCCTGTGAGCCTTGCGCAAAGCCTTTTCCAGGTCCTTTTGGCCGGTCCCCAGGATCACCAGCTGCATAGGGCGTTGCAAAAGCTTCGGAACCAGCTTCAGAATCAGGTCGATACCTTTTTGTTCGACCAGGCGGCCGACGTGGCCGAACAGGGGGATGCCGGGCTCTACGGGTAGTCCAAAGGCTTTTTGCAACTCGGTTTTGTTTTTTTGTTTTGCCGCCGGCCGGTGCGCTGTGTAGGTGTAAGGCAGCAATGAGTCACGACCCGGGCTCCATACCTGGTAATCGACACCATTTAGAATGCCGGTGAGGCTGTCCTTGCGGTGTTCCAGCAGGCCTTCCAGTCCGCAGCCAAACTCCGGGGTACGGATTTCCCGCGCATAAGTCGAGCTTACCGTAGTGATGCAGTCCGCGAATACCAGACCGCCCTTGATAAAGGACACCTGGTGGTGATACTCCAGATTTTCCATGGACCACCAGTGGGCAGGCAACTGCAAGGCCTGGAACCGGTCCTGGTCAAACAGGCCCTGGTAAGCCAGATTATGGACAGTGAACAGTGTCGCCGGCCGTTGCTTCTCCATGGACAGCAATGCCGGAACCAGACCGGTCTGCCAGTCGTTACAGTGAACAATGCCGGGTTGCCACTCCAGTCCGGCGCGGTCCATGGCGACGCTGCACACCGCGCGCGCAAACAGTGCGAAACGTTCGGCATTGTCGGGCCAGTCACCGCCTTGCGGTGAGCTGTAGGGCCCGCCGGGGCGGTCAAAGTGTTCCGGGGCATCGACCAGATACAGGCGCACCCGTGTATGCGGAAGCCGGCCTTGCAGCAGGCGAACCGGTGCGGCCGCTCCCGGTAACTCAAGCTCGGCAACGGGTTTCAGTTCGCCGGCGTTGGCAATGGCGGCCGGATAGGCAGGCAGAATCAGACGGATGTCCTGTTGCGAATTTTTTATGGCACGCGGCAGGCTGCCGGCCACATCGGCAAGGCCGCCGGTTTTGACGAGGGGGTGCGCCTCACTGGCGGCAAACAGAATGTTCATGACTGGTACCCGATCCTTTTATGAGGTAGGTTGCGTTAACACAGGGCTAGCGTCAAGTGGCGTCCCGGTGGTTCAACGCCGGTTGATCAAAGCTTCACTGGATTGAAAAAAGGTTTTGGTTGGTAAACATGGAAGATTGCACATACGTTATTTTCGGTGCGACGGGTAACCTCGCAAGGATCAAACTGCTCCCGGCATTGTACAATCTGGACGCCGCAGGCCGCCTGCCCGCGGGGCTCAGGGTTGTTGGTTTCGGTCGGCGCGACTGGGACGATGAACACTGGCGGGGTCAGGTACGTGACAGCCTGGCGGGTAAGCCGACAGACCCGGAAGTGCTGGAACGTTTCTGTGCGCGCCTGTTTTTCTTTAGTGGTGACCTGGGTGATGGTGCGGTGTATCCCGCGTTGCGCGATTACCTTCTCAACACGTCGCGGTTTTCTGCCAACCTGATTTTCTACATGGCGATACGGCCAGCTGATTTCGGCGTGGTCAGCCGGCAGCTGGGTACGGTACAACTGAATCACGAGGACGGTGGCTGGCGCCGGCTGGTGATTGAAAAACCGTTCGGTTATGACCTGGAGAGCGCCGAGGCCCTTAACCGGCGCCTCAACCAGGAGTTCCAGGAAGCCCAGATATTCCGTATCGATCATTACCTGGGCAAGGGCACCATACAGAACGTGCTGGTGTTCCGTTTTGCCAACCTGATGCTGGAACCGCTCTGGAACCGCAACTATATCGATCACGTGCAGATTACGCACTCGGAGTCACTGGGTACCGAAGGCCGCGCCGGCTATTACGATGGCGCGGGCGCGCTGCGTGACATGATTCAAAGTCACCTGCTGCAGCTGCTGACCCTGGTGGCGATGGAGCCACCGGCCAACCTGGATGCAGAATCACTGCGCGATGAAAAGGTGAAAGTGCTGCGCTCAATCCGGTCGATTCCGTCGAGCGCGGTGAATGCTCATGCATTTCGCGCCCAGTATGCGGCCGGGGAGATCAACGGCGAAAAGGTGCCCGGTTACCTGGACGAGCCGGATGTACCCAAAGACAGCGTGACAGAGACCTATGTTGCATTGAAGCTGCTGATCGATAACTGGCGCTGGCGTAATGTTCCCTTTTACCTGCGTACCGGGAAGCGCATGGCGAAAGGTAATTCCATGGTGTCGATCCGTTTCAAGCACCCGCCCCAGCAATTGTTTCGCGAAACCCAGATCGACCGGCTCAAGCCCAACTGGATCCTGTTGAATCTGCAGCCCAATGAATGTATCCGAATGGAAATGCAGGTAAAGCAGACAGGACTGGAGCTGCGTGCGGAAACGACCCGGCTGGATGCCAGTTACTGCGGAATAAACCCGGCTGCGCTGGATGCCTATGAGGCATTGTTGCTGGACGTGATCGACGGCGACCATTCATTATTTCTGCGCTACGATGAAGTCAACTGGGCATGGAAGGTGGTGGATCCCATTCTCAAAAACTGGGCGATGGAGCGCGATTTTATTCATACCTATCCTTCCGGCAGCTGGGGCCCGGCTGAAGCGGATCGCCTGTTTGTCAGGCAGGATCAGCGTTGGCGGAATACGCTTGAAGATGAAGATAATTGATCAGGATGCGGAACACAGCGAGCAATGACAGCACTTGAAAAGATGCCTTCCTGGGAGGCGTTGAAAAAACACTATGGACAGATGCAGGATGTGCGCATGCGGGATTTGTTCGCTGCAGATCCGCAACGCTTTGAGCGCTACTCCTTTCAGTTTGAAGAGCTGTTGCTCGACTACTCCAAGAACCGGATCAACGATGAAACGCTAAGGCTGCTGTTCACGCTGGCCAGGGATAGCGATTTGCCCGCCTGGATAGACCGTATGTTTAATGGCGAAGCCATCAACTTCACTGAACACCGTGCGGTACTGCACACCGCATTGCGTAACAGAAGTAACAAACCGGTTTATGTTGATGGCGAGAACGTAATGCCGGAAGTCAACCGTGTGCTCGAACAGATGCGGGCGTTTACCCAACGCGTTCGTGAGGGAACCTGGAAAGGCTACACCGGCCAGGCGATAACGGATGTTGTTAATATCGGTATCGGTGGCTCGGATCTGGGTCCGGTAATGGTGACCGAGGCGCTAATCCCCTACGGTGACAGGCTGGCCGTGCACTTTGTATCAAATGTGGACGGCAGCCAGATCACTGACACGCTGGCCAGGCTGAACCCGGAAAGCACCTTGTTTCTGGTGGCATCAAAAACCTTTACTACACAGGAAACCATAACCAATGCCATGCAGGCGCGCAGCTGGCTGCTGGCATCGGCGCCTGATGACAGTGCCGTTGCCCGGCACTTTGTCGCCCTGTCGACCAACCGCGAAGCGGTACAGGCCTTCGGTATCGATCCGGTCAACATGTTCGAGTTCTGGGACTGGGTGGGTGGGCGCTATTCGCTGTGGTCGGCTATCGGATTATCTATCGCGCTGTATGTCGGTATGGACCGCTTTGAAGAGCTATTGGCCGGTGCACACGAGATGGACCTGCATTTCAGATCCGCACCACTTGAAAAGAACATGCCGGTGGTGCTTGCAATGCTGGGTATCTGGTACCACAACTTTTTTGATGCAGACAGCCACGCCATACTTCCCTATGACGAACACCTGCACCGCCTGCCGGCATATTTGCAGCAAGCGGATATGGAGAGTAACGGAAAACGTATAACCCGAAACGGTGAAGTAACTGATTATGCAACCGGCCCGATCATCTGGGGAGAACCGGGGACTAACGGCCAGCATGCATTTTTCCAGCTGGTGCACCAGGGTACGCTGCTGATCCCCACGGATTTCCTGACTGCGGTAAATCCACATCACAGCCTGGCTGAACAGCATAAAATCCTGTTTTCCAATTACATTGCCCAGACCGAGGCATTGATGCGCGGGAAAAATGAAGCCGAGGCCCGGGCAGATATGGTGGCAGAAGGACTAAGTGGAGCTGAAATCGAACAGTTACTGCCCCACAAGATTTTCCCCGGGAACAAGCCCAGCAACTCGCTGTTGTACCCCAGGCTGACACCGCGTCTGCTGGGTATGCTAATCGCTTTGTACGAGCACAAGATTTTTGTGCAGGGCATTGTCTGGCAGATCAATTCCTTTGATCAGTGGGGTGTGGAGCTGGGTAAACAGCTGGCGAAAGTGATTCAGCAGGAACTGGGTCAGCCGCAGGCGCATGGCGAACACGATGCCTCGACGCTCGGTCTGCTGGCATTTTACCGCAAAACACTTCAGGATTAGCGGCGGGTCGACCGTAATGGCTCGGAGTGAAACATGATTTGGCAATGGATTGCCAGGCAACACTACAAGGGAGTTACACATGACAGCACAGGCAGCACACCCATCCGCCACGCGTATCCAGGAGGCGGAGGAGGAATATCAGCTCGGACGGGTTTTTTTTAAAAAGAAACAGTGGCGTATCGCGTCACAGCATTTTTCGCTGGCGGAAAAGCGTGCACCACGCAATGATGCCCAACTGCACCTGTATCGCTCCTGGCACGGGTTGGCACTGGTCTATAGCCAGGATATCAGCGGCCTGAACCTGTGCCGGCATGCAGCTGCAGAGAAATGCATAGAGGCCACGGTGTTTCAGAACCTGGTGCTCGCAGAACTCAAACTCAATCACCGCAAGCGCGCCTGCGAAGCACTGCGCCAGGGCTTGCGCCTTGATCCCCGTCATCGCGGACTCCTGACGCTGAAGAAAAAAGTCAGGCTGCGCCGCCGCCAGTGCCTGACCTTCCTGAAACGTGAAAATCCGCTCAACAAGTGGCTGGGGAAGATGACTTACCGCAGGATGATGCGGCGCGGAGATCTGCGCTGACGCACCGCGGCGGTGGGCCGCGCCTGCCAGTTCCGGTCATATTTGCTTGAGGTTATGGCAATTCGAGGGTACCTTGCGCGTGGAAGTCGGCCGGGCAGCCGCTGTGACGTCAGTCACGGAGGAAAGTCCGGGCTCCACAGGGCAGGGTGCCAGGTAACGCCTGGGGGGCGCGAGCCTACGGAAAGTGCCACAGAAAATATACCGCCTGTGCTTGCACAGGTAAGGGTGAAATGGTGCGGTAAGAGCGCACCGCGCGGCTGGTAACAGCCGTGGCAGGGTAAACCCCACCCGGAGCAAGACCAAATAGGGGAACATTGGCGTGGCCCGCGCTGTTCCCGGGTAGGTCGCTTGAGGTGCACGGCGACGTGCATCCCAGATGAATGGTTGTCCACGACAGAACCCGGCTTACAGGCCGACTTCCTCTTTAATTTACTGATTGTGCCTGAAAATTCCTGTAGAATGTCTTCCCCTTTTTAGATAGTTGACGAGTCCGTTTCCTGGCTGGCAGAAGGATACAGTGGGAACGCTTGTTACAGGCGCGAGAACCAGAGCCAATGACTGGCAAAGTATTTATAAAAACCCACGGTTGTCAGATGAACGAGTACGATTCCGCCAAAATGGTGGACGTGCTGGCTGCTGCACACGGTCTGGGACTGGCACCCACGGCGCAGGAGGCGGATGTGTTGCTGCTCAACACCTGTTCTATCCGGGAGAAGGCGCAGGAAAAAGTTTTTTCCCAGCTCGGCCAGTGGCGCGAACTGAAGGAGCAACGGCCGGACCTGATCATTGGTGTCGGCGGCTGTGTTGCGAGCCAGGAAGGGGATGCGCTGCGCAAGCGCGCGCCGTTTGTGGACCTGGTGTTCGGTCCGCAGACCCTGCACAGATTGCCAGCCATGATCGATGCCGTACGCAGCGAACGCAGTCCGGTGGTGGATGTTTCCTTTCCGGAAATCGAAAAGTTTGACTGTTTGCCCGAACCGCGTGCTGAAGGGCCCACTGCCTTTCTGTCCATCATGGAAGGCTGCAGCAAATACTGCACCTTCTGCGTGGTGCCTTATACACGCGGCGAGGAAGTCAGTCGGCCATTCGATAGCATCATTGCGGAAGCTGTAAGCCTTGCGGAACAGGGTGTTCGTGAAATCAATCTGCTTGGTCAGAATGTTAACGCCTATCGTGGCAGTATGGAGGATGGTTCGATAGCAGACCTTGCGTTGTTGATTACGTATATTGCGGCTATCGACGGTATCGACCGTATCCGTTACACCACATCGCACCCGCAGGAAATGAGCGACAGCCTCATTAATGTGTATGCCGAAGTGCCCGAGCTGGTCGGTCATCTGCACCTGCCGGTGCAAAGCGGGTCGGACCGGGTGCTGGCGGCCATGAAGCGCAATCACACAGCGCTGGAGTACAAGTCCAGAATACGCCGATTGCGCGAAGTGCGTCCGGGTATCAGTCTATCCTCCGATTTCATTATCGGTTTTCCGGGGGAGACCGATAATGATTTCGAACGCACCATGCAGTTGATTGAAGATATTGGATTTGATCACTCGTTCAGTTTTATCTACAGCCGCCGGCCAGGTACCCTCGCAGCGAGCATGCCGGACGATGTGCCGATGGAAGTGAAGAAGCAGCGCCTCGCGCGATTGCAGGCACGTATCCAGGAAATGGCAGCCCAGATCAGTGCAGACATGGTGGGTAGTGAACTGCGTATTCTGGTTGAAGGGCCTTCGAGAAAAAATCCTGCACAGATGGCCGGGCGTACGGAGAATAATCGAGTAGTTAACTTTGATGCCGGTCCGGAGTTGGTCGGGCGTTTTGCAAGAGTACGGATCAGCGCGGCCCTGCCCAACTCACTGCAAGGTGAATTCATCGCTGAAGACGATGTTGGCACTGCCGATAAGGCAGCTAACTGGGGTTGATCCCCGCTACAAACCATTATCTTGGACCCTGAACCTTCTTCTATAAACGTCACGCTGGAACCCGCTGATAATCAGCGGCTGGCATCGCTGTGCGGGCAATTTGACGAGCACCTGCGTCAGCTGGAACATCGTCTGCATGTCGAGATCAGTAATCGCGGTAACCAGTTCCGGATCGCCGGTAGTGATAACCGTGCACCCAGTCTCGCAGGCGAAGTCCTGCAGGGTCTTTACCACGCGACAAGTGAAGCTCCACTAACGCCGGAGCGGGTACACCTGTATCTGCAGCAGGCCGGTCTCGAAGAACTGAATGAGAGATCTGAAGACGATGAACCGGATCTTGTTATTCATACGCGGCGCAGCAGGATAAAAGCGCGCGGGGCCCATCAGCAGAACTATATTCGCAATATTCTCAAGCTGGATATCAATTTTGGTATCGGCCCGGCCGGGACCGGCAAGACCTATCTCGCCGTTGCCTGTGCCATACAGGCGCTGGAGCGCGAGTCGGTACGGCGACTGGTGCTGGTACGCCCTGCCGTGGAGGCTGGTGAGCGCCTGGGGTTTCTGCCCGGTGATCTTACCCAGAAAGTCGATCCTTACCTGCGTCCACTTTACGATGCCCTGTATGAAATGCTGGGGTTTGAGCATGTGGCCAAACTGATTGAACGCAACATAATTGAGATCGCACCGCTCGCTTTCATGCGCGGACGAACGCTCAATGATGCTTTCGTTATCCTGGATGAGGCGCAGAACACCACCGTCGAACAGATGAAAATGTTTCTGACCAGGATAGGTTTTGGATCCACTGCTGTTATCACAGGCGACATCACCCAGATCGATTTGCCCAAACACATAAAATCCGGTTTGCGGCAGGTGATGGGGGTGCTGGATGGCGTGGAGGGCATAGGTTTTACGCAATTTGATGCGCGCGATGTTGTGCGCCACCCGCTGGTAAAAAAGATCCTGCACGCCTACGAGCGCTTTGAGAAGAACGAAGGCGGGAACAGTGACTGAAGAGAAGCATGTGCTGGGCCTGGATGTTCAGTATGCAGTCGATGATGATAGTTTGCCGACACAGCGTGAGTTCGAGTGCTGGGTGCGGGCAGCGCTGGAGCCCATGGGTGACACTGTGGATATGGCTATCAGGGTTGTTGACGAACAGGAAGGACAGCAGTTGAATAACCGGTATCGAGATATAGACAGGGCGACCAATGTGCTGTCGTTTCCATTTGAGGCGCCGCCCGGTATCGAATCGGACTATATAGGCGATCTGGTTATTTGTGCACCGGTTGTGCAACGTGAGGCGCAACAGCAACACAAACCGGAAAAGCACCACTGGGCGCATATGGTGGTGCACGGTGTGTTGCACCTGCGGGGCTATGATCACCAGCTTGATGCGCAGGCTGTGGAAATGGAAACGCTGGAAAAGAAGATACTGGCAACACTGGGTGTCCAGGATCCCTATCAAACGGACGTGGCCGTATGAAGGAGCGACATGAAAGAAGATCGATCTAGCAAGGGTGCTGGCTGGCTGTCATGGATGGACTGGCTTAGCCAGACCTTGCTGGGTAAGCCCAGGGACCGAGAGCAGCTGGTGAACGTACTGCGTGGCGCGCAGCGCCACGGGCTGTTCGACGCTGATGCACAGGGTATGATCGAAGGGGTATTGCAGGTCGCCGAAATGCAGGTCCGCGAAATTATGATCCCGCGTTCGCAGATGGTAGTCGTGAGTCGTGATGATAATCCTGACGAACTGATACCGGTTGCTATCCAGTCGGGACATTCCCGTTTCCCGGTGGTCGGTGACAGTCGTGATGAGGTCGTCGGTGTGCTGCTGGCAAAGGATCTGTTGCGCTATTCGTCAAAGAATGAACAGGAGCAGTTCTCTGTTCGGGAAATATTGCGCCCGGCTGTGTTTGTACCGGAAAGCAAGCGTCTCAATGTACTGCTGAAGGAGTTCCGGGCCAGCCGCAATCACCTGGCGATCGTGGTCGATGAATACGGGGGTGTCGCCGGCATGGTGACGATCGAGGATGTTCTTGAGCAGATTGTGGGGGAAATCGAGGATGAACACGATATTGACGAAGAAACCTATATACGCAAGTTCAGTGATATCAACTATACAGTCAAGGCATTGACTCCGATTGAAGACTTCAATGAACACTTCGGTACAGACTTCAGTGATGATGAGTTCGATACCATTGGCGGGCTGGTAACGGACAAGATCGGGCGCCTGCCCAAGCGTGGCGAAACCATCCTGCTGGAGAATATGAGCTTTCAGGTGGTCAATGCGGATAACCGGCGCATTCACCTGTTGAAAGTCACGCTGCTGCAGAATCCGAACGCGACCCAGCCATCCATCGACACCTGACTGCATGCTGATCTCCGCAGGCAAGGTCTGGAAAGGGCTGATTGCGCTGTTAGCCGGTGCGGTTTTCCCCCTGGGTTTTGCGCCTTTCGGCTGGACCCTTTTACCCGTTGTGGCGCTGGCCGCTCTGGCGATGCTGGTGTTTCCGGCCAGATCCCGGGATGCCTTTCTCTATGGCTGGTTATTCGGTATCGGTCAGTTTGGCGTTGGCGTGTCCTGGGTTTATGTCAGCATCTATCTGTATGGAAACGCCGGCCTGCTGTTGTCCATTGCGGTCATGCTGCTATTCGTGATGTTTCTTGGCTTGTATCCCGCGATAATGGCGTGGGCGATTGCCAGAGCGCGCATTGTATCCGGGAGCAGGTATTTCATTGCTGCGTTTCCTGCGGTCTGGGTACTTTCCGAATGGGTTCGTTCCTGGCTATTCACCGGGTTCCCGTGGCTCAACCTGGGCTACAGCCAGATTGATAGCCCACTGTCAGGTTTTGCGCCGGTTGTCGGTGTATACGGTGTTGGCTGGCTGACCGCGCTGAGTGCCGGGTTATTGGGCTGGTTAGTAAGCGGGGGTAAGGGTGCGCGTTTTGCCGTACCCGCGGGTCTTTTACTGTTGTGGGCTGGCGGATTTGCGCTAAGCCATTATCAATGGACCGAGCCGGCTGGCGACAGGCTTGTCGCGACGCTGGTGCAGGGCAATATTCCGCAGGAACTGAAATGGAAACCGGAACAGCAACGGGCCACGCTGGAGCGCTATGTTGATCTGAGTCGCGAGCACTTTGACAGCGACATCATCGTATGGCCGGAAACAGCGATTCCCGCATTCTACGACGAGGTCGAAGCTGATTTGATCAATCCGCTTCGGGAGGAGCTCGGGCAGCGCAATGTATCGCTGGTAACCGGGGTACCGGTTCTTGATCGCAGCCACTGGAACTATTACAACAGTGTAATCAGTCTCGACCAGCCCGGCCGGTTTTACTACAAGGTGCACCTGGTGCCATTCGGTGAATATCTGCCGTTGCGTGACTGGTTGGCAGGCGTATTGGGATTTTTGCCGGTACCCCAGGCAGATTTCAGCGCCGGAGAACTGCAACAGCCCTTGCTGGAAGCAGCGGGTTACCCCATCGGAACTTCCATCTGTTATGAAATAGCCTTTGGCGAACAACTCATAAACGCATTACCGGATGCCGCCCTCCTGGTTAACGTCAGTAACGACGCCTGGTTCGGCGATTCCCTCGCCCCCCATCAACATCTGGAAATGGCTCGCATGCGGGCACGGGAGACCGAGCGCTACTTATTGCGTGCGACCAATACCGGGATTTCCGCAATCATAGATGCTGAAGGTGCGTTGGTTACACGCAGCCGGCAGTTTGAAACGCAGACCATTAGCGGCGAAGTGCAGCCCAGAATGGGTGCGACACCTTACGTGCGTTGGGGAAACTGGCCGGTTTTGATTGTCTGCCTGTTCATGCTGTTGCTGGCTGGGCGTCCCATCGTCCAAGTCTAAGATACTAGAAAAACAGGGGATAATTAAAAAATTGGTCTTATATTCCCAAACATATAAAAATATGTGATAAGCTTTGTGCTGAAACATACAAACAAAAATTCAGCGCGAGGAGTAACAGTATGCGATGCCTTTCCCGTTTAGCAAGGCTCTTTGCAATTCCTGTTGTTACCCTGTTTTTGTTTGCCTGCGGTGGAGGTGGAAGCGGTAGCGGGGGCGGCGTGACAACAGTCTCGCCAGCCGGTACAGGTACAGTTACCTTGTTGATCACCGACGGGCCCAGTGATGATTTCGATGCCATAAATCTGTCAGTCGTCAAGGCCGAGCTGTTTTCCGACAGTGGCAAGGTGACGCTGTTCAGCGGGGAAAAGACCTTTGATTTGCTGCAACTGAAAAATGTAACCGAAATTTTTTCGGTTACACACATTCCCAATGGTACCTATAACAAGATTCGCCTGACCCTGACCAGCATTGAACTGGTCAAAAAAGATGGTACCAGGGCGTACCCCAAATTGCCGGGCAACGGCAAACTGGATCTTAATCCGCGCGGCAGTTTTGTTGTCAGTGCGGGTTCCACGGTTCTGATCCAGCTGGACATGGATGCTGAAAAGTCCGTCAAGATAACCGGTACCGGTAGTGGCGACGCGTACCAGTTCCGTCCCGTGGTATTTGTAAAGATCGTGACGGGCCAATTCGACACCAGGCTGGTCAGGTTGCGCGGTACGGTAAATAGCCTCGATACCCTTGAAGGTACGTTCGATCTTTGCCGGATCGAAGTACAGGGTTTGTTGCTCGATGACGATGAAGAGGACGGAGAACCCTATTGTGTGACGGTGGACACTACGCCGGTTCCCTCATCATTTTTTGACATCAATGGCGATCCCACCGATATCAACAGCTTTGAAAATGGCGAAATCGTAACGGCGGTAGGGCGTTTTGCTTTTGACGGGGCAACAATTGCGTCGAGCAAGACCATCAGAGCCAGTGCTCATGGCAACCAGGATGATAACAATAGCGATGACCGTTCCAGAGACGATGATTCTTCTGACGACGACTTTAACCGATATAATATGGTTCTTATTGCGGAAGTCGTCTGGCAGGGTGACTTCGTCGAAGTGCGAGGCATAGCACGTTCAGAAGTCGCTACGGATGCCGACAATTGCACCTTTTTCGAGCTGGAAGTGTTGCCCGGGCAGGGGTATTTACTGGATGAACCGATAGCTACGATTCTTCAGGAGGGCACCAGGCTTTACAACCGCAAGGGACTGCCCATAGACAAATCGTCAATAGAGGATGGTATCAGGGCCAAGGTGGACGGTGTCTTCCAGGCCGAGCCGAAAGAACTGAAGGCGGCATTGGCTATCTTTGATACTGAGCTTACGCAAGCGCAGCTCATCGGCACCATTGGCAGCGTAGCTGACGATTTCTCGTCCATGAATCTGCTGACGAATAGTGGAGATCGTTGTGTGCTTATCGATTCCCGTAGCAGTGGTACGCAGATTTTCGAAACCAGCCTGGCTGACGACGATACTATTCAATTCGACCAGAAGGCTGCTTCCGATCTGAGGATTGGTAACACGGCAAATGTATTCGGCGACTTCGATGTAACCGGTTGTCTGCAGGCCGAGACCATCATCTACGAAGTCGATGGTGCGTCTATACCCGTACAGCCATTGCCCTGAGCAAGGTGCCGGTATCTGCCCACCGGCTTCGGCTATGGTTACTTAGCCGTTTCGGCAAGAAACTCCAATAGGAATTGCCTGTTTTCCCGGTTGTTAAACGTGGCTGTATGGGGCCCGCTCGTGGAAAGAAAAGTTTTTGGAGACAACGCTGCCTGCCGTAGTTCCTGGCTGAAAGTGTAGGGAATGATCGGATCGTCCTTGCTGTGAATCAGCAACAGGGGTACAGGTGAAATTTCCGCAATGTAGTCGACAGGATCATAGCCGCGTATTACGCTCCAGGATATTGGGTACTGCAACGGCCACGTTAACCAGCTTTGTCCGGCAGCGTAACGGGTGATCTCGCTGTAGCGGGTGAACGCAGCATCACTTATTACGGCACTCAGGTTTTGCTTTGCCTGCGGATCGTTGGCCGCAAAATAGATGGCCATACTTGCGCCCAGACTCTGCCCCAACAGGTAGACCGGCTTTCCCGGTTCGGTATTTCTGTCCAGGACAAACTGGAATCCAGTGCTAACGTCCTGCAGTGCTCCCGGTAACCTGGCTTCACCTTGCGATTTTCCAAAACCGCGGTAGTCAATCAGGAAAACCCGGTAGCCATGCTCCGTTAACCAGGCGACATTGTAAAAGTGCGTGCTGATGTTCTCGGCATTGCCGTGCAGAAAATAGACAGTTCCGCGTACCGGTATCCTCGCGTTCAACCACCAGCCGTGAATCCTCACATTGTCCGCAGATTTCAGAAAGACGTCTTCATAGTCCAGGCCTGACCGATCCGGTGTTTGCACGTGGGTTTTCTGTGGGAAGTAGAAGATACCCGAGCAACCGGAAACAGCGTTCAGTACCAGCAGGCCTGTTAGTGTGAGCAGTAATCGCATGATCAAGAAGAAGTGATTGTAGCTCAGGCTGACTTCAGCTGCGGGTAACCGGCCGGTGGTGGATTCCTTTCGAAATATCGGTAAAAAATGTGAGGAGGCATATAAGAGATGTCTGATATTTGGCTGAATTGGGCAAAAAGGGAATATATGGGCGGATAAATACGTAAATTAGTAATGAGCAGCTACGATCGAGGCGAGTCACCCTCCACTTCAGCAACAGAATTCGGAGCTACCCGGATCGCAATCGATGGTCGGCGCCTGCCTGTCCGTATTTTTGTCTTTTGCCTGGTGATTGAACTTTTATTTGTCCTGCTTGATGCGGTTGTGAATTACGGAGAGCTTACCGACCTTGGTCCGCTCAAGCGTTTGTTCAATATCACTCGCGAAGATGGCCTGGCCACCTGGTTCATGGTCACCCAGACTTTTGTGGCAGCCCTCGTCCTGTGGGTGATATTTCTGGTGCATCGCAGTCGTAGCTGCGCTACCCGGAAGATAGCTGCGTGGGGTTTCCTGGCAGGGTTCTTTACCTATATGGCTGCGGATGACGGGGCAAAAATTCACGAGCGCCTGGGCTCAATATTTTCGGAAGTAAATGAAACCGCCGGCTCAGATCCGCCCGCTGACGCGCTTGAACATTTGCAGGGAATGTTTCCCAGCTATGACTGGCAGTTGGTAGCACTGCCTTTGCTGGCCGCTGCCGGCCTGTTTATGGTTGTCTTCCTGTTGCGTGAGATCCGTGACCGAAAAGGACGGGTGCTGTTGTTTCTTGCGCCTGGTTTTATGGCTACCGCAGTCGGGCTCGATTTTATCGAAGGCCTGGACGACTCTCATGCATGGAATATCCAGGTCTGGATCAGGGAGGCGTTCGGTCTCACCAAGTATACCGTCCGGCATTTCGCCAAAGCGCTGGAGGAATTTCTGGAGATGGTGGCCATTTCGCTGTTGCTGATGCTGTTTATCCGTCAATTGATACAGATCATCGATTCGCGACTGCTTGTTGATTTCCGTGGCCAGCAGACGGTGGAATGAATAACCGCGAACCGGTGTTCAGGTTTCCACAGGCCAGCGTCGAAAAGTCCCGTTGCCGCATTTCGGACAATCGGGAATGCGCGCTGTATGATGAAAGTGCAGGGGTTCACCGCACATCGAACAATACAGACTGCCTGGGCCCGTGACTTCGCCACTGTGATAGGGGGGGTCTTTTTCGAGTTCCTCCTGCAGTTCCAGCCACTCGATTTTTGTCCGGTCGGCGACCAGGCTGAAAATGTCCAGCAGGCGGTCTTCGATCCGGTCGATATCAAAGCGCAGCCAGTCGCCCAGTTCGTGGCTGGTTTCAGCCAGGTGTCGACCGGCATCCTGAACGTCCCGTTTCAGATAATAAGCGACTTTCTCGGCCTCGTCGTGGCTCAGCTCTTCAAGCTCCACCGCGGTTTCGCGGGCTTTGTCGACACTGTGCCGGATGCTGGGCAAGGTTTTTGAACCGGCTTCTTCGAACGCATGGCGAATGCGCTCCATCATCCGGTTGTAGGCCTGCACAAGCTTGTCGGAGGCAGGGTTGGTCATTGCGTACTCCAGAATTTGTGGTCTGCTACATGCCCTTTATGTACAAGTTTAGTTGCTTTCGCCGCTTCTGTGTATTGTTCGCCCGGCGCGCGGTACGCTATTCTTCGCGTTTTGAATAATGACACAGGCCGCCGGGATGGAAGAGCAGTATAATCCGCAGGAAATTGAGGCAAGAATCCAGCAGCAGTGGATCGATCAGGGTACTTTTCGAGCGCTGGAGGACGATTCCCGGGAAAAATACTACTGTCTATCCATGTTCCCGTATCCCAGCGGCCGCCTGCATATGGGACATGTGCGCAATTACACCATCGGTGACGTAATTTCGCGCTATCAACGCATGCAGGGCAAGAACGTGCTGCAGCCGATGGGCTGGGATGCCTTCGGCCTGCCCGCAGAAAATGCGGCGATCAAGAACAGGGTGCCGCCCGCCAAATGGACCTACGAAAATATTGATTACATGCGTGGGCAGCTCCAGCGGCTGGGATTTGGTTACGACTGGGCGCGCGAGCTGGCGACCTGTGATCCTGATTACTACCGCTGGGAGCAGTGGTTTTTCACCAAATTGCTCGACAAGGGGCTGGTTTACAAGAAGACTGCCGTGGTGAACTGGGATCCGGTCGATCAGACCGTGCTCGCCAACGAACAGGTGATTGACGGTAAGGGCTGGCGCTCCGGTGCGCCGGTGGAACGGCGCGAAATACCGCAGTGGTTCATGAAAATCACCGATTATGCACAGCAGCTGCTCGATGATCTGGATCAGCTGGACGGCTGGCCCGACCAGGTGCGTACCATGCAGCGCAACTGGATCGGCCGCTCCGACGGTGTCGAACTGGAATTTGAGGTCGAGGGCGATGATAAGCCGCTCACGGTCTATACCACACGCCCCGATACCTTGATGGGCGTGACCTATGTGGGGGTGGCACCTGAGCATCCACTGGCACAACAGGCCGCGCAGAATAATCCTGCGCTGCGCGTATTCATCGATGAATGTGTACATACCAAGGTTGCTGAAGCAGAGTTGGCGACCATGGAGAAGAAAGGGGTCGATACCGGCCTGAAGGCGATCCACCCTGTTAGCGGCGATACGGTCCCGGTATGGAGCGCGAACTTTGTACTTATGGGCTACGGTTCCGGTGCCGTCATGGCGGTACCTGCACACGACCAGCGTGATTACGAGTTTGCGCATGAATACGGTCTTCCGATCCGCCAGGTGATTTATCCCGCCGATGATTCGCTTACAGCTGATGTTGGCACAGCAGCCTTTACCGACAAGGGCGTTCTGAGAAATTCCGGCGAGTTTGACGGGCTGTCATCACAACAGGCATTTGATGCCATTGCCGATCACCTCGACAAACAGGGCAAAGGCCGCAAGACCATCAACTTCCGTCTACGCGACTGGGGTGTCTCCAGGCAGCGCTACTGGGGTTGCCCGATTCCGGTCATCAACTGTCCGGCGTGTGGTGCGGTGCCGGTTCCTGAACATCAACTGCCGGTTGAGCTGCCGCGAGACGTGGTGCTCGAAGGCACCGGTTCACCCCTGAAGAAAGACCGGGATTTTATCGAGACGTCCTGTCCTGAATGTGGCGCTGCGGCGGAACGTGAAACCGATACCTTCGATACTTTTTTCGAGTCATCCTGGTATTACGCGCGCTATACCTGCCCTGATTTTGACCAGGGCATGCTGGACGACCGGGTTAATTACTGGACCCCGGTGGATCAGTACGTCGGTGGCATCGAACACGCGGTCCTGCATTTGCTGTACGCGCGGTTCTTCCACAAGCTGATGCGCGACCTGGGGCTGGTTAAGGGTGATGAACCGTTTAAGCATCTATTGACCCAGGGTATGGTCAACAAGGACGGGTCCAAAATGTCCAAGTCGAAGGGCAATACCGTGGATCCGCAGGCACTGATAGATCAGTACGGTGCCGATACCGTGCGGCTGTTCATGATGTTTGCCGCACCTCCGGACCAGTCACTGGAATGGTCGGACTCGGGCGTTGAAGGCGCATCACGCTTTCTGAAGCGGCTCTGGAAAGCGGTGGCGGGTCACGTATCCGCCAGTCCGGCCCGTGCAGTGGATGCAGGCGCGCTGAGTGATGCACAGAAGGCATTTCGCTGCAAGGTGCATGAAACGATCAGCAAGGTCAGCGACGATGTCGGGCGGCGCTATACCTTCAATACGGCCATTGCCGCAAACATGGAACTGCTGAACGAGCTTGGCAGGTTCAAAGACGACTCGGAGCAGGGGCGGGCGCTGGTGCAGGAGGCGCTTGGCGCCGCTGTATTGATGTTGTCGCCTATCGTGCCGCACATCTGCCAGGAACTCTGGCAGGCAATGGGCCACAGTGATGCAGTCGTGGATTGCAGCTGGCCGGTGGCGGATGAAAGTGCAATGCAGAAGGACAGCATCGAACTGGTCGTACAGGTAAACGGCAAGATGCGCGGCAGGATTTCAGTGGACGCTGATGCCAGTAAAGAAGTTATTATCAATGCGGCGTTGGCTGAGCCCAATGTGATGCGGTTTATGGAAGGAAAGGCACTACGCAAGGCCATTGCAGTGCCTGGCCGTTTGGTGAACCTGGTAGTTGCCTGAGGATAAAAGAACAGCTATGACTTTTAATCGCTGCTGCAATACCTTCACCATTCTGCTGTTGCTGGCAATGTGCTCTGCCTGTGGTTTCAAACTGCGTGGTGCTGTCGAAATGCCTCCGATTTTGCAGGAAACCTACATTGAGTCGGAAAACCCGTTCACAGGTATGGCGCGTGCGTTACGCGTCGAGCTGGAAGCTGCCAATGCCAGGATATTGGATAGCAGTGAACAGGCTACGGCGGTATTGAGAATAGTTAACGAAACATCGGAGAATCGCATACTGTCAGTCGGGAGTACAGGCAGGGCGAGTGAATACGAATTGTTCGACGAAGTCACCTTCGAACTTGCTGACCGGAATGGCAAGATTCTGGTAAAGCGGCAGAATCTGCGCATGATTCGTGACCTGGTATTTGACGAAAACCAACTGCTGGGCAAGGTCTCCGAGTCCGAGCAACTGCATGTGCAGATGCGCCGCAGCCTGGCCCGCCAGATTATTACCCGTATTAATGCGGAGCTTCAGCAAAAATGACGCAACTGCGTATTGATCAGCTGGGTTCGCATCTCGGTTCTGAACTGGCGCCGGTGTACTTTATCCACGGTGATGAGACCCTGTTGGTGGACGAATGCGCAGATGCTGTGCGTGCGGCAACACGCAAGCAGGGGTACAGCGATCGCCAGGTGTTCACTGTCGAGCCCGGTTTTGACTGGCAAAGCCTGTTAGCCGCTTGCGACAGCCTGTCACTTTTTTCCGAACAGCGTGTCCTAGAGTTGCGCTTACCAACCGGCAAGCCGGGCAAGGAAGGCGCAAAGGTATTGCGCGAGTACGCTGAAAGACCACCTGAAGACACCTTGTTGCTGATCGTTTCGGCAAAACTCGAACCTGCCGCACGCAGAAGCAAATGGGTGCAGGCGCTGGACAAGGCGGGCGTAAGTGTTGCGGTTTGGCCGGTTGACATCACGCAGCTGCCGGCGTGGATCGATGCTCGCATGCGTGCGCGTGGTATGCAGCCCAGCCGTGACGCACTGCACCTGATTGCAGAGCGCGTGGAAGGCAATCTGTTGGCCGCAGCCCAGGAAATCGAAAAACTCTACCTGCTGAACGGGCCGGGACCGCTGGAGCTGGAGACGGTCACGGAGCTGGTCACTGACTGTGCCCGCTACGACATTTTTGGGCTGGTGGATGCCGCGCTGGCGGGCGATACGCTGCACGTGCAGCGCATTCTGACCGGCCTGCGGGGCGAAGGCGTAGAGCCGGTGCTGGTACTGTGGGCACTGGCGCGTGAAATACGCGCGCTCACCGGTATGGCGCGGGAGTTGCAACGCGGTGTTGCGCTGGCCCGGGTACTGGCATCGTGGCGGGTATGGGACAAGCGTAAGCCTCTGATCAACGGCGCATTAAAACGTATTCGCGGGCGTCAGTGGTGGGCCCTGTTGCAGCACTGCGCTTACATTGACAGGGTTATCAAGGGGCGCGCACCGGGCAGTGCCTGGGATGAGCTGTTACAATTGGCGCTGCGGCTTGCCGGTGTGGCACCGCTGCGGAATTTTGCCTGAATAAGACGGCCAGTGTGATGAGCAAAACAGCAGAATCCATAAATTTTGATGTTCCCGGCTACATGCTTGAGCTGGGACAGCGTGCGCGTGCAGCTTCGCGGCTCATCGGGCGTGCAGAAAGCTGCGCAAAGAATACAGCGCTGTGCGCGATTGCCGACGCCATACTGGCGGACAAGGCGCACTTGAAAGCCGAAAATCAGAAGGACCTGGAAGCCGGAAAACAGCGTGGTCTTGATGCTGCGTTGCTGGA
>Ga0316187_10000120_pt1 | contig 49114 bp, 37 predicted proteins | sample CroRivburrow1_MG_FD_204927 | JGI IMG/M metagenome (GOLD analysis project Ga0316187, IMG submission 204927) | Coastal sediment microbial communities from Maine, United States - Cross River worm burrow 1 | ecosystem: Environmental > Aquatic > Marine > Coastal > Sediment | place: USA: Maine...
TGTCTGCATCTGTAATCCATTCAAAGGGCTGATCGTTAATGGTACCGGTATTTATGGGAGCCAAATCAAAGGCCTCTGTACGAACAGACTGAGACTGTTCAATTTTACCTTGTGCTGATAATTTTAGTGCCTCAAATAATAAGGCAATCCATTGTTCGGGTTCACCAAAAACCATTGGTGAGCGTTTGCCGTCAAATACCCCGCCTCTAAACACCTCGCAACGCAGGGCTTCACGGTAAGCTTGTACCATTAGCAAAGTTATGGCGTCTAATTCACCGACCACATTTAGTTGGGTCAATGCTCGGTCCCATTGACCCAAAACAGCCAAAAGTTGAAATAAAAACACTCTGTCATTAACATTAGAGGGATCGTTGCGCACCTTACCCATTAGCTCAGATAAGCTCTTCTCAAGATCCCCCTCAATTAGCACTTGTTCTACTGCACCCATGAAATCAACCTGTAAAAAGAAATTTAGTCATGTGTCAAAATCTACCTAAGACACATAATAACATTAAAACAATTCTTTCTACCAGTCTCAAACATGGGTAGCAGTAATAACCATTCGAGAAGCCTATGTTACAGATACCTTATTCTCGATATTATACCCAAACTCAATAGTAGGTGCAGGTGCGCCATCCACTTCTTGTGGATTATAATCAATACGTATTTCAAAAAAGTTAAATGACACGGTCTCGAGTATAGGACCATCACCACCGCCAGCACCAGTGGAATACGATGTAATGTAAGCGCCATTCATATAGACTATAAAATATTCCATAGCCCCTGCTTTGTCACCACTTGCTTTACGAACCACCAACTTGCAATCAGCTTTGCCTGTAGCCGCCGGATCGATAACCGTACCCAGAGCACAAAATTCCATTAATTTGGGAGACGCAGAATCAACCGCTTTAGTTATGGTCAAATCTTGAAAATTTGCAGAAGCTGAACCCGCACCCTTTTGTAAGTGAGCGGAACCCGACTGAGTCAAACCCCAGCTAAAACTGAGTATATCAATTCCACTGTCTGCCTTGTATTTCTCATCTTGAGTTTCACCTGGTATGCCTGGTAATATCAATATTCCATCAAAAGCCATTTTATTTCTCCTGTACTGTAGTGTACTGTATATTAATAAATTAAGTTAAATTTCTCGTCACTTGTACTTGCGTCACTTTGTATTTCTGTAGCCCAGTTTTAAAATATCTAAGCTACGTGTTATTTATACCTTAATCTTTCATACAGTAATGTTATATTTTGACAGTTTTGTATGGTAAAATTCACACTTTGCTGTGCGTCAACTACTTACCTGAAGGTAACTTAGAGACCAAGCGCAAAGAAACGGTCAACCCCTCTAGTTGATAGTGAGGCTTCAAATAAAACTTCGATGAGTAATAACCCGGATTACCCTCAATTTCTTCCACCTCAACCAAAGCCGCTGCCAAAGGTTTTCTGGCCTTGGTTTTATCTGTTGAGTTAAGTGGGTCACCGTCCACATATTGAGTAATCCATGTTTGCAGCCAACGTTGCATTTGCGCCTGGTCGGAGAAAGATCCGATTTTATCCCTGACAATACATTTTAAGTAGTGCGCAAATCGGCAAGTTGCAAATAAATAGGGTAACCGAGCCGCTAGATTCGCATTGGCTGTAGCGTCAGGGTCATCATATTCCGCTGGTTTTTGCAACGATTGAGCGCCAATAAATGCCGCGTTATCAGAATTTTTACGATGCAATAAGGGCATTAAACCGTTTTTAGCCAGTTCCGCCTCGCGTCGATCGCTAATGGCGATCTCAGTGGGACATTTCATATCAACGCCACCATCATCGGTTGGAAAGGTGTGCACAGGCAAGCCTTCTACCGAACCACCTGACTCTATGCCGCGGATACGCGAACACCAACCATACTCCTTAAATGAACGGTTAATGTTAACCGCCATGGCGTAGGCTGAATTGGCCCAGGTGTATTTACTGGTATCATTACCTTCTGTGTCTTCTTCAAAATCAAAACCCTCAACCGGATTCGTCTCAGCGCCGTAAGGTAATCGTGATAAGAATCGTGGCATTGCCAAGCCCAGATAACGGGAATCTTCTGATTCACGCAAAGAACGCCAGGCCGCATACTCAGGGGTTAGAAATATTTTGGTTAAATCGCGAGGATTGGTTAACTCATTCCATGAATCAAATTGCATAAGTGTCGGATCGGCACCCGCAAGAAATGGTGCATGAGCAGCCGCAGCAACCTGCGCCATACCATTGAGCAAGGCAACGTCTAAGGGGCTATGATTAAAGTGGTAGTCTCCCACAATGCATCCATAGGGTTCACCGCCAAATTGGCCGTATTCTTCTTCATAGAATTTCTTGAATATGGGGCTTTGATCCCATTTTGTGCCTTCAAACTTTTCAAGGTTTTTACCCAACTCTTTTTTGGAGATGTTCATAACTCTGATTTTTAACATTTCGTCGGTTTCGGTATTATTCACCATATAGTGCAAGCCTCGCCATGCACCTTCAACCGCCTGGAATTTTTCATTGTGAATAATCAGATTAACCTGATCGGTTAGTTTTTTATCAATTTCGGCAATAATACCTTGGATCGTATTAACCGTGTCCTCAGACACTAAAGTGGTATCTTTTAAAACGAATTCCGCCAATGTCGAAACGGCTTGTTCAACGGCTTCTTTAGCTCGGTCAGACTTTGGTTTGAATTCTTGCTGTAAAAGTGAGTTAAATTCACCCGCTTCAAGAGCAGTCTCTTCTGCGCCTTCGGCTTGATTTTCGGTTTCTGCTTCAGCCATTGTCCTAGCCCTCCTTCTCTTCTGTATCTGCCGCTTCATCAGGATTTGGGCTGGACACCAACGATTCCATTAATGCCTTATCTCCCATTGCCTTGGCCAATAAATCTTCCGCGCCACTTCTTCCATCCATATAGGATACCAAGTTGGTTAGCTGTGTTCGCGCCTGTAATAATTTATTTAATGAATCCACCTTACGTGCCACGGCATCTGGTGAAAAATCATCCATACTTTCAAAGGTAATATCAACGGCCATATCACCTTCGCCTGTGAGTTGATTGGGTACCGTCATGGTTACTTTGGGACTCATCGACTTTAATCGATCGTCAAAATTATCCACATCGATTTCCAAGGCCTTACGTTCATCTATAGGCGGTAGCGTTTCATTATTGTCGCCACTTAAATCAGACATAACACCCATCACAAACGGTACTTGGACCTTTTTTTCGGCACCGTAAATCTCTACATCATATTCAATCTGTACCCGTGGTGCTCGATTTCGAGCGATAAACTTTTGACTGCTTGGCTTTGCCACAAATCACCTCCTGACCATTTAAAATTAGAAACCTATAAAATTTTATAATTAGTACAATAGGTTTACCTTTTTCACTATCGTTACAATTGTTTAATAATACGCCATAACTACTTAGTCTTGTCAACACCCACTACCATTTCTGCCTGCTTTACACCATCGGCTGCTAATTCTTTCATTATCTCTAAAAAATCCATATTAACCAACCGCTTGGTCCTTACAAGCATTAGTGGAATAGGGCTTGAAGGCTCATTTTTTTGGTAATAATCACATATTTTATCTAACAAACGAATGACATCGGCACGACTATTGACTGCAGACGTTAGTGAACCTTTGCCATTTGCGGCTTGCTCAGCGCCCTCTTCTTCTGGTTCAATAGCACCACGATAGGCTAATTGTTCTTTCACTATTGTATAAATGCTGCTTAATTCCTTGGACAATCCACTCAGGTTCGCCGCATTTTGTGCTCCAACCAGCTCGTTTAGTATCGCTTGGATGGATTTAATGGTATTAACACCCTGTTCTGCACAATCAAACAATGATTTTAAGTCACTAATATCACAATCTCTAAACACACCTTCGATAAGGGCAGAATTTGGTGCTTCGTAATTGGGATCTGCCGGTGGTGATGCCTGACCTGAGGCAATTTCGATGTCCCTTAAACTAAATTGACCCGCCGTCTTGATGCCTACCAAAGGTACTGAGCGAACCACTGCAATAATCGCATCTGGATCAACCAGTTCTTCGAGGGCATTCATGCGCAACATTGGATCATTATTGTCTTCTGGATCCAGTTGTGGGTGAAAAGTATCCCAATGGGTTTGTAACATTTTTTCAATTAGGCCAAGCCCACTAGCGAGCCCTGGAATCCCCTTGTTGTGCAATAAGGCTGTAGTAAGATAAACCGCAACTCTAATATCAATGGTGTTGGCGAACATACCTATCGCCATTTTCTGCACAGCGCTCCAATCAGGTGGTTCTGCCGGTTTTACGGAATCGCCCATCACCTGCTCTGGCTTTCCCTTGGCCGCCACGGCTAATTCCATAAAGCTATTGTCGTGTTTTAGATTTTCTCCGCTGGGATTTTCCGGTGATTTTTCACCTAATAGTTTGTCAATATCAATTACAGCCATAACGATTCCTCTGAGCTTATTTCCACATTTGTTACTAAGTGTATTGTTAAACGCTATTTATTCTGAACGTGACAGGAGTACCGAAATTACCGTGACGTTGTCCCGCGCGTTTCGCATGAGTGCCAAATCTAATAATCCTTGACTAATTACCTGGCTATCTTCACGATTTAAATATTCAGAAATTTCCTCTTCCGATACCTCTTTATATAATCCATCACTACATAATAAAAAGGCATCGTCTTCCTGCAAGTCCATTATTTCTATATCCAATTCCAACAATTCTTCCGCGCCAATGGCACGCGTAATTATATTTGGGTTTATTGGCTCGAGAGTAGCATTCAAATTGTCACCTTCCACATTATCCTGCTCTTCAGACATGCTGTGATCCTGCGTCAAACGTGTAGTTTTACCATCTCTATTTAAATATATTCTACTATCCCCAGCCCAAACACAAGCCGCTTGACCTCCATAAAACAACAAAGCGGCAACCGTGCTACCCACTGCATATTCTTCTGAATTTGAAATTTTCTCCAACAAATAGCGGTTCACATATTGTAATTTCGATTGAACGCTTTCTATAAACGATTCCAAATTATCTGGTATAGTAATTTGTCCCAATTGCTGGACAATCATCTGACTGGCTATTTCGCCCGACTTATGTCCACCGACACCGTCAGCTACCACCCAAAGACCTATTTTTGGGCGATCCAGAAGAGCATCTTCATTTATTTCGCGTACTTTGCCTTTATCAGTGTAACCCGCAGATACCCAATTGAAATTAATAAGCTTTTTATTTATATTGCCCAATGATTGCGGTATTGCTTCACTATCCGTGTCATTGGTCGCAAACTCAGTTGGGCTATCTGATATAAGATCATCTTGAGGCTGTAAGTGGGGATTATAGCGTGGATCTGAATTAGTAAGTACGCCCGAGCTTATGGTCTTTATCTTAGGATTGTCATCGTTCACAGAATCTTGTGTCGATTCGATAGCCCCTAATACACCCAACACAGACCCTTGTTTTGGATCAGGAATTTTATCTATTTCGGCGAAAAGTTCCGTCACAGTGGGTTCTTTTTCAATGGTTTCATGTGATAAATCAAGCTCACCCAAAAGCATGGTTTTTTCCGTTAGTTCGGGTATTTCATCGTTGTTAAAAAGATGCGTTTTTTCCTCTAAATTGGGAAACCCTTCACCGCTAAAAAGCTGGGTTTTTTCATATGACTCATCGACTGAATCTGGAGCGTTAATAATCATGGTCTCTTCCATTGAGTCCTCTTTCTGAATAGGTACTGGCTTCAAAACCAGACTCTCAGGCGTATCGTCATAGATGTTATTAGCCAGATGAATTTTGGCATCCTTGGCTAACTGGTCCGGTTCCTCTAACCACCAGTCATCTTGTATTTCCGTCATTGGTTCATTTGGAAGTTCCATATCATCCACTACAGGCTCATTTAAAAATGCAGTATTCTGAATATCCACTATTGGATCGGGTTCAATGGCTTGTATTTTTACTTTGGCAGGTTCAGGTTCAGGTTCATCGGGAAGAAACTGAACCGGACAATCATTCCAGGACCATTGTTGCCATTTACCATCCAACATGGCCGCATACGATTCAACTGACGGCAATCCATCCGACACCAGCATGCTGGGTTCTATATGTTCAGATCCATCGCACCACCATAAGGAATAAGTACTGAATCGATTATTCGTAAGTTGCCACAACAATGAGGTATAACTCTGATCAACAGAACTCGCATCCCTTACCGGAATACGCCAACCCTTACTGGTTCTGGAATTAACATCAGCGCCTCCAGATCCCATACTTTTCCCTTCAAAATTGGGAAAATTTGCTGCTAACGCTTCCACTTGTTTATCAAACGAATCGAAATCAAAGCTTTGCTCCGCAAGCGTTGAAAGCGCAATAGCCTCCGCGTTGTTAAACCAATTTAATGCCAACTTAGCTACATTAAATGGATTCAAGTCTTTCGCTAATGGTGTCACGATAGTTAAAGGGAAATAACGTCCAACCTTATCAACGCTCGGCATTACAACGCCCATCCATAACTGTTGACCACACATCCCGGGAGACAAAACAAATCGCCATATAGGGCTGGTTAAATAAACATTCAACCAGTCATTACTAAGCTGAGTACGGCTACAAGATAAGGCGTTTTGTAACCAGGCATCCCAATAATCAGAAAACTCCCTCGACACTCTCCGGCTAATAAAATCCCCTCGACTGGGGATTTTACCATAAAAACCTACGTTAATTGGCGCAGCCATCCCTATAATTTCTCTGGGCAACTAAATTGTGATAGCGCGTCAAGCCGAAATGGATTCTGGGCGCTGCTGGCATGCAATTCATAATACGCTTTTCGATAACCAATTTTAAACGTCACTTTATAGTTTTCCGGTGACGAAGTGGCTTCGATACTCGACTGATCCAGAAGCTCAAACCACGCCCATGGACCAAGTTTGCGTACATTTGATGCACCCGATGACATCGGTGGTAAAAATTGAATTTGCACATGAGATGAGCCTTCGGGACCAGGCCACTGTAAATTTTCAATTCTTATCGGCCCATGACTATAAGTAATTTTTTGTCCATCAATCTCTAACATAAATCGACGTATGGTACTATCGATATTAATAGGCTTGAGCTCAAAAAAGACCGACGGTGTAGTCCCACCACCGCGAAAAAAGGTGTCTTTTATTATTCTTGCACGACGAAATTCTTCTAGAGCACTAACGGATATCCCTCCTTTCACCCTCCATCGCCATGGAGTACTTGAGGTATCGACAAAATCCCTAAGGTAAGTGTCGAAAAAAGTATCCATGGTGCCGCCTGGCCCGAAAAACTGTCCGAAATCTTCCAGAGTGATTTTTCGAGTGCTATTGCGTACTAAGGGATACCGCCCTTTAATGGCTTGTCGACAATAGCCTAATGCTTCAGATGACCACTGTGAATTCAGGTGTGCCCTTACACCGCCAACGGTTAAGTTTTGACTGTCAATGGCTAGGGTAAGCATCATATCTTGGACTAAAGAAGGTTGCCTTTTGGCTTTTAATTTTACTTTGCTAATGATGTTATTTCCGTCAGCCTGTGATCTAGCCGCGTTCAGTGCTGCTTCACCTCGATTGGCCGCACTGGCAATGGCGTTAAGATAGACATAGAGTTCATTTAGATTCATTATTACGCTGTCGATAGGCACGCTACCATCTGGCAATGGTTTAACCAAAGCATGCAGAGACGCAAATTTTGGTTCCACAACATTATCGAGATTAATTTGTGGTTTGATTTCAATCTTTTCTGATTCCATGCCCAATATCCCAGACAATCGATCCTTCAGACTATTTAGACTATCTGAAGCGGCTTCTCCTGCTTTACCCAGTACTTCATTAACCTTGTTCAATGAAGTTTCGTCTTTAACCGCAATTAGCAATCGTCGTAACGGAGAGTTTGCAGCAGACAATACGTTTAACATATCCACTGCTTTATATAAGTTAGTAACGGGCGCTAAACGCATATCTGATAACAGTGTGTCCCACTGATTAGCATAATCCTTCAAATACAGTTGTCTGACGTCATAATTGAGTTTTTCACTATCGTAGGTTTTATCTTTGAGAGTCTCATCACCCAATATCCAGCTTTCTTCAGCCAATTGGTTACTTAACTCAAGGCTGCTTACAAGAAACACATCGCGAAAACCAGCATAAGTATAGAGCCCTGAAATTCCTTGATTAAGTGGTTTGCCACTTTTCCGCGCGAATACCAATGGTGCATCTGGGCCAACCGCATCGGTTACACGGAAGTCTTTAATGCGTTCATCATACTTCGTACGCTTTAACCGGCCGTAAACACGTTCAGCGTATGGAACACGCTGCAAGGTCAAGCGAGTTCGACGAATCAGCTTGTCATCCAGGTTAATAGGCAATACAGGTTGGCCGTTGACGAGTAAAGCCGCAAAATGTTTATCTAATTGCTCTCTTTGTTCCGTCCCCAGAGAGCGTGGTAGATTCTGCTGCCAATCAAGTAGCACCCAAGCCTTTATACTGTTCGCATCAAAATGATCCTGATCTCGATACATAAGGTAAACCTTTAAACCCTCAAACAAATAATCCGGGTTTCTTGAACCTTGCTTTAGTTGACCCTCCAGTCGCAAAATTAAGCGCGGTAAGAAAACATTAGATAAAACGCGCAAATAGGCTGTGCGCGCCTTAGATCCCAATTGTTCTCCTTGATAGAGCCCCATACCCATTAGCCAGGGTACGTCGGCTTCAGAATCTTGAAACTCACCAGGGATATCTCTTATGCGATTAAGTAAATCCAAGGCCATCCACGGTTCACGTTTCGCTACAGACAGTGCATCCAGGGCTGTTTGTGCTTCTTCTGTTTTTGCGGCTACGTGCTCTATATAATCTTTATTGCGGGAATAACTGGCCATCCAGCCGGCACTAAGAATTATCGCCAAAAGTGCTGTTCCAGCATAGGCACTAGACTGTAACCATGCCCTCCTACGCTCCATTCGATGGTTAACGCCAGCTAATTGCGATTCGGGTATAATCACACGATTAAGTAAATCTGTTATAAAATAACTTCGATTCTGACCACCATAAGAAGGGAGCACTTGTTGGTTTAGGCCAAAACTTCTTGCCATGGAACCCATTACTCGATCAATGGGAGTTCCCTCTTGTGTACCACTGGTAAAATAAACACCACGTAAGAACGGCGAAGTCTCATAACGGTTTTGTTGAAAAATCTCCTTTAAAAACGCATCAAGGGGTTGCTTGAGTGCGGCCAGCTGTTGCGGAAACCCATAGATAAGCGCTCTACGCTTACTATCGCGCTCCTGATTTAAACGCCATACAAGACGATGATTGAGTCGTTTTACCAATCCATCATATTCTTGCGAAAACAAGTTAACTGGATTGTATTCAGCTGATTTTTGATCGTCTAGTGGTAATGTTGCACCCCAGATCTGAGCGCGTTCTTCACGCCCCAGGTCGTCAAAGAATTCCATAAAACCAGCGATCAAATCACTTTTAGTTATCAGTACATAGATAGGAAAGCGGATACCAAAACGTTCGTATAGTTCTTGGATACGCAACCGAATTGCATTTACATGGGCATTGCGTTCTTGTTCATTCTGCAGCATTAAATCCGAAATACTAATGGAAATTAATACACCATTAATCGGTTGTCGTTTTCGATGTTTCTTAAGCAAATCCAAAAATCCAAACCATGCTGCATTATCAACCTCAGCATGACTATCCTGGGTAACATAACGACCTGCCGTATCCAATAAGATGGCCTTGTTAGTAAACCACCAATCGCAATTTCGTGTGCCACCAATACCCTGCATCGCAGGTGTGCCAGATCGTCCAGCTAACGGAAATTCCAATCCAGAATTAACAAGTGCTGTCGTTTTACCTGAACCGGGAGGACCGATGATAATATACCAAGGTAAAGCATATAAATTTGATACACCCCCTTTTTTACGACGCGACTTTTTGAGTACAGCCATTGCCTCGTCAAATCGTTGATTTAATACACCTACCTCTTCCGAGGAATAATCCGGGTCTTGTTCCTTTGATGACAAGCCGTCAATTATTTTTTGGTTTGCCCGTAAGCCCTGCAGAAAACTCTTTAATCTCTTGAAACCCCATAAAACAAACAAAATTAGGATAGCAATTATTCTGGCAAGTTCTGATCCTAAAGGTTCGAATCCGGCGATCGCTATCAGCGGGCCCACAAACCAAATTAGTAAAGAAATTGCCAACAAACCAAGGATCGTAATGAGCCAAGGCTGTGTAAAAAATGCAAATATTTTTTTCATATTCGTGTCAAATTTCCATATAATCTATAGTCACAAATTTATCTCTTTCAATTTGAGCTACGAAATAGTGTGACCTCTACGCGCCGATTTTTAGATTTATTAAAAGCGCTATCGTTTGCAACAATCGGTCGTGTATCCGCCATACCTTCGGCAATAAGTCGGCTCGAATTCTTCATAGTCTTTGCCAATATTGCAACTATGGATTCCGCTCTCTTTTGGGATAAATCCCAATTAGACTGGTAACGCAATAACAAGCTACCAGTTATGGGATCACTATCGGTATGCCCAGTAACCAAAACCTGGCCATTTTCTCTATTGAGTACTTGCGCTATACGATCTAATAACACCACACGACTTGGATCAACCTTGGCACGCGCCGACGCAAATAGTCCGTCACCGCGAATGACAATGGTTGTTTTATCTTTAGCATCGTTTATATAAATAAGTTTCTGCTGTATTTCTGGTGCTAACAATCTCGCTATATCCAAACGCTTAGGCGCCTTAACACGAACCGTGGGTGTACGTTGTTCTAGCGGTGCGATGTTACGTCCAACATTATTTAATAATTGAGCCACAGGCTCTACTTCAGCATTAAGGCTTAATCTGAAACCAAACCAGGTGAAAAACATAATCACACAGGCCACCGAAAATACCACCCACAACGGCACATACTTGGCAAGTGGATTTCGATAATCACTCGCGCCTCGCCAATGCGGTGACAATTCTCTTTCAAATTCTCCGCGTTGAGAGCTTATTGCATGGTAAGTCTGGTCCTGAATATCATCTAAGCGTGATCGTCCACGATCCTGGACACGATATTTACCTTTAAAACCCAAACTCATACAAAGATACATAAGCTCTAACAAATCAATATTTCTTGTTGGATCCTGCAACGATCGCTCTAATATTTGAAAAAACTTTTCGCCACCGCTGGTTTCGTTATGGAACTTACTCAACAATGTTTGCATTCCCCATCCGCTTCTATTTCCCCACGGGGTACTCAATACGACTTCATCGAGCAGGGTACAAATGATATAGCGAGCAGTAAAAATCAATTCCGGTGTAACACCAAATGACCTCGCACTGTTTTCGAAAGTCTTTATTTCTTGATTCATTTGATTGCGTAAGCCTGTGGGATCAGGATGACTGCTTGTACCCGATAATTGACCTACTGTAAACAACAGAACTGAAGCTGCGTCAATCAAAGGATTTAGCCCAGTATGCGCTGCAGGTTTATACGGATCGTGCTGATTGGAAGCGCTGTGGTGTGGTGGTTGATTTTGTTGCGGTGGCAACTGTCCCTGAGAATCACCACTATTATATCCTCGACCACCAGGTCTCGGTCGCATCACGGTTCGGTCACCGAAGCCGGTCGAACCAAAAAATGTGTCGTCGTCACTCATTGATATTTATGCCTTTATGGCCCAAAATTCCATTAGAATACCAGGAAATTCACCACCGATATGGACAGCAATACCGCCCGACACCTGTAATTTTTCCCAAAATTCACCACCGCGTTCCAATTCAAAATACACATAACCGGCATGATACGGTATTTGTCGAGGCGCCACAGGTAACGCACGCATACGTATACCTGGTAATAATGCATTGACAAGCTCCTGGATTTGTTCTACAGCACCAATTTTTACTTGCGCAGGAAAATTTTGACGAATTTCTTCTGACGGCAAATCAGCTTTAACCGCTAATACAAAACTTGAGCTTTTTAGCAAAGCCCGATCAGCTATAACAGCTACATGAATACCGTAACGTTTCTTCTTTAATGGTAGCGCGATCGCACTAGATTCCAGAACCATACTCAAGGACTTTCGCAACGAATCAAATATTGGTCGATACGTTGTTTGTAAATCTTGATGCTGATAAGTCGGATACTCTAGCGCCACTTTACTTTCACTCGTAAAAGTTGCCAACTCTCCAGCAATTTCCAATACATGCCTATATAATCCTTCTGGATGCAAGCCATTAAGCGTAGCTAAGTGGGAAACTAAGGGCGAATATCGGTTAACAACCTGCAAAAGTAGAAAATCAGCCATTTCGGCTGCGCCGTGTCCTGTTGATGTCACCCGCCCAGACAAAGCCTCTCTGCGGTGGTATAACAATCCTTTGAGTTCAGCAATAAAATTGGCCAAAACAGAACTAACCTGACAATCTAAAACGGGTGGAATGAACGCATTATCCAAGGTGACACTTCCGTCACTTTTGCGTTCAACCAAGCGGGCTATGCCCAGGCACGCATAATCACCCAACGGATCGTGTTCGAATAAAAATCGTAGGTGTAGTTTACCAACCTGTACACTGACTGCACTAAAGTCTGGTAACGTGCTATCCATCACCTCATATTCACGTAACAAATTTCTCGTGAGTCCTTCCTGAGTCCCGCTGACATCGACTTCAATGGTACCCATGCGCTTTGTTGGTAATGCCAGATAAACCACAGCGTCTCGAATGTTTTCTGGAATTTCAATTGGATCGGGGGCTTCATCTTCGTGTGGAATATTAAAAGGCGTGCCATCTGGAAAAACACCACTTGCTTCACTTAACCCTAATTTACCTAAACTAAGTAATTGTGGATCGATGCTTAGCTTGGTGAGTCCCCACGCATGATTAGTGACCGGACCGCAGCGGTTTTCAATATAGTTTTCAAGATATCGAGTTTGTTGTTGGAAATGTTGAGGTCGAAGGAGCATCCCTTCCGCCCACACTACCTTGTTGAACCATGACATGAATATTGCTCCCTTTTCCGTAGATCAAATATCTAGGGAATTCTAAACTCTATTAAAGCTGAAAGTTTGTTTATACTAATTTCTATTACAGGTTTATCGATAAGATCAAACCATTTTTTTTCGGGCACTTGAGCAACTGACAACCATCGGGCTTTGTCTATCTCCTTAAACGCAACTACGAGACCTACATAGTTGGTTTCGGGATTCAACTCTAAATTATACTTATAATGAGCACCCGGTAATAACTCACGCTCTTCCACACTTATCAGATCCTTTGCCAACAATGCTTGCGCATCATCATATAACGAAAAAAAATCGGCATTTACAAAATTGTCTTTTGAACTGAGCTGATAAACCCTTAAAACGACAGGGGATGGACGATTATTGTGATCAGGATTTAAGTCTGCACTGGTATATATTCCCCCTTCAAGCGTCCGTTCCTTTGGAGTGCTAGCACAAGCAAATAATATTAACAGCGCGCAAAATAACGTTATTAGTCTAATTATTGTCACGTTACAATTACCCGTAAGTTGAATTCGATACGACAGTTAGTAATACAATTTTGGTATTATTGTGTGCTAATACAAAACCGTTTGTTTTAGCTTATTGCTATAAATATAATTTTAAAAATTGGATTTACGCCCCATCGGCTTACCTTTGGGTTTTAATTTACTAATTTGGCTTTCATAGGCAGCAGCAAATTCTTCACCTAATAAATTTTGAAAATTATCCTCAGCCGCACGACTAATTTTGACAAATAGTTCCCCATACATATCCCAATATTTTGCTTTTTTATTAAATACACCGGCTCCTTTGGTGTTATCAAATTGATTAGCTAACTCAGATGGATCAAAGCGGTGTAACATAGCGGTAAAGGCCGCTTGCATTCCAGCCATCATGGCCATCTGATGCGCTTTCATGTCAGCAAAGCCCTCCTGCACTGAATCTAAAGCAGATAAATACCCCTTTTCCTGATCAAACAACATATTTCGTATGGCGTCATCTGTATTGACTGCAAATTTTAGTGGATTATTTTCAACCGGTTGAATAATTGTTTGAGAGACTCGAAAGGCGCCTTTTAGATTAGCTCGCGCATTAAGTACTTCCATTGCACCTTTCACTAGTTCTTTAAACACACTACCTAAGAGATGTGGTAATTCGTCGGCTAATTCTGCAGGTATGTTGTTTAAATCCAACCCCATACTTCTTAAGAACACTTCATATTCATTGCCACGCGATGATTGAACGTACTTTTGGTCACGGTGTGCGTTACCAGTAGGCGTTGACATATGAAAACTGGAGGAGGTGGGCTTTTCTTGAGAAGAATGGCCTGTCGAAGCAAAATTCGGTATAGAAGTATTCGAGAATACATTTTGAGATGGCTTGGGTGCTTGATCAGTACCATCACCTTGCGATGTGTAAGAATCTGATGCTAACCCGGTTTGACTCCATTGTTCCGGTAACTCTCCAAACAGTGATTCGGGAGTTTGAGGAAATTCACCTGAATGTTCACCATTTTTAGGTGGCAGAGATGCCGGTGTTATTTGAACATTTTCAGCATTGCTGGTGTTTGAATTGTTATCATTACGTATAGGAAAGTGCGTAAGGTTCCAATCATCTGGTATTAAATTTTCAGATGTTACCCCGGGTGGTGTAAAACTTTGGTGTAAACCTGGATTATGATCCAACAGACGGCTGCTTTGTTCAGGGTCATTATCAAATACTCCTAAAGGATCTTGATCTTGCTGGCCACTTGGCTGAAACTGCCCTGGATCATTGTCTACCGAGGGACCAAAAAGGTCTAACGGATCTTTTATTGACGGTATAGATCCTCCTGGTACGTTATTTTCAGCAAACTGGTTATTTGGCATAAAGTGATTACTGCTCGTATCTATACCCTCACCCTCAAAATTGATGCCTGGGTTGTTTTCATGGCCATTAAGGTGATCATTTTCGGCGAATTCTCCAGACAATGCAGCGTATTCGTTGGAAAAAATATCATTGTTTCCTAGTTGATCACCACAATTCACTTCAATTTCATAATCACCTATAGATAATTTGTCACCATTATCCAATTTAACCGTATTATTTTTACCTAACGCATCTGTTGCATCATTAATAAAAACTCCATTAGTACTTAAGTCAGTAACAAAATATGCACCGTCTTTATACTCAATTGAGGCGTGTTTATTCGAAATATACCGCTTTGGATCGGGTAATACCCAATCAGCCGTGGGCGAGCGCCCAAGACTTCCGCCAACACCATCGAAGACCTTAGAGCGATCTTCCCCTAATGTCGTATCTTGATAACTTGTAATTCGTAATGTTAATGCCATATAATGTTTACAATCAATCGCTTAACTAATTTTCACGTATCCCCATATGAATCAAATAATAACAGTAATGTCATCACAACGCACCCCAGAAAAATGTGTTGATACAACTTTACCACAACATTACCAAATTGATGGAATTTTATTCAATACGAAATTTTACCGACACCTTAAGCAAAATAGTAATTGCAGATTTCAGTTTGCATCAAAAATAATTTCTAAATTACTGGCTTCGGCACACAACAAACAAATTGGTATTTATTGCACTGACCAAAACCCCTATTATTCGGCTAGTTAGCTATAATGAACCAAGCATAACAAGCACGCAAGGTGAATATGTACAATTGCAAAATGTGTCTATCAGTGCTCACGCTTAATACGCCTAAACCATTATAGAGTTTTGTTTTTTATAGATTTTTTCGTTATAATGTTCGTTATAATGATAGGGTTACCAAAAAATAGTCCAGTGATTTCTGGAATTTTTTCGAATAACTATGTCAAACTTGCTCCATTGTCCCGGCTTGACAGGATTTCCGCTTTTATTGACTAAATTCACGATACTAACTCGGGCAGTTGCCCTGTTTTCTCGACCAATAAATTTTACACCTGAAATATCAACTTTAAATTTCTCATACTGACTAAACAACTGAGTCATAAAATCTTCTCGGCTTGGAGAGACAGCACTCAACCTCATTATTTTCTTTTTATCATGAGCTTCTAAGGCATACTTATATTTGCCAATTAATTCACTAATGGCTTCGATCTCTGGTGTTTTTACATGGTTATCAGTAGGTAATTTTGACAATTGCGTTTTCATTTTTTTGTAAGATTTTGATTTCGGCGCAATGTTATAAACCGTTTCCATCACTTTTTCTGCACTAGTTAAATTATTAGCCGCAATGAGCTTATTAAATTGCTTGTAATAGAACGCAACGATATTATCAATGCCCGCCAATGCTTTTTTATTTCTGGGTTGCTTTGCTAACACCCGACGATACCAATAGAGCGCCGAATCATTGTCTGGTTTGCTCACTTTATCATTGGCAAAGCTGATTTGCGCCTTAGTCAGCCAAGGCTGAATCATCGTATCATCTTTCTTTAAATCGTTTATGCTTGCACTCCAAACCGGGATATTTTTTGAGGCCGGGGCAATTTCTTTTAATCGAGCCAACGAGATGTTTGCCATCTGGGCGTTATGGGCATTTATATATTTCTTAGTGTTTGACTCATAGTACTTTACAATTTTAGTAATGCCATCTTTCGCCTATTGATTTTCAGGGTCAATTTCAAGCACATTTTTATACAATTCATAGGCGTTATTTCCCGCTGGCTTGCTATATTTTTTCTTACGTAACAAACCTTGGGCCTTATCTAATAGCGGGCCAATCTGAGCGAGGTGTTGCGTTGACGCTTCAAATTGACTGCGTACCTGCTGTGTTATGGACGATTTTTGCGATATGGCTTCCATAATTTTTATATTTTTTTCTGCTTCTCGAATATCACCTGCATTGAGAAAACTTTTAGCTGCATTGGAATAAAAAGTTAATACTCTATCAATCCCTTTTTTAGCCAACTCATTATACGGATCAACGTCCAGGACGCGTAAATAATGGTAAACCGCACTTTGCCCTTGAGGCTGTACTATTCTACCCTCCGCAAAATCTTCATTTGCCTGCTTAAGCAACCGGGAAATTTCTAATGACTTATCACTGGAAGACTTAACTTGAACAGGCTCGGGCGCTTGTGTCTTTTCCGGTTCAGATGTAACAACCGTATTTTGCTCGCTCGTGACGGTGTTCTCATCAGAATCGGGTAAAGCGGCCCAAATAATTACCAGCGCAACCAAAAATACAGCAATCCCGGTTATTGCCCATGGCAAGTATTGATGTTTCAGAAACGCAGAAATAGTGTTATTTATTACTACCAGCTTATCTTTATCGAGGGCGTTCTGGTAAAATGGTGTGTTCTCATCTGGTGGTGTTGTACGATAGGAAGGCGGTGTTGTTCTTTGCGATATTGGACCCTGGTACGCATTACTCGATGAGACAAGTCCTTCATCATCCCCTGCAGGTGTGCCACTGTACCTCTCTGAATGCCCACCGGTTGTTGGCTGGCTGCGCTGTCCGCGGGGCATTATTATAGTTTGGTCTTCTTCGTTTTCTTCCGCTATAGGCGTCAACAATCTACTTGGTAGCGGTATTGCTGGTGTTTTCCCTAGCAACATATCTGTCCAGCTTAAGGTATCTTGGGGCCGGTCCTCTGTTCTAAACAACAATGCATTATCGATGGCCAACAAAAATTCATGTGAATATTTACCCGCCGCTTTTTCTGATATAGGCACGTAGGGATCGGCTTCATTATTAATATAGCTGCCGCCTCTGGTCATAGCATCAATGGGTAATTTCCCCTCAATACCGAGATACATTGTGGCGCCTAAGGAATAAATATCCGTCCATGGCCCCTGTTTGCCACCACTTTCGTTATATTGCTCAAAGGGTGCATAACCAAATGTTACGAGACTCGTGAGTGCATGGGTGAGACTGCCTGATGTTCGACGTGCCGAACCAAAATCCAGGAGTACAGGAGTGTTATTTTCACGGATATAAATATTAGCAGGTTTAATGTCTCTGTGAATAAATCCACTATCATGAACTAATGCCAAACCGTCTAATATTGGAACAAATACATCTAACAGCTGTTGTTCGGTATAAGGTGGGCTGTTTTTATAGAGCTTTGCAAGACTAGATCCATGCTCATATTCCATTATCATATAAGCTGTATTGTTCTGCTCAAATACACTGAGTACACGAACAATATTGGGATGTGTAAATTTGGCTAAAGTTCGCGCTTCTTTAAGAAACCGATCTAAACCCCAATTGAAAATCTCACCTTTCTCGCCAGTTATGGGCTTTACAGTGTCATCAGATTTTCTGGCGGCGAAATCTGTGGGTAGATACTCTTTTATCGCCACCATGCGATCAAGGTTTTTATCTAATGCCAGGTAAGTGATGCCATAACCACCACGTCCTAATACTGATTTCAATTCATACCAGTGAAGGCAATATCCTTCAGGCAATGTATCGAGGTAGATTTTTTCCTTCACGTAGTGATTTTCTCTATAAAATCCTATAGTTGACTATAAGATCTTGTTATTGTTAGAAAGCTTGGCTTATTTTAACCCTAACAAGCTTGCAATTAGATTTAGTTACTATAAGGATTATGTTATTTTTGGGTAATTATCCCTTAGAATCAAATGTACTACTATGTTTTAGCTAAATATATTGGTAATAATGCTACTTTCAACAATACTCGATAAACACTTATTTTTAGACAAAACCTTTGTATTATCATTAAGTTAAAAATTATTACGATCAATTAGTGGCATGAAAATATTTACCAGTCATTTTTCTATGGTTAGAAACTAACCAAGCTGTAACAATGCTTTTTGTTTCACCGCCGGCGCAATAACTTGAAACAATGGTGTAGCTGGTTGCATTAATGCTATTTCAAAAGAAGCGGCGATCCGATGACGCTGCATGCCCGTTTTCAGTATGTCCAAGCAATGATTTTGCGAAATGGGATTACCTAACAAATACCGCGCACCAGCTTGAAAGAGATGTTGGTTTTTTACCCACCATTCTTTAACCTTTAGTGCATCAGGCCAGGGTAAGTTTCTATCTGGATCCATAGCAACATTCTCGTCTGCAGGATCTTCAGTAGGCCCAGCTTCAAAATTATCCGGAGGTTCTGCGATGAAAGCGTCGTTTTCCAATTTCAATCCAGTCACTAAGCAAAAGGCTTCACCCGCAACACGAGCAAATTCAGGTATGCTCATATGATGCAATAATGTCGGAATATATATTGGGTCACCTGTTATTCCCGTCCCTATTAGTACCTGTCTTAATAAATCTTCTTGTTTGACCAAGGTCTTTAACCAATCCTGTGCGTTGACTCCGTTCATAACACGTAGCAACAACTGAAACACATCTACGGTGTACATTGAACCTGGCTTTACAAAAGACGCCAGCTTCTTAAGCGCAGCCACATCTCCTCCCAACAATACCGCTGACCAAGCCGCCCAAAATTGAACATTTTCGTCTTCGTGATCAAACTTCGACAACAATAAAGGTAATAAATCGCGTCGTTTTAATTCACCTACAGCCCGAATCGCGTTGGCACTTAATAGAGGATCTGAATCATGTACCCCTGCTGTCAAAAAATCACCAGGATTCTGCCCATGTATAACACAGGCCATTAACCCTATTTGTCGATATCTACTTTCATTCGAGTTTAGCAAACTTAAATTAATAGGCTGGGCTAACTGAATATCAATCCAAGCCAGCGCTGATACTAATGGTGCAACAAAGTCAGGCGTTTCTTTTACTAATGTTAATACTTTTTCAATTTTTTGCTTGTCCCCAGACTCAAATGCCAATACGGCTGCGACAAATATCTCGCCCGCTTGTTCTATTGACAGATCCTGCTCACAAACCTCCCATCCAATATCGCCTGCAACTCGAAGGCCATCAATATGCGCCTCGATCCGTTCTTCATGATCGGCTACATCTTGCAATGAATAATGCGGCGCATTCAAGATCGATTCTCTCGTCAACCACAAAAATGCAGCGTCTTGTGAATGCTGTTCAACAATATTCCTGATCACCAACGCCAAATTTCCTTAACAGTAATTACAATCATATGCCTTGTTCTAATGAAAAATTTAATGAAGTCTATCATGAAATGCAACCATGCTGGCAAGGGATTACGCAGAATGTGAATAGTTCACTCGCCGCCAAAATCATGCCGACCACATTTTAAACGTTTGTAATTTTGGATCATAATTACTGTTTTTCGTATTACTGGGATTGTTATTTGCTTTACTGGCAGACCCACAGTTAGTTTAAGCTCAGAATCTAGCTTACTGATTTCTAGAATGGGTTCAATTTCCAAATAGGATTTTTTGGCGATGGGACTTTTTGCTATTTGCTGATTTGAGTTGTGCTTGAGTGCAATAAGTTGGGTATCCCAAATTACCTCACGACCCTCAAATTTCCCCAAAAACTTAAAATGTATTATTGCTGAAGGCACAGAAGACAATAAAACATATCCCCTATCTAATTGATTTAGCTTTTGTTTAAATTTGCTAACCGCATTTTCCATACCACTAACTCAAATAATCTAAACATCAAGTTTTGTGGCAATAATGAAATGCGAAGACACCCCGGTTCCTGACCCTAATTCTAACAGCTGCCCACCAGGTTTTGATGCTGCTAATATTCTGGGTAATGATCCAGTTTCCGTATCTGACGCTATATCAAAGCCAATGGATTTGGTATCCTTAGTTATAGATTCCAATACATCAGGTATACGATTTGTGAATTCTTGTTTCAATTATAATCTCTATTCCATATCCATTTTGTCAATAGGGCTTCAATCGCTAAAATGAATAATAAGATTTAGCTGTCATGAAAGGGTAAAATAGAAGGTAGCGCCTTTATTTAATATTGACTCAGCCCATACGTGTCCCCCATGAAGTTGTATAACACGAGCCACTGTAGCGAGCCCTATGCCCGTTCCTTCAAATTCAGCATCCGAGTGCAGACGTTGAAAAGCACCGAATAGTTTATTCACATAACGCATATCAAAGCCGACACCATTATCACCCACAAAATAAACCGGCCTGCCGTCCCGTTCTTTGATGCCAAATTTAATACAAGGATGGGGGTTTTTTGCGGTAAATTTCCATGCATTGCCCAATAAGTTATTTAACGCGATTTCCATTAAATGTGGATCAGCTTTGGTTTTCATATTTGACATTATTTCAGCTTGCACTGCTCGATCCGGCGCGTCTGATTGCATCTTCTGAATAATGTTATTCGCAATAATCCCCAGGTCGATATTTCGAAGTGATAGTTCAGATTGTGTTACTCTTGATAACTTCAACATATCGTCAATCAATTGTCCCATTTTCTGTACACCACTGCGGATGCGTTGCAAATAGTCTTTACCGTTATCGTCCACCAAGTCATAATAATCCTCGAGCATTGTGTGACTAAAACCATCAATTGTTCGCAAAGGTGCACGTAGATCATGTGATACAGAATAGGCAAAGGAGGATAATTCTTTATTTAATGCCTCTAGTTTTGAGGTTCGCTGTTGGAGTTGTGAATTGCTTTCTTCTAGCTGCCGTCGTGCTAGGGCAAGCGCAATGTGAGTGCGGGTTCGCGCCAACACCTCTTGCGCCTGAAATGGTTTGGGAATGTAATCGATGCCACCTACTTCAAACGCCTTTACTTTATCCATAGTATCGCTCATGGCACTAATAAAAAGCACAGGGATATTGCTGGTGTTTGCGTTGGCTTTCAATTGCCGACAAACCTCATAACCGTCCATTCCAGGCATCATAATATCCAACATAATTAAATCCGGATGCACTGTTTTAATGGCTTCAAGTGCCAATTCACCATTTATTGCAGCTCGTGTCTCATAACCATGGGCTTCAAGAACGCTCGTGAGCGTTCGGAGATTTTCTGGATTATCGTCAACAATTATAACGAGCCCTTGATCAGTTTTAACATCAGAGCTTTGTTGTGTATTGTTTACTGGGCAAATAATCTCATTCATACCTTTGCTTCTACGTTAGTCAATGCTTTGTCACACAGTAGTAATATTTTATCGAATCGAAAATCATTCGCCAAATCGGCCAATCCGTCGCGTAAATTTGTCTCTCGTTTATCGATTTTATTAAGCAGGCTTAAAAATGCGGTTTGATCCAAATTTCGTGCTGCGGATTGTAATGCCAACAGTAAATCGGCTGGAAGTTGATTTAGTGCCGCGGCGCTGAGATTCGGAGCTAGCCTTACTGTGCTGCTCTCTTCCTCCTCATATCGATAGTGCACGCCTAAGAGACGCGCCATTGCATCAAATATTTCAAATGATTGAAAAGGTTTATACAACACTTCATCACAACCTGCTTCGATGATAATATTTTTCTTTTTTATTAATAAGTTAGCGGTTAGCGCAATAATTTTGACATGACTCCCGTCTGCTAACTGACGTATACGTCGGGCGACTTCATCACCATTCATCAACGGCAATCCTATGTCCATAAAAATTAAATTCGGACGCCACTGTTCAAACATACGCAATCCTTGAGCACCGTCAATGGCTTCTTTAACATCAAAGCCGGTACTCTCTAATAAGCCCTTCAACAATAAGCGATTTTCAAGCTGGTCCTCGACAATAAGTACTTTCCATTGCTTCTCATTAGCACTAAGTCCAATTACCTGACGTGGTTTGCTCGATTGAACGATTTCTTTCGGTGCACTTTCCACAAACGGTAATTTGACATGAAACACAGAGCCTTGACCAACAACGCTTGACACTGATATTTCTCCACCCATTAACTGCACAAATTGTCGGCTTATAGCCAAGCCCAAACCCGTTCCGTGTTGAGTTGCAGTGTTAGTATCAACTTGAACAAAAGGTTCAAAAATATTATCGAGTTTATCGGCAGGAATACCTATGCCATGATCATGAATTTCAAATAACAATTTAGGTTGATCTTGATCTGCTTCGCGACCTGCCCACAGGGTGATTGTTCCTTTATCAGTAAATTTAACCGCATTACTGAGTAAATTAATTAATATCTGTCTAAGTTTACCGGCATCGATTTTAACGTAGTGTGGCAGTTCAGCTGATTGTTCTAAGGTAAATGTCAATCCTTTGTTTCCCGCACGAATTCTTAGCATGGCACAGATATCCAGCAATGTCTGCACCAAATTACAAGCACTGGGTGTAACGTTTTCCTTACCAGCTTCAATTTTTGACAAGTCTAGGACAGCGTCAATCATGCTTAATAAATGCTGACCACTGCGATTTATTATGTCAAGGTTTTGGCGCTGTTTTTTTGTGGCTTCGGTATCACGTGCCATGAGTTCTGAAAATCCTAATACGGCATTAAGGGGAGTACGCAATTCATGGCTCATATTTGCTAGGAAGGTACTTTTCGCGTTATTAGCGGTTTCTGCTTGTTCCTTAGCGTGTTTAAGTTCTCGCGCCGTTGACGATAATAAATCGCGCTGTTCTCGCAATTGTAAATTGACCTTTTTATTATTCCGATTACCACGATAAATTACCATGACCAATATCGAGGCCAAACCAACTGTTATGGATAACATTATTAAATAGTTCTGTTGGCTTGCAATGACTGCACCGCGTTCATTGAGTACAGTTTCTTGTTCGCGAATGGTGTTGTTTTGTTCGTTAATTACTTCTGTTTGTGATTCGATACGTAATTGTTGCTCACCTAAAATGGTACTCCGTTTTTCAATTTCCTGTTGCTGTTGATCTAATTGTTTAGCTCTGTTTTCCAAGGCCATGGTTTGTTTTTTTATGTTTATTTCTTGTACGCGTGATTGCGCTTGTAAGGCATCAAACTTTGATTGTTGTTGCCGAATCTGGGATTGTTGTTGCGCGACGGTTTGTTCTTGACTTGCTAAAGTATTTTTTTGTTTGGATAATGTATTTGATATTTCTTCAAGTCTTCGGGTTTGATCCTCTAGTTGTGTTTGTTGTGTGGTAGTCGTCTTTTGTAATAATTTTACCGCATTTCGGGCTTCGATTAGACGTTTTGATTGATGCTCAACCTCAATCCTATTACTGTCTAAAGTTTTTAAAAGCTGTTTTTTTTCGGTCTGAATTGCCGAAATTTCACCCTGAATTCGCTTCATTTCGTCTTGGGCCTGTTGTAAGTTTTTTTGTCCTTGACGATATAACTTTGCGACATCGACTTCAGTACCACCAAGCAGAATAATATCAGGATCAACGCCTAGATTCTGATTAATGATATTAGCCTTATTTATTTCAAATCCAATTTTATTATTACTATCATCAAGTAAATTCAACATAATTAGCCGCTTATCTGGGAGATTGTCTGATATCAATAAAATATTGTGATTTTCCGCCTGGGTAAATAATTTGGCAAAGCTATCCCTATAGGCTTGAGATATATAGACTAAATGAACTCCATCCGGCATTTTGTCTGCTGCAGATCGGCTAATAGTAAAGGGCTTTCCTCGTAGTGTCCGAGTGCTTGAGATTTTTTCTAATTGATCAGCGATATCACTATTTTTGTCAATAACGTGGATTTTATACTTTTGAATCTTGGCCGAATTCGCCCATTGGATGTGCCCTGCTAAACGGAAAATATAAACAGCCACCAAATCTGCACGCGTCGCCTGAGCTGCAATTACCAAGTTGGGGAGAGTTAATAAAAATAGCCCAACAAAAGCAAGGAAATATACTATAAATAGAGTCTGTTTTAACAACGCAATCGCATCCTTCTCACATGAGCGTCTATATTACAAAAGAAATTATAGGTTGCAATTGCACATTATTCTTGCAACTACCCACACTTTTTTTATGGGTAATAAGTTTTTCGGTAATTTGATGTGTTACATTCAACCAGGTATTGTGATTATGCGAGGTTTTGGTATTATCGCGCTCTTGGTTTTACATTGTGTCTTTTTGTTATGGAATTTCGGGTCAAGTGGCCCCATAAACATAATAATCGTGCTTGCAACCAATTTTATGGTGGCTATTATTGGTCCCCTCGCAACAATTAGCTGTGAACCCCGTCAGGCCCGGAAGGGAGCAGCGGCAGCAGTGAATTTGTGTGCCGGGGTGTGGCTGGTAGTAGTCACCACCAGCCAGCACCTTCTAATTTACTAAACACCTACGCAAAACCCTAAATTTGGGATCTGGTCAATTTTTTGAGGAATATCAGAATTATCCGTCATATGAGGTCCCAAATATTTTGTCAAACAAACTTAACGATGAAACCAAATGAGTTACCAAGTATTAGCGCGTAAATGGCGTCCAGCTACGTTTTCGGAGCTTGTCGGTCAAGAGCATGTTCGCCGAGCCTTGGTAAATGCGCTAGATCATGACAGATTACATCATGCATTTCTCTTCACCGGCACTCGCGGCGTTGGTAAAACAACCATTGCTCGTATTCTGGCCAAATCCTTAAACTGCGACGCGGGAGTGAGTTCAACACCCTGCGGTGCATGCACTGCCTGTCAGGAAATTAGCGAGGGACGATTTGTTGACCTAATTGAGGTTGACGCGGCATCCCGTACAAAAGTTGAAGATACACGTGAGTTGCTTGAAAACGTTCAATATGCTCCAACCAGAGCGCGCTATAAAGTCTACTTGATTGACGAAGTGCACATGCTGTCCAATCACAGTTTTAACGCTTTGCTAAAAACTCTGGAAGAACCACCTCCTCATGTAAAGTTTCTCTTGGCGACAACTGATCCACAACGTTTGCCGGTGACAATTCTTTCCCGATGTTTACAGTTCAATCTAAAAAGGATCCCCATACAACTTATTGAGGAGCATCTGAAAAACATATTGACCAAAGAGAACATTGCGTTTGAGAAACCAGCCTTGTTACCCATTGCAAACGCGGCTGACGGCAGTATGCGAGACGCATTAAGCCTAATGGATCAAGCAATTGCTTATTGCGCTGGTAATATCAAAAGCGTTGAAGTTAGTTCGATGTTAGGTAATATCGATCAACATTTCGTTTATGATATTCTATTGGCATTGGCTAAAAATGATATAAACAGTGTACTGCAACAAGTCGAAAAAATTGCCGAATTTGCGACGGAATTTGAATCCGTACTGGTTGATATATTGTCCGTGTTACATCATTTGGCGATCGCACAATTAGCGCCGGATAATGTTAATGATGTCTATAGAACTCACGCTCAGTTTAAAGAACTCACACAACAGTTAGGGACGGAGGATATTCAGTTATTTTATCAGATTGCTTTAAACGGTCGACGTGATTTAGCTTTGGCGCCTAGTCCACAAACAGGATTTGAAATGACAATCTTAAGAATGTTAGCCTTTAAACCAGCCAGTATAGTTAAACCATCGACTACTACGACAAAAGGACATTCTTCAGCATCTACCGTAGTACAACAACAGTCAAATATTACCGGTAGTCAAATAAATAATCCCATCAAAAACACAACACCTAAGACTGAAGAACTAAATCCGAAGAGTAGTGCTACAACCATTAACAGTGCTTCATTAGATTGGGAACAATTAGTTAGCCGCACTAAACTAAAAGGCATTACCCAGCAGTTAGCGAAGCATTGCGCGCTTAAAAATTATTCGGAAAACAAGATAACCCTTGAAATTGCCGAACTGCATAAGCAATTATTAAATAAAAACCGCCAGATAGAAATTGAGCAAGCATTGCAGAAATTACTTAGCACAAATATCTCTTTGCAAATTGTCACGTCAGCCAATCCTGGAAATACTCCGGCAATTATGGAAGAAAAGCGTCAGGTAGACAAATTAAACACTGCTCGGCAAGAAATTGAAAATGATCAAACCGTCAAGAGTATCATTGATACTTTTGACGCAGAAATTAATATAGACTCAATAGAGCCGTTGAATTGAATTATTATTTAACACAGCTGCCCCGTTAACTTTTGGAATCGAGGCAAATAGCTAGGATATGGGGTACTTGTTATAATCTACAACGTAACTGTCACACAAGTTTACTGTAAATAGGTTACATTTTTTACGGGATAGCAGAGATAAATTAAATATTGAAATATCAAGAGGTGATACATATGAAAGGTGGTCTCGGCAACATAATGAAACAAGCTCAAGCCATGCAACAAAATATGGAAAAGGCAAAAGAAGAATTGGCTAATATGGAAGTAACCGGTAGTGCCGGTGGTGGTTTGGTCACCGTGGTAATGACAGGCAGGCACGATTTAAAAAAAGTGAACATTGACGACAGCATATTTAGTGATGACAAGGAAATGTTGGAAGATTTGCTTGCTGCCGCGGTAAACGATGCGGTGCGTAACATCGAGAAACAAACCCAAGATAAATACGCCGGCATGACAGAAGGCCTCAATTTACCTGGTGGATTCAAATTACCTTTTTAAAGTGTTTGACAGAGTCTTTTTGTAGTGGAATTTAGTCCTTTAATTGACAGGCTTATCAATGACTTATGCTGCTTGCCCGGTGTAGGTCCTAAAACTGCACAACGTATGGCTTTCTTTTTATTAGAACGCGATAGAGATGGCGCCAAACAATTGGCAAATACATTGTTAGACGCTGTAGCCAACATAAAGCACTGCAAATCCTGCCGAACACTTACCGAACTGGATATTTGCAGTATCTGTAGTAATAGCCGGCGTGATAAATCACAGCTATGTATTGTTGAGACGCCAACTGATATACGTGCTATCGAACAATCAACGGAATATAAGGGGACCTACTTTGTATTAATGGGACACTTATCTCCGTTAGATGGGATTGGTCCTGAACAATTGGGATTATCTGAACTAGAATCTCGATTAGCCCATGATAATACGGTTAAAGAAGTGATTCTGGCAACTAATCCCACGGTTGAAGGCGAGGCCACAGCACATTATATCGCTGAAATGATAAAACCCATGAATATTACTGCCACAAGACTGGCCCATGGTATTCCCATGGGTGGCGAACTGGAATATATCGACGGTGGTACTTTATCTCATGCATTTGTTGGGCGTAAGGACTATTATTAATGCCAAAATAAAGGATATTAAAAATAATGTTATCTGCACCTTACTTAATTCTTTCACAAAAATAAAAAATCCTCCACTGTTAATGCCTCCCGTTTTGCTATGCCATTGAAATCCCTCCTTAAATAGTCCGAACCAGAGAGTCACCAGAGTATTCTTTAGATAAAAACAAACTAAAGTATTGTCGCCTTACGCCGAATTGCATGTGTATGTATATAAAATTAATCCACCGCAAATTCAACTACTAGGGTAACACTCTGTAATGTATGATAATTTACAGTCAGGCGCACACGACGAGTTGGTAACAAGATACGCACCGCTCGTCAAACGAATCGCTTATCATTTAAAGGCTCGTTTACCTGCAACCGTAATCGTAGATGACTTACTGCAAGCAGGCATGATAGGTTTGTTAGAGGCATCCAGAAAATATGATGCTGCGCAAGGTGCCAGTTTTGAAACCTACGCAGGCATTCGCATCAGAGGTGCTATGCTGGACGAACTACGGCGTAATGATTGGGCGCCGAAATCTGTACATAAAAAGGTTCGTGACATCACTGAAGCGATCCGCGAAATAGAAAACCGCATGGGTAGAGATGCCCGAGATGAAGAAGTGATTGGAGCCTTACAGATATCCAAAGATGAGTATTACAAAACACTACAAAATATTTCATCACATAAAATTATCAGTTGGGACGAATTGGGAGTCGATGAAGAGGCCATAAGGCACTCAATACTTGAATACCGACCAGGTTTGCAAGATGAATTGGAAAAACATTATTTTCAAAAGAAACTTGCAGAGGCTATCGCTTCATTACCTGATCGCGAAAAAATGATTGTGGCCCTATATTATGACTCTGAACTGAATTTACGGGAAATAGGTTCTGTATTAAATGTAAGTGAATCACGCATAAGCCAGTTATTGAGCCAAGCACACATTCGATTACAAGCCCGCATGCAAGCCTGGACAAACGATGAATAAGTTCCAAGTTTGCTGATTTAGTGTTAGATTTAATAGCTACACCTAAGACACATGGCCTATTGAGACAAACACGAAATCAAGTAAAATGAAAAAGAAACTGCAGAATATAAATTCTACTTCACTTCATGAGGCAGCTTACGCTAAGCTGTTGATTGTTGTTCCCTGCATTAACTCTTTAACTGCAAAAGCTGAAATTCTCTCCTCAACGAATAATCACAAAATAGTAATCACAACCTTAGAAAAAACCAAATATACAACCACAATATCCGTTAGTTTAACCCAAAATGTCGACCATCAATGGCTGCCAAATATGTGCATGGTAATAAGAACCTACCATGACGCCAGAGTTGCAGAAGTCATTAATTTTCAAAACCATACAAGAATCTTACCGCGCTACACTTATCCTAATTTAAATATGTACCAGAAAAATGAGAAACGACAAATCAATCAGTTTTTTTCGGATTGGCTAAATTATTGCTTAAAAACACGTTGTATCTTTAATGGAAACATCGAATCTATAGACGCTTAACCGTATGGCTAGATCTTGGTCATAAACAGAAACCTGCGCCTCCATTTGTAAGACAGGCATAACAACGAGTAATTAATATGGCAGCACCAACATTGCAAAATATCTTATACGTTGAAGATGAACCGGATATTCAAGCGGTAACAAAAATAGCGCTCGAAAGTATTGGTGGTTTTACATTGGAGGTATGTAATTCAGGTCAGGAAGCATTGGATAAATGTACAAATTTAACACCTGACCTCATTCTTTTGGATGTAATGATGCCAGAAATGGATGGCCCGACCACCATGACGGAATTAAGAAAAATTTCAGGATTTGAGAGTATCCCAGTCATTTTCATGACAGCAAAAGTACAATCACAAGAAATAGCACTTTTCAAATCTATCGGTGCCATTGAAGTTATTGCAAAGCCATTTGATCCAATGACATTGTCACAAACGGTTAACAACATTTGGTCTCAGTATCACGACAGTGAAAAATCCGCTTAAACTCGAACCCCGCTCATACTAATTTACGATCGGGAAAGTGAAATGCAATGTCCAATCCCTCACAACAAATAGAAGATGAGCTTGCTAAGTTACGCGATAAATATAAAGCGGAACTACCGGCTAAAATCAATCAAATTGGACGCCTATGGGCAAAGATTAAGTCTTCGGCCTGGGGTACTGACCATCCGCCCGAACTACACAAATGCGCGCATAATCTCGCTGGTTCGGGTCGCACATTTGGCTTTGCAGATATTTCAACGGTGGCGCGTGATTTGGACCTCGCAATCAAACCCCTTATAGATTCTCACAATGCTCCAAATATCGATTCTATTGCAAATATTGATAGAATCATTAAGCAGTTAAACCAAGTCTATAGCAAAATTGATCATACTGAAAACCAGCAGTCTCTGGTTGAAATGGTGAAAAAACCGTTAGCTGCTATTACTAAATCAGGTCGTATAAGTAATCTCATTTTGTATTTAGTGGTTGAACACCAAAGCCACAACCCAAACATTAAGCTATTAAATGAATTCGGATTTCAGGTGGACTATCGTCATATAGAAGACGCAAGCCAATTAGGCAATAAAGATATCGGAAATATATCACAACAACCCGCTGTCGTTGTTCTTGATCTAGCAGATAGCACAATAGTTGAAAACGAACGTATAAAAAATTTCATGCAACGGCTTAGTGACAATACAGCACTTATTGTCATTAGCAATAAAGGAGAGTTTCAGCCACGCTTACAAGCTGTTCGAGCTGGATCGAAAGCCTATTTTACACATCCAGTAGAAAGCTCAGCTCTAATCGATTGCATAGACAAACTCACCCATGCATCAGTACAAGAGCCCTACAGAATATTAATTATCGATGATTCCCCTAGTGTAGCAAAAGCCTATTCAGCGTATCTCCAGCTTGGTGGTATGCAAACGCTAATCGTTACGGATCCCTTTGATACATTCAATCATCTTCACCAATTTAACCCGGAACTCATACTTTTAGACATGTATATGCCGGGCTGTTCTGGTCAAGAACTAGCAACAGTAATACGCCAACAGGAATTATTCACCAGCGTTCCCATTGTATTTTTGTCCGCTGAGTCTGACAGAAACAAACAACTAGATGCATTAAGTTTAGGTGGTGATGATTTTCTTACTAAACCCATAGAACCACAACATCTTATATCGGCAGTCACCAGTAGGGCTGAGCGATACAGAGGTTTAAGAAGCCATATGATTAAGGATAGCCTTACTGGCTTACTTAATCACACAAAAACTGAAGAACATCTGGAAATAGAAATCGCTCGGGCGACGCGTAATAGCGATCCACTTGCCTATGCTATGATTGATATTGATAAATTCAAAAACATTAATGACACCTACGGGCATGCCACTGGTGATAGAATCATTAAAAGCCTGGCAAGATTATTACAACAGTCCCTACGTAAGACCGACATCATTGGACGCTATGGTGGTGAAGAATTCGCGGTTGTTCTAACTGTTACCGACGCCCAAACAGCGCACATGGTAATTGATAAAATTCGTAATACTTTTGCCAGTATTGTTCAAAACTCGAATCAAACAGACTTTAAGGTCACATTCAGTTGCGGCATTGCCGAATTCCCACATTTCAATTCCTCAAGTTCACTTAACGATGCCGCTGACAAAGCACTTTACCAAGCCAAAGAAAAAGGTCGAAATCAAACAATTATTGCATCTTGCTAAATCCAACGCAGTCTTAATGCGTATAATTATCATTAAAATACCACCCTTACCTTTTGATAACTTTATATTTATAAACAATAATTTGGCCATACAAATACCAAATTCACCCATGAAATAAATTGATTCCAGCCTAAAGTTACACGTAGGGCAGACCGATAATTAACCTAAGGAAAACCAATAATTTAGTCTATGCCAGCAATTCAAATAAAGGTTAACAGTAATGATTAGGAAGTTAATTGTATTATTTTTATGCGTCCTTGCTCCAATCTCATCGTTTGCCTACGATGGAGATTACGTTTGGGAAGAAAAATTTAACCGTCTACTACCAAGAGCCGAAAAGGGTGATCCTGAGATACAGTACGATATCGGTGAAATGTACGAACGAGGAAAAGGCACTGCGAAAGATACGCAAAAAGCGTTTACCTGGTATAGTCGTGCAGCTAGCCAAGGTAATACTAAAGCAGCTTATAAAGTGGGGTTTGCCTACTTAAAAGGCATCGGCGTTGCAGAAAACGGTAATAAGGCCTTAAAATGGATGAGCATCGCTTCTGATAAAGGTTACGTTAGGGCCCACTACGGTTTGGGCGAAATGTATGAAAAAGGGCTGGGTGTTACAAAAGATTTCGACCAAGCACTAAAATGGTACAAAAAGGCAATGCAGGGGGGAAACACCCAGGCCAAGCAGCGTATTGAAAGAGTTATCGCGAGTGCCGCCAAATTGGATAAAAACAAGCGCAGATTAGAAACTGCTGCTGCGCGCAAACAACTCAATAGAAAAGCTAAAACAACACCTGTATCCATGAAATCCTCACCGCTTACTCTGCGTCAAGTTCTTCTAAAAGGCGGTTGGAAGAAAAAGAACAAACCGGCTGAAAATCTTCCTTCAAAAATTTCTGAGTGCACAGAAACCGGCACTTCCATAGAATGTATTTCTAAGGCTTTGAAACGTAACATTGGTGTAGCGGATATAAAATATCAAACCAAAGCCGTTCTGTTTAGCATAAAAGATACTGGAGAATTTAAAATAAAGTATCGAAACAACGTCCTTGCTGTTGACATAACCGATCAAGATTTTTTGGAATCGGGTGCCAAAGCCCCTGTTTCTCTTGGCTGGCAAGACTCGGAACATTCATTGAAATGTAAAATGTCAAATAACAATAAAGATATTACTTGCAAAAAAGACAAAATTCGAACCATCAAATACCACCGGTAGTTCAAATATTTCTGACAAATGTAACCCAATGGCATTATTTGTTGCCATTGGGTTTTTTCGTTTGTAAGGCATTAGATTCGCTACTATTTGACTCCCTTCTGATATAAAATCAATTTTTTATGTCTACGGAGATCCACCATGAAGAGTTTATGGCGTGATAGTGATGCGGCCCCATATATAAATGATCCCTTATTGGCTAGAGTATACAGCTCAAGATTACTTGGTAAAGCTCCCAACTTAGTGTTGCACGGTGGCGGTAATACATCGGTAAAGTCCTCCATTATAAATATTTTTGCAGAAGAAGAGGAAATTTTATACGTTAAAGGCAGTGGCTGGGACTTGGCAACTATCGAAGCCCCTGGATTTGCACCCGTACGCTTGGACACACTAAAACGCTTAGCTTCTTTAGACGATTTAAGTGATGCACAAATGGTGAGCGAACAACGAGCAGCAATGATAGACCCAGCTGCACCCACTCCTTCAGTGGAAGCCATTTTACATGCCCTTATCTTTTACAAGTACGTTGATCACACCCACGCCGATGCTGTCGTTACTTTAACCAATATAAAAGACGGTGAACGAGTAATTCGAAATCTGTATGGTGACCGAATTCTGGTCATACCTTATGTTATGCCCGGATTTATATTGGCAAAAAAGATACATGAATTAACAATTGATGTTAATTGGGAAAATATTGACGGCATGGTGTTGTTGCATCATGGTGTGTTTTCATTTGCCAATGATGCCAAAACCAGTTATGAAAACATGATCGAGATCGTCACTAAAGCTGAAGATTACATTGAAAAAAATCGCCATAAATCCGTTTCGAGCAGCAATACTCTACCCACAATAACCGCTATCAACGCATTAATGTTAGCTGAAATTCGTAAACTGGTCTCAGATATGGCTGGAAAAGCAATGCTTGCCGCCCTGGACAACAGTGCATCAAATTTAGAGTTTGTTAATCAGAAAAATGTAGCAGAAATATCTTGTCGAGGCCCATTAACACCAGATCACGTTATACGAACAAAGCGTATTCCAGTTATTCTTGACGACAATGTAAAACAAGCCATACAGAATTATGGCGATGAATATAAGAATTACTTTTCACAGTTTGCTCAACAACATCATCAATGTCTTGATACGGCCCCTCGTTGGGCTACATGGCCACACAATGGCACAATCAGTTTTGGCGCGAGTATTTCAGACACAAATATAGTAGCAGATATTGTTAATCACACCATTAACAGCATCCAGAATGCTGAACAGCTTGGTGGCTGGCAGGCCTTACCCGCCAAGGATATTTTCGATATTGAATATTGGGAGCTGGAGCAGGCAAAATTAAGGAAATCTAAAAACACCAACAGCTTCCAAGGTCAAGTGGCACTGGTCACGGGAGCCGCCAGTGGCATTGGAAAAGCCTGTGTAGAAAAATTACAGGCCCTCGGTGCTGCCGTAATAGCACTGGATATCTCTGAATCTATAACCACTATGTTTAACCAGGGACATTTACAGAAAACCGATATTTTGGGTTTGGTCTGCGATGTTACAAGTGATGTAGAGATCAATAATGCAATAGAACAGGGGATAGCGGCATACGGAGGCCTTGATTTTGTCGTGAGTAATGCCGGTACCTTCCCCCATAGTAGCACCATAGCTGACATGTCCAGTGATCTATGGAATAATAGTATTAATACTAATCTAACCAGCCATCAAAAACTACTAAGTGCAACGATACCCTACTTGGAACTTGGCATTAATCCGTCGGTACTTATGGTTGGTTCCAAAAATGTCCCTGCACCAGGACCTGGTGCTTCAGCATACTCTGTGGCAAAAGCGGGATTAACACAACTAGCACGTGTAGCTGCCTTAGAACTGGCAAACAAAAAGATAAGGGTTAACATCATACATCCTAACGCAGTATTTGATACGGCAATTTGGACGAATGAAATACTGGAAAAACGTGCTGCGCACTACGACCTAAGTGTACAAGAATATAAATCTAATAACCTTTTAAAAGTAGAAGTTTCCTCAGCAGATGTCGCTGATTTAGTCTGCACAATACTCGGCCCATCCTTCTCCAAAACCACTGGAGCACAAGTTGCAATTGACGGTGGAAATGAGCGCGTAATCTGATGTTTGCGCGGCTAGCTCCTACAGCGCATGATGCTGGATTCTCGCACATAACCCGTAGGAGCCGGCCGTGCCGGCGATTAGCGGAGACGGTAGACGGTAGGGTGCGTTTTACGCACCGAAATTACGATATTGGCCGGTCCATAGCGATAGAAACAAAAGTACAGTGCTAAAAGGCAGGCTTTTTGGTGCGTAAAACGCACCCTACGCAGGATCCAGCTGACTTATGTATAACGATGTGCACTCCGCGTGGGAATGTATACCCCTCTGCGCTGACAGTATTCCAATCAAATGAATGCAATCCTTGTGAATATACCTACCTACGGCCTTATCCGTTGTTTTATCTACGTTTTTATTTCACCCATAAGCTAAAGCACAGGCCCTGTGTGCCGTTAATAGAGTGGACTTTCCATACATTTTACCCAGTGACATGATGGGCGTTTATGCTCACATGTAAACAACCTATTTTGGGCAATGTTCTTAGCAACAAGCGTAACTTAATATGACTGAAAACCCGCAACAAAATTTTAATTGGATTAAAAGCAACTCGTCGCTAATAACAGTCACCTTGCTTTCCATTGTCATCATTAGCCTAAGTATTTTCCTATATTTGATCTTAAATAATTGGGAAAACGATAAAAGAAACACAGAGTTTCAACGTATTACTACGGCGAATTCTGAGTTAGTGAAATCCAAGATCGTGTTATTTGAATCTGAATTAAACACTCTGACACGATATATACACTCTACGGGTGCCATTTCAAACCAGCAGAAATTTTCTGACTATACAAAACCGCTATTAAAGAAATACCCAGAAATTCAAGCCTTAGCTTGGATACCAATTGTTGCTAAAAATAAACTCAATAAACACATTGAACTAGCCCGCAAAAATGGTCTAAAAAAATACGCCATTACACAAAAAACAAAAAAAGGACTGGCGCCTGTTTCCTTGGATCGTAACGCCTATTTTCCGTTTCGATACATAGAGCCGTATACTAGCAATAAAGCGGCCCTAGGTTATGATTTAGGTTCTGACGCTGTCCGTCGCCAAGCCTTGATAAGCGCTTGGGAATCCAATTCCCTATCGACAACAAATCGGGTCACCCTATCCCAAGGAAGCAGCCCTCAAAGTGGAGTTTTAATCTTTGCTCCTGTCTTAAAAGACGCTTCGAATCCCCATAAGCCTTTAGGTTTTATACTTAGTATTCTACGCATAAATGATTTAATTGAAAATACCATAGGCGATTCTAACTTAAATGATATCGGCCTAACTATCCTAGACCGCTCGGCACCAAAAGGGAAACAGGTCCTCTACTCCAATACACAAAATAGAGATGACGACAAAAATGGAACCCAGTTATCAAACACGGTATCCCTTGCAATAGCGAATAATCTTTGGGAAATCGATTATCAAGCGATAAATAAAGATTGGTCTAAACCTGAACCTCACTTTACTTGGATTGCGCTAATTGCCGGCCTTTTAATTACCTTCGCAGCCTTTTTTGCTGTGGCTAACATTAAGCGTCGTAATGTATTAGTGGACGTTTTGGCAGAAGAGTCAACAATAGAATTCGCTTCGAGTGAAAACTATTACAAAACTGTTTTTAACAAAATACTTGATGGCATCGTCACCACCGATGAAAAATGCAATATTGAATCATTCAGCGCTGCTGCTGAAAAAATTTTTGGCTACGAAGAAAATGAAGTCATAGGAAAAAATGTTCAAATACTCATGCCAGAGAGTATTTCTTCCCAACATAGCAGCTATCTTGAACGCTATAAAGCAACCGGCGAAAAGCATATCATTGGTACTAACAGAGAGGTATTAGGTAAACGAAAAGACGGTACCACCTTCCCCATGGAATTGGCAATTAGCGAAGTCCGAATTGGTACACGTTTATTGTTTAGTGCCGTCATACGAGATTTAACCTCTAAGAAAGAAGCACAGGCATCGCAAAATCGATTGTTATCTATTATAGAATCCAGCCCGGACTTTATCGCGACCTTTGACTTAGATGGCTACATTATATTCATGAATAGCGCCGGACGAAAATATTTGGGATATTCCTTAGACGAAGATCTAAGCGACAGAAGTCTTGCCGGAATGTTTCCACAATCAGAAATAGAACAATTACTCAACGAAAGCGTGCCCAGTGCGTTTATGAATAAAACCTGGATGGGCGAAACACTACTAGTAACGATTGATGGACAGGTACTTACAGTATCTCAATTAATTATGTTGCACGAAGATGGGCCTGATAATCGAAAATATTTTTCAACTTTTATGCGCGACATTAGTGACCGAAAACTAATGGAGCAGGAATTGCTTGACGCTAAGGAAGACGCTGAATCTGCTGCTCGCGCTAAAAGTGAGTTTTTAGCCAGTATGAGTCACGAAATACGAACACCTATGAACGGTGTACTGGGAATGGCGCAATTAATGTTAGAGACACCATTAGATGAAACACAACGCGACTACTTAGATACTATTGATCAATCTGGACGATCCTTATTAAAAATACTTAACGATGTCCTAGATTTTTCAAAGGTTGAGGCCGGTAAGCTCGAACTAGACCTCATCGCATTCAATCTGGAAAAAGCACTATTTGATGTCTATCAGTTGCTTTCGGGTAGAGCAGCAGAAAAAGATGTTGAACTCATTATTAATTATTCACAAGATTGCCCAAAACAACTTATCGGTGACCCAGGTAGAATTCGCCAAATCATTATGAATTTAGTTAACAACGCTATAAAGTTCACACAAACTGGCCACGTTTTAACCGAGATAAACTGCCTGCATACAAGTGATAGTGAGGTCAACATACATATATCAGTTCAAGATACAGGTATAGGCATAAGTGAAGAAAATCAGAAAAAATTATTTCAATCATTTACACAGGCTGATGCTTCTACCACGCGTAAGTTTGGTGGTACTGGGCTTGGGCTTGCCATTTGCAAACAATTAGTTGAGTTAATGGGAGGTGATATTGGTCTTGAAAGTATGGAAGAAAAAGGTAGTAACTTCTGGGTTAAGGTCAATTTAAAAAAATCCATAGAACCAAATCCTATTCCTGTTGGCAGTATCGATAACGTAATTGCCTTAGTAGTCGATAGTAATAAAGTCAGTCAACACATTACAGCAACACAGCTTAGTTATTTTGGCATGCATGTTTTGACAGCAAACAACGGCGCCGAGGCGCTAAATACACTTGCTTGTGGAGTTGCGGATAAAACACCCATCCAGGTTGTTATAATGGACCATAAGTTGGAGGATATGAGCTGTGAACAACTTGCGGGTATTACCCTGGCCGATAAGGATCTGCATAAAACGCCATTATTAATACTTACATCAGCGGCACAAAAAGGTGATGCCGCCCATTACAAAGACCTAGGATTTTCCGGTTATTTACCCAAGCCGATTCTAGCTGAAACGCTGCGACGTACCTTAACCAGTATTGTAGGAATTCAACAGCAGGAGAAGTCAGAATGCGATATTTTTATTACACAACACAACATTGAAGAATCAAATAAACATCAGCTAAATTCCAACAATATCAAATTTGTTGGCAAGATCTTACTTGCGGAAGATAATCCCGTAAACCAAAAAGTCGCCACTTCAATGCTAAAAATACTAGGCCTGAATATTGATATAGCAGAAAATGGGAAAATTGCGCTGGAAAAAGCCTTTAACGACACATACAACATTATATTCATGGACTGCCAAATGCCCGAGATGGATGGCTTTAGGGCTACTTCTGAAATTCGCAAACGCGAGACAACACAAAATACTGACAATCATATAAAAATCGTTGCCCTAACCGCCAACGCTATGGCAAGTGATCGGAAAAAGTGTATTGACGTGGGCATGGACGATTTCTTAGCCAAACCAATAAAACTCGCTGAATTATTATCGATACTTAAAAAATGGCTACCGACTGATGCATCTACAGAGACACATCAAGCTAAAGAGCAGAATTCAGTTGAATTATTCGGAGATTCACAAAATGATATAATACTTTTTGATGAGCCGGCGGAAAATATTGAGCTTTTCATTGGTGAAACTAAATCTTCTGCTATTGATAAAATAGTACTAAATACACTAGCAAGCAATATTACCGAAAGTTCATTTGCAGAATTGGTACCAGCCTATATTGACAGCACATTAGCCATTTTAAGTGGTATTACTCTAGCCCATGAAAAATCTGATGCGGAAACAATCGTTCGTTTAGCCCATAATTTAAAATCCAGTAGCGCGAGTTTAGGTGCAATGTGCCTATCCGCACTCGCAAAAGATCTTGAAGCAATGGCAAAGAATAATAATTTACCTAACACCACACAATATGTTGATACGCTAGCCGAAGAATTTGAACGTGTACGGGCCGACCTTTGCAAACAATAGTTAGTTACCCTTAGTACTGTCTAGCTTAGTCTGCCATTTTATTGCTGCTTGATAGTCGGAATGTTTTGCTAATAAGGCCTCATGGGTATCAAGTGTAATAGTTCCGTCACCATTAAAATATAAGATCCGATTAGCTAAGCGTAATGAAGAATACCGATGCGCAATAATTAGCGTTGTTCTTTCACTTCTCAGGTCGTCAACTGCTTGATATATGGCTTTCTCCGATTGACTATCCAGTGCTGATGAAGCTTCATCCAATATTAAAATGGGCGCGTTTTTCAAAAACGCTTGAGCAATGGACAAGCGTTGGCATTGTCCCACCGAAAGACTAATACCACCATCACCTATCTTTGCCTTTAAGCCCTCATTTAACTCTTGAATAAAGTCCCAAGAATAACTGGCCTTGCATGCGGAAATGACTTCATCTTCTGTTGCATCTTCTTTGGCCATTAGAAGGTTATTGTATATCGTATCCGAAATTAAAAATGGATCCTGCCATACAACGGCAATATTATTACGCAGGGAACTTAGAGTGACTTGTTTGATGTCAATACCATCAATCAGTACCTGACCATTCTTTGGGTCATAAAATCGCATCAATAAGCGTGCGAGTGTCGTTTTTCCCGAGCCACTGGGTCCAACCAATGCCAGTGTCTCCCCCGCCGTAATATTAAAGTTTACCGCATCAAAAACCTTAGCATCGTTTTCAAAACTGAAGGTCACATCTTTAAACTCTATACCGCCACTCTTAACAGCTAACTCCCTTGCAGCGCTAGATTCTTTTACGATAGGTGTTTGATCCAGAATTTCAGTAATTCGATTAATAGCCCCTAAATCCCCTTGCCATTGAATTGACGCTTGAGCAAACCCTCTAACGGGCCATGAAATATAGCCTAAATACAATAAAAAGCTAATCAAATGGCCGATAGTATAGGCCCCTTCCTTTACACCGGCTATTCCAGCAATGACAACTACAATGCCACAGAAATAAGTAATCAGATTGAAAGTACCGTCATAGGCGCTATCAAGTAAGCGCATTTTCAACACCCACTTTAACGCACGTTTATAAAACTCCGAGTGTCGTTTCTGAATTTTAGACTGAACTCCAAAGGAGCTGATCCCTCTTAGATTGGCAAAACTTTGTTCTTCAAAACCCAATAACTCACCATTTTTTTTAAAAAATTTTTGTGATGCCCGACCTTTTTTAGGCGCAAAATAGCGCTGATGTAGAAAAAATAACGGCACGAATAATAGCGCAATTAAGGCCAAATCTAGATCGATCCACACAATCATGGTGGCATAAAGTGTCAAGGTCAGGAAATGGGAAACCAAGCCAAGCGGTACTTCAATTACGAAATCTTCAACCATATCAACGTCATTACTGATTCTTGCCAACAAATCACCTTTTTGGTAACGATGGGAAACGGGGAACGACAAAAACAGAATATGGCTTAAAATATGGCTACGAACGCGACCTACAAAACGCAAACCTAACCAATTTGAAGTTAGTCGCGTGGCAAATTGAAGAATTTGGTTAAGAACGAGCACAGCCACCAGAATCCCCATTGCAGGGTATATGTCTTCGTATTGGCCAGATTGCAAAATATTGACTGGCTGACCCAGTAGCCAAATTAAAGCTGTGTTGGTGAGAGTAACACCTAAAATACCAATAGACACCAACACAAGATAGACCGAGTCTTGACGAGCAAAAGATGAAAAACGTTTAAAAACGGGAAAAATTTGTTGGCGCGATTTCTTAAGTAATATTGCCACAGTTTATTCATCTCCCCAAGCAATTATCACTACTAACACTGTATCCGAAATATATCTTTCAGTTGCCAACGCAAGATCCTTAATAACATGTGATATCGATCCCCAAACTTTACAAACATACAAATTTAGAAATCATAACACACTGATAGCGGTCAACTGCGGAATTTAGGTTTGAGCCTTTACAAAATTGAACAGATAGCTGAATTGCTGAGGTATGCGGGGAATTGAAGAGATGCATTTCAAGAAAAGGAATGTTGTAAACAAGAGGGCAACCATGCCATTGCCTCCCTTGCTACAACTAAACCCCCAAACGTCTAACTGCGACGCCGCCCAAAATTTTATTAATAGCTGCAACTTATACGGTGATAAACGTACTTATGTGGGACATAAGTCTAGCAACGTCAGTTAGACAAGGTCAAGCCATAGAATAATGACTAAACGACCCCTGAAACATATTATATATTATTGAATATAATGACTTTACCGGTCTTCGCTTGTAGGATTATTCTTACCCAACTTTTTCATTATTTTTACAATATAAAGTGAATAGGTGAATCGCGACATCGAAACCTCTAACATAAAAAAACCCTGCATATAGCAGGGTTTTTTGGGTTTAAGCTCTAAATAAAGGCGATTTACATCATACCACCCATGCCACCCATACCACCCATACCACCCATGCCGCCCATATCTGGAGCGCCACCACCACCAGCAGCTTCTTGTGGCTTCTCAGCAACCATTGCCTCAGTGGTTATCATTAAACCAGCAATTGACGCTGCATTTTGCAATGCGGTACGCGTAACTTTGGTTGGGTCCAAGATGCCCATCGCGACCATATCGCCATATTCATCCGTTGCCGCATTAAATCCGTAGTTACCTTTACCTTCCACTACTTTGGATAATACAACAGATGCTTCTCCACCGGAGTTGGTAACAATCTGTCTCAAGGGTTCTTCCATTGCACGTTTGGCAATGTTAACGCCTACCTCTTGGTCATGATTATCACATTTGATTTTACCCATTGAATTCAAAGCACGAATTAAGGCTACACCACCACCAGGCACAACACCCTCTTCTACTGCGGCCCGCGTCGCATGCAAAGCATCTTCAACACGTGCTTTCTTTTCTTTCATTTCAACTTCTGTTGTGGCACCAACCTTAATGACTGCAACACCACCGGCTAATTTTGCAACACGTTCTTGTAATTTTTCACGATCGTAATCAGACGACGCCTCTTCCACTTGAGCACGAATTTGTGTAACACGCGCTTCAATGTCAGAAGCCTGGCCTGCACCATCGATGATAGTTGTATTTTCTTTGCTAATCATGATGCGCTTGGCAGTACCTAAATCTTCCAATGTTGCTTTTTCCAATGACAAGCCCACTTCTTCAGATATTACGGTAGCACCGGTCAACACGGCTATGTCTTCTAACATGGATTTACGACGATCACCAAAACCAGGAGCTTTTACTGCAGCAACTTTAACAATTCCGCGCATATTGTTTACCACTAGAGTTGCCAAGGCCTCGCCTTCTACATCTTCAGCAATAATTAACAAGGGTTTACCAGATTTGGCAACGGCTTCCAAAGACGGTAACAAGTCACGAATGTTAGCAATCTTTTTATCGTAAACAAGTATATAAGGGCTTTCCAGATCGGCGCTCATGCTTTCCTGGTTATTGATAAAGTATGGTGACAGATAGCCACGATCAAACTGCATACCTTCGACAATATCCAGTTCATTATCGAGACCGGAACCTTCTTCAACAGTAATAACACCTTCTTTACCAACTTTTCCCATTGCATTTGCGATAATTTCACCAATGGCGAAATCCGCATTAGCGGAAATTGTTCCCACTTGGGAAATAGCATTATTATCATCACAAGGTTTTGACAGGCCTTTCAAGGCCTCAACAGCAGCTATGGTTGCTTTATCTATGCCGCGTTTCAAATCCATTGGATTCATACCAGCAGCAACAGACTTCAAGCCTTCCATTAAAATAGATTGCGCCAATACGGTTGCAGTAGTAGTACCGTCACCAGCCGCATCAGAAGTCTGTGATGAGACTTCTTTTACCATTTGCGCGCCCATATTTTCAAACTTGTCTTCCAACTCAATTTCTTTTGCAACCGAAACACCATCTTTTGTAATAGTTGGCGCTCCAAAACTTTTATCTAGAACGACATTGCGTCCTTTTGGTCCTAAAGTGACCTTTACAGCATTTGCCAGAACATTAACTCCTGCAATCATGCGGTGGCGTGCTTCATCGCCAAATTTAACTTCTTTTGCGGTCATGTGTAATTCCTCTATTTGATAAATTCTGTTATGGTTTTAGCTATTGGTTGTTTGTGGATCAGCTACTAAGCTCAACCCTCAACAACACCCATAATGTCTTCTTCACGCATTACTAATAACTCTTCACCTTCAATCTTAATTTCGGTTCCACCATATTTTGCGAAAAGCACTTTGTCGCCTTTTTTGACATCCAATGGACGAACTTCCCCATTTTCTAAAAGCTTACCTTTACCAACAGCAACGATTTCGCCTTGAACTGGTTTTTCTGTTGCGGAATCAGGAATCACGATCCCCCCGGCTGATGTGCGCTCTTCTTCCATGCGACGAACGATTACGCGGTCATGCAAAGGACGAATTTTCATTAATTATCTCCTTGAAAAGATGTTATATTACAAATAATTAACCAACAGTTTTAGAATTTATTTTCATAATCAACTGCCGGTTTTAGCACTCTAACTCAATGAGTGCTAATAATAGTGACGAATATTTGAAAATCAAGGGCGTACTATGAAAATATGTGCCAATAAGTTCAATTATTAGCAATTAGGGCGCAAACAAGGTTAATCCCTTAGAATAAACGTGGGATAAAGACACTCGATACACGTTTTAGATTAAGATAGGAATTAAACTACGCCAAGCTTTGTTTCGAGTAGGATATTGATCAAAAATCCTATTAGACTATGATGATTTAGAGTAGCTCCAAGTAACTCCGAAGATTTTCCCAAACAAAGGGAAAAAATTATCGCTTAATAGCAAGTACAAGGTACGATAGATAAAATCTATCAATATGATTGTAATAATCAATTTCTACTTAGTATAAGATTACGCTATTATACCCATCATGCTTTAGACAAAGTCATTATGACAACCACTCTGAAAAGGAGAATAACGTGGAATTGAAAAACAGCAAAACCGAACAAAATCTGAAAGATGCCTTTGCGGGCGAATCTCAAGCCAATCGTCGTTACCTGTACTTCGCAGGTAAAGCTGACATAGAAGGCTATAACGATATTGCTGCACTGTTCCGCTCCACCGCCGAAGGTGAAACCGGTCACGCCCATGGTCACCTGGAATACCTGGAACAAACTGGCGACCCTGCCACAGGCATGCCCTTTGGTGGCACGGCCGACAACTTAAAGTCTGCCGTAGCCGGTGAAACCCATGAGTACACCGATATGTACCCCGGCATGGCTAAGACCGCACGCGATGAAGGCTTCGACGAAATCGCTGATTGGTTCGAGACCCTGGCCAAGGCCGAGCGTTCTCACGCCAACCGTTATCAAAGAGCCTTGGGCGAAATGGAATAAGCCTTAGATCTGAGCAATCTCTGGAAAGGCTGGAGCCGTAAGGCTCCAGGCCCTTTCAGCTTAATCTCTAAAATCTGTACTACCTGAACCATACACTAAGGATCGCAACCATGTCCGCTAGAGAAGGTAACCTGGAAGCCCCGACCCGCCACGCCATTGATTGGAAGAATCCCGAGTATTACAATGAGTCTTCCTTGTTCGCAGAATTGGAACGGGTATTTGACCTTTGTCATGGCTGCCGTCGTTGTGTGAGTCTGTGCCATTCTTTCCCCACATTGTTTGATCTTGTGGATGAATCAGAGACCTTTGAAGTAGATGGTGTGAAAAAGGAAGACTACTGGAAGGTAGTGGATCATTGTTACCTCTGCGATCTCTGCTATATTACCAAGTGCCCCTATACGCCACCTCACGAGTGGAACATAGACTTTCCTCATCTCATGCTGCGAGCCAAGGCCCTGAAGTTTAAGAAAGGGAATATAAAGACCCGCGATAAAATTTTGACCAGCACAGATACCGTCGGCAACCTAGCCGGCATCCCCATAGTATCTAGCATTGTGAATACTGCTAACAAGACCAAGTCTACGCGCAAGCTGTTGGAGTCCGTACTTGATGTGCATGCCGATGCTCGCTTGCCGGAGTATCATTCCACCACCCTGCGTTCAAGCTTATCCAACAAAATTGGAATAACAGCGGAAGGCGAGGCCGCTGGCCCCACCAAGGGCAAGGTGGCCATGTTTGCCACGTGTTATGGAAATCGCAACGAGCCCATAATAGGTAACGACCTAACCGCGGTGTTCGAACACAATGACATTCCCGTCACCCTGGCGCAGAAAGAACAGTGCTGTGGCATGCCCAAACTTGAAATAGGTGATATGGGTGCTGTCGAGCAGGCCAAGAATGCCAATATTCCCATATTAGCCAAACTGGTCGATGAGGGTTGGGACATTGTGGCCCCGGTACCTTCCTGCGCCCTAATGTTTAAGCAGGAATTACCACTCCTGTTTCCAAACGATACTGAGGTACAAAAGGTGGGCGCAGCCATTTTCGATCCCTTTGAATATCTTATGCACCGTTACAAGGCGGGCAAGTTGAACACCGACTTCAAAAAGCGCCTAGGTAAGGTAGCCTATCACGCCGCCTGTCATCAAAGGGTGCAAAATATTGGCACCAAGACACGCGAGATTTTGGACTTGATTCCCGACACCACGGTAGAAATTATCGAACGCTGCTCCGGTCATGACGGTACCTACGCGGTGAAAAAAGAATTCCACGAGGCTTCTATGAAGATCGTGCGTCCTGTGGTAAACCGCGTAAAACAAGCGCAAGCCGATCACTACGGCAGTGACTGCCCCATGGCTGGGCATCACATTGCCCACGGTATGGCCGATGGCAGTCAGACAGAGCACCCCATGAGCCTCTTGCGTAAGGCCTATGACATTTAATGCACTTAGAGTTGAGATAATAGACCATGAGTAAGTTGACCCATTCCGATCTTTATAGTCTTGAAGAATATGCCCGTCTGCGCCAAGAATTTCGCAGCAAGGTAATGCAACATAAGAAAAACCGACGTGTCGCTATTGGTGAACATGCCGCGCTATATTTTGAAGATAGCCTCACCATGCAATACCAGGTGCAAGAGATGTTACGCATCGAGCGCATCTTTGAGCCCGAGGGCATCCAAGATGAGTTGGATGTCTACAATCCCCTAATTCCCGATGGCCTCAACTGGAAGGCCACTTTCATGATAGAATATGAAGACGAGGATGAACGCAAGGCCGCCCTGGCCCAACTTATAGGTGTCGAAAAAGCACTGTGGGTACAGGTCGAGGGTTTTGACAAGCTTCACCCTATCGCCAACGAAGACCTCGAACGCGAGACCGAAGACAAAACCTCTTCGGTGCATTTTTTGCGCTTCGAATTGAGCCCTGAGATGGCTGCCGCCGCAAAACAAGGCGCTACTATAATGGCTGGTATCGAACACGCAAATTACTGCGCTGAATCCATTGTAGCAGATAATGTGCGAGCATCCCTAGCCGGGGATCTGCAATAAATTTTGACAAAAGCAATACCTCATAACCACTTACCTACCTACCACAACGACACCAATGAGAGGCAATTTCGCCTAGTGGTAAAACGGATTCAAAGATAATAAGCTTGCTATATCGATATGTGATATCGTTTGTTTATACTTAATTAATTGATAAAACCGATCACTGAAATTCTAAAAATATGGCATTAGCGTCATGAACCTGCGTGATTTGAAATACATCATTGCGGTAGCAGAGACTCACCACTTCGGCAAAGCAGCGGAACGTTGCTTTGTCAGCCAACCGACCTTGAGTGGGCAGATCAAAAAGTTAGAAGAAGAACTGGGCATAGCGATTTTTGAACGTACCAACCGTTCGGTAGAGATTACCGCTGTCGGCGAGACTATCGTAGCCCATGCAAGACAGATGATAGAACAGGCCAATACAATCCAGCAGTTGGCTCAAGCCCATCAGGACCCCTTAGCGGGCCCCTTGCGCATTGGCGCAATCCCAACCCTCAGCCCCTATTTGATGCCGCTGATTCTGGGTCCACTAAAGAAACAGCACTCGAAAATGAAACTCATACTGTCTGAAGAACTCACCGACTCCTTGCTTAAACGACTATCCAACCACGAAATAGATGCCGCCTTGCTTGCTACGTCAGTGGAAGAGAAAGATCTTGTAAGCCTACCATTGTTTGATGAGCCTTTCTGGATCGCCTATCCCCGTAAACATCCCTTTTACACTAAAGATAAGATCATCCGACGCGATCTGGACAATGAAAATTTACTGCTGCTTGCTGAGGGCCACTGTTTGGCCAAACAATCCATGGATATCTGCCATATAACGGAACGACAGGCACAGGGGGAATTGGCTGACCTGCGTGCTGCCAGCCTGGAAACGCTGATTCAACTGGTTGGAGCCGGCTTTGGGGTTACCCTGGTCCCGGCCCTGGCCATGCGTGGTTCCTGGACCACCGGTAGTGGCGTGGTTGCCCAGCCATTGGCCATAACGAACGCCTCGCGCCGAGTATCATTGGTTTTCCGACACAGCTTTCCGAGACGCTCAGCACTGGAGGCTTTTGCCCAAGTGATATTGGCTAATTTACCTAACACCGTGCAGCCTATACCCAAGAAGAAATCCAAGAAACGCAAAACATCAACCGCACCACAAGAAAAAACTTAACAGATATTAAGCTTGGCTTCGTGTAGTGTCCTACACTAGTTAAGGTCTTCGTCTGGAATCTTCATCTTCGCGGTTAAACTCTCCCTCGATTGTTTTATGATGTTTAGGTTGATTCGAGGTGTGCTGGCTAAATCCCGTAGGTATATAGCGGTTAATTACCCGTAACAACACCCATTGACGTAACACTGGGATTAAACATAAAAAGCCAAAAATATCAGTAACAAATCCAGGTGTTAATAACAAAGCGCCAGCTAGGAGTAAAACAATACCCTCTAACATCTCTAAGGCTGGAATACCGCCCCTATCAAACGTACGACGAACTTTTTCTAGTGTCGAAAATCCCTGTAAACGCAACAACCAGGCCCCCAAAAAGGCGGTAAATACTACAAAAAATACAGTAGGGGCTGCACCAATATGCTCACCCACCTTGATGAGAAAATAGATTTCAACCAGTGGGATAATTAAAAATAGGCCTAGCAGTAGCGCAAATGGATTCATATTTTGCCCGTATATTTCGTGAAGGGTTCGAGGATCAGGGCAAATCTGGCTAAGTAGATTGTACGATCGTTCGAAAAACCATAGCTATGGCTATGGTTTGAGGAGGATCGTACAATATACGACGCCAGATTTGTTCTGAACTCGAACAGGACAGACTCTAGAATCGATATCGACTGGGAATTATTAAACATTTTATAGGTTTTTAATGTATCTTTCATTACTTACCGTCCGCCTTTATGAAATATACGGGCTAGATTTCTATTTACAGTAATAACTAAGTAGAATAACCTTTTCCAATTCAAATTACATGGTAAATTGTAACTTTTAGTAAAAATTCGCCTCTAATTTGATAACTAGCATTAAAATTGCAGGTCTAAACAGTTACAATTACACGCGACACCTAAACGCGTATACTGCGAAGTTATTAATTTCTTTTCATTAAATCAATAAATTACATTACTGATTGCGTGGCAAACAATCTCTGGGTTATTGTAACTGGAAACTATGGCATGAGCACTGCGTATACAATTGTATTATGTTCCTGCCCAGACTCGGTAACGGCTAGTAGCATCGCGGGTTATTTGGTATCAAATAAATT
>Ga0316187_10000121_pt1 | contig 48947 bp, 45 predicted proteins | sample CroRivburrow1_MG_FD_204927 | JGI IMG/M metagenome (GOLD analysis project Ga0316187, IMG submission 204927) | Coastal sediment microbial communities from Maine, United States - Cross River worm burrow 1 | ecosystem: Environmental > Aquatic > Marine > Coastal > Sediment | place: USA: Maine...
ACACTTTTCTTTTCACGGTTGATGTTCTCCGGAATCTTTTCGCGTCTTGTGGATTGGAACTAATCCATGCAGAAAAAACAGCACCGAAAGGTGGATCTGTCAGGATTGTTGGGCAGTTGAAAAATGGTGCTCGACCAGTAGATGGATCCGTCCAGCAACTTATCGATGAAGAGGGGCGGCTCGGGATGCAGTTTGCCGATACCTATCGAAAGTTTTCCCATGATATTGCGGACTCAAAAGGGCAATTACTTGAGTTGTTGAAAAAATTCAAGGCCGACGGAAAGAAAATTGCAGGCTTTGGTGCATCGCACAGCACTACCACATTGATTTACCATTTTGATCTTGCCCCTTTTATTGATTTTCTGGTTGATGATAATCCGGTAAAGCAAGGTCTCTTCTCCCCTGGGCATCATATTCCCGTGTATTCTGCAGAGAAGCTTTACGAGAATAATCCAGATTATGTCATTATTCTGGGTTGGCAGCACCGGAATAGCATTATGGCGAAACACAAAGACTATATCGCCAGTAACGGTCACTGGATTGTTCCTTTGCCAGAATTGCTAGTCGAATAGCCATGCGTTGTCTGGCGGCCAGTAAGTGAATGCGGTTCAGGTAGTTGCTCCTGGAAAATTGAAAATGACTAGCGTGGCATCCCGTGAATTGCTTCCATGGGAAGTCCGGATTGCTATGGCATCAACAAGCATATGTGGCTCTGATATGAAAAACTTCAGAAATCCAGTGCTGGTCCCCCAGATTCCCGGGCACGAGTTTTCCGGTGTGATTGTAGAAGTTTCCAAAGAAGCAAGTGAGAGTTTTCAATTGGGAAATAATGTGACTGTTTTCCCTATGCTTGCATGCTTGCAATGCAACGATTGTAAATGCGGTCGTTATAGGGATTGTGTGTACAAACTTTCGCTGGGGTTTCAACTGCCCGGATCATTTGCGGAAGAGGTCATTGTGGATTCCAGATTCGTAATCCATTTGGCAGAAGGCTTGAGTTTTGAGCAGGGGGCACTCATTGAGCATCTTTGCTGTGGTTATCGTGTGGCAAAGGAGATAGTTGCCCATGACATACCCAAATCTGCTCAGATTGTGCTTATTGGTGATGGGCCGATAGCCTTGGCCGATGTTCAAGCATTGTTCCTTTCCGGCTATCGTAACATGACGTTGATTGGGAAGTATTCAATGCGGATGGATATCGCTGTTAGATTCGGAGTCTCCAGAGTTTATGAATCTTCAGAGATTACTCCGACTATAGGGCTGCATGATATTCCATCCATAGATGTATGTATCATGGCGGCTCCGGCTGAGCAGGTTCTTCAGCAATTGCTCCCGGTGTTGAAGCCAGGGGCTTTTGTTTTTCCTCAGTCGAGAATACACAGTCAGACCATCTTGTCCTTTCTGGAGGATCGTGGGATTCAGATGGGGAGAGCTTTTGCTTATGAGATGAGTGATTTCTCCGAGGTGATGGAGCTCGTTAAAAAAGGAAAAATTGATACTGAGTCTTTGGTCACTAGCCGGATCGATCTTTTGCAACTAGTGGAAGATTTTCCGTCGCTTCTGGAAAAGGGAATGCATCTAAAAACGATTATTGGGAATGAAAAGTTGCATGAAATTGTCGAAAATTATAGAAGGAAGGCAATATGAAAAAATCTATTAAGACGACTGTATTGGATGCTGGTGGTCGCTATGGCTTGCATCCGAGTTGGAAGCCGTTTACCGGTGAACTTGAGTATTATCTGTTTGAGCCGGATCCGGTCGAAAGCAGACGCTTAGAGAAAAAGTACAGCCGACGAGCCGATGAGGTCAAAGTGGTTGGTTGCGCGGTTGCCGAAGACGATGGGAAAATGACCATTAATTTTTTCAGAAATCGAGCCATGAGTTCATCAGTCGTTCGCAATCCGATTTCAGCCCTGTTTAAAGGTGAGCGTCTGCGTGAGGTGGAAATTGTTGAAAGTATAGAAACCGAGGCTGTTTCAATTGATTCATTTTGTATTAAGAACAATATTTCTCTGGACTTCCTTAAGCTCGATACAGAGGGGACCGAGTTTCATATTCTCCAAGGGGCAAAAAAACAACTGCAAGAAAATATTTTTGGTGTGCGCTGCGAAGTAAGTTTTGATTTCATCTTTGAAGGCATGCCTTTATTCAGTGATGTGCACGATTTCATGTTGGAGCACGGTTTTTATTTGTTGAATCTTGATTATGATGGGCGCGGTGATTATCAGAATGACTGTGTTAGAGTTACAGGAAGATATGGTATTCTAACAGCAACCGATGCAGTGTGGATGAAGCGTCCGGAATTTTTGTATGAGAAACCGAGTTGCTTTACCGGCGATGTTGAGACCCGAATCATGAAGTATGCAGCGTTTTGCCTGACTAATAATGCTGGAGATGTTGGTATAGATATTCTTCTTAAGGCAAGGCAAGAGCACGGTTTGGATTTCGATTCCATAAACCATACCCGATTATACAAGTTTCTTAATATTACCATCCATAAGTATTTTTATGAGTTGAAGTGGCAACCTGGGCAATCACTGAAAACCCATCAGGAGTTATTCTTCCAGATTTTCGCCAAGAAAATGAAGGAAGTAAACGAGTTTATGGAATCGGATGAGTTAAATCCAGATTAACAAATGCGCAGAATACCAGTATTTTCTGAGCGGGTTGTTTTCTGAAATATATTTTTCCCTATGCCATCCGAATGCTAACCCATAATCATAAAAAGTTTAAAGGCACATACTATTTTAGGAAATACCCATGAAAAAAAACCTTAGAATTTTGATGAGTGAGCCAATGCTGTTCTTGGCCATTCCAATTTCGCTGATCTCATTGTTTCTGGTTATTGTGTTGAGGCCATTTGTCAGAATAAGAATTGGTTTCCTGCGCTGTGATCGTATCGGTCACTTTGCAGCAGAAACTGAGCTGTATTTGTGTGAAAGAGATGCTTCTGGCCAGGCTGGTGAAACAATCGATCTATTCTATTACCCCAGAAATCTTTGCAATAAGCAATTGGCTAAGATGTGGGAAAGAAAGATTCATATCCTCCCATGGTTTTTGTTAAGACCCATGGATTTAATCATAAGATCCTTCACGTTTCTTTCTCCTTTCAAGGTTATTGAGGCAAAAGGGGGCGTAATGGATATCGACAACTTACTGGATCGACTTCCAACTCACCTTGAATTTACACAAGAAGAGGAAGAGCGAGGTCAAGCAAGGCTTCTTGAGATGGGGATCCCTGTCGGAGAGCTATTTGTCTGCCTAGTGGTTAGAGATAGTGCCTATTTAGCACAAAAATATGAGGGAGCGGACGTTAGCCATCACAATTATCGTGATACCGACATCCGAAACTACGTGCTGGCAGCCGAGGCGCTTGCTGAACGCGGCTATTTTGTCATCAGAATGGGAGTTAAGGTCAATGGGGCCTTGAAGAGTGACCACCCTATGGTCATTGACTATGCCACGAATGGTATGCGCAGTGATTTCATGGATATATATTTGGGTGTGAAGTGCGCTTTTTGCATTTCGACTGGTACTGGTTGGGATGCAATTCCTGAGATGGCAAGGCGCCCCATTGCTTACGTAAATTTTGTTCCATTAGGGTATTTGCATACATACAGCGCTAAAAATCTCAGTATTACTAAAAGGTTTGTGTCGCGAGCGACAAATGAAAATTTAACCCTTCGGGACATTTTCTCTCGTGGTCTCGGTTTTTCGTTGCTTGATGGCGATTATACTTGTCAGGGTGTTGATCTCGTGGAAAATACACCTGAAGAGATTCTTGATTTAGTAGTAGAAATGGTGGGTCGACTGAATGGTGCATGGCATGAGATTGAAGATGACGACATGCTTCAAAAAGCCTTTTGGGAGAGATTTCCTGTTGATACACTGGCGCCCGGAGGATCACTTATTCATGGAGAAATCCGCTCTCGTTACGGCGCAGTTTTCCTGCGCAAGAATCTATGGTGGTTAGCATGAGTAATATAGGTACACTTTTGAACCAGCTGGATGCCAATAAATAGAGGTGCTGCCGGAAAGTGAAGTCTTCTAAGGAAAATTCTAACTCAACAATATTGGTTACTGGTGCCGACGGTTTTATTGGCTCGCACCTGACAGAAGCCCTTGTGAGGGCCGGTTATCGTGTCCGTGCTTTCGTGCTCTACAATTCTTTTAATTCCTGGGGTTGGCTCGACCGCTGCAGTGAAGATGTGAAGGGTAAATTCGAAGTCTTTACAGGTGATGTCCGAGATCCCAATGGAGTTCGGGTGGCTATGAAGGGCTGTGATGCAGTGCTGCATCTTGCCGCTCTGATCGCAATTCCTTATTCATATCATTCGCCCGATACCTACGTTGACACCAACATTAAGGGAACGCTGAATGTGGTGCAGGCCGCAAGGGATCTGGGAATCAGTAAGGTGGTCCATACCTCGACGAGCGAGGTGTACGGAACTGCCAAGTTCGTCCCGATTACTGAAGAGCACCCTTTGCAGGGGCAATCGCCATATTCAGCCAGTAAGATCGGGGCTGACCAGATTGCGATGTCATTTTATGCCTCCTTCGCTACACCAGTCAGCGTTATCCGTCCGTTCAACACCTATGGTCCACGCCAGTCGGCAAGAGCAGTGATTCCAACCATCATTACACAAATTGCGAACGGTAAGAGAAAAATCCAGCTTGGTGCAGTGCACCCCACACGGGATTTCAACTACGTCGCGGATACCGTTGCCGGATTCATTTCGGTGATGGAGTCTGAACGGAGTATCGGGGAAGTAATTAATATCGGAAGTAATTTTGAAATTTCGATTGGCGATACGGCACTTGCTATTGCCAGAGTCATGGGTGTCGAGCTCGAAATCCAGACAGATGAGCAACGCTTTCGCCCCGATAAAAGTGAGGTTGAGCGACTGTGGGCATCCAATGAGAAAGCGCGGGACCTGCTCGGCTGGAAGCCGGCATACGGTGATCTCGAGGGATTCAGTCGCGGTTTGGAAGAGACCGCCGCATGGTTCTCAGAACCGTCCAATCTAGCTTTCTATAAATCTGAAATTTATAATTTGTGAGTGCCTCGGTAGTGCTACCCGTGCTTGCTGAGAGAGTCTTGGGCACTATCCGTTCAGTGGTAGGGAGTCAGCTGGTTTCTCTACACGAGCCACGTTTTGCGGGTAACGAATGGGCCTACGTGAAAGAATGTCTGGATACCGGTTGGGTTTCATCGGTGGGGAAATTTGTAGATCGCTTCGAGGCTGATCTTGCTGCTTATACCGGTGCCAAGCATGCTGTGGCCGTCGTCAACGGGACGGCAGCTTTGCACATTTCACTGTTGCTGGGTGGCGTAGAAGCTGGGGATGAGGTTCTTGTTCCGGCACTGACTTTTGTTGCAACGGCCAATGCAGTCGCATATTGTGGTGCAAGCCCTCACTTTGTGGATAGTGAAGAAACCACCTTCGGGGTATGCCCCAGGGCTCTGCGCGAATATCTCAAGAAGGTATCGGAAGTCCGTGATGGACAATGCATGAATCTGCTTTCCGGTCGCAGGATTCGGGCGCTTGTTCCAATGCACACCTTTGGCCATCCGGTGGATATTGAGCCTTTACTGGCCATTGCTCGCGACTTTCATCTGGTATTGATCGAGGATGCTGCTGAATCCTTGGGCAGCACCATTGGCGGCAAACATGCCGGGACTTTCGGGCAGATGGGGACGCTTAGCTTCAATGGCAACAAGACGATCACGACGGGCGGTGGTGGCGCAATCCTTACCGACGATGCGGAGCTTGCAAAGCGGGCCAAGCACCTTACCACAACCGCCAAAGTACCGCATCGCTGGGAGTTTGTGCATGATCAGGTGGGTTACAATTATCGCCTGCCGAATATCAACGCGGCCTTGGGTTGTGCACAGCTTGAGCAGCTTCCCGGATTTCTGGCGGCCAAACGCCATCTCTTTGAGCTCTACCAGAGCGGGTTTTCTGACATTCCGCAAGTGCGCGTGGTTGGAGAGCCTGCAGGTTGCCGGAGTAATTTCTGGTTGCAGGCATTGCTGCTTGATGAGTCTTCGGCGCATGAGCGGGATGCGATTCTGGCCGCGACCAATGATGCAGGCCTGATGACACGACCGGCTTGGACGCCTATGCATAACCTGGCACCGTTTAGCACCTGTCCGAAAATGGAACTAACCATGGCCGATTCGCTTGCTCGCAGGTTGATCAATATTCCCAGTAGTGTTTATCTAGGCATGGATGTATCGTGATGTGCGCGGGGCTATCAGATATGTGTCATGTTTTTCCCTTGCCAGCATCAATCCTTGCCTGTGGCGCGTATTATCCCCAGTGTGAAGAACGTGGTATAAAAGGCTCTGAGCTGCGCTTTCCCATGAAGGGTAGAGTCGGAGAAAGGCTGTCTCTCCAAGAGGGGGAATCGTGAAGGTATTGATTATTGCCGAGGCCGGCGTGAATCATAATGGTGACATGAATCTGGCTCGCCAATTGATTGATGCAGCATCTGATGCCGGTGTGGATATGGTCAAGTTTCAAACATTCACTGCAGACAAGCTGGTGACGGAACAGGCGGGCAAAGCCGATTATCAGAAACAGTCCACAGGTTCCGGAGAATCCCAGTACAGTATGATCCGTCGGTTGGAGCTTAGCCGCCAGATGCATGTGGACCTGATTGAGCATTGCAAGCTTCGGGGTATTGAGTTCTTTTCCACGGGGTTTGATCCGGAAAGTGTGGACATGCTGGTTGATCTGGGGATAGACCACTTCAAAGTTCCCTCGGGTGAGATCACCAACCTTCCCTATCTGCGCCATGTGGGGCGTTATGGCAAGCCGACGATACTTTCAACAGGGATGGCGGATCTTGGTGAAATCGAGGATGCGCTGAAAGTGTTAGAAAAAGCGGGGACATCGCGTGATCTTATCACTATGCTGCATTGCAATACCGAATATCCGACCCCGATGGCTGATGTGAATCTGCGTGCCATGTCGAGTATGCGCGATGCTTTCGGGGTGGCTGTCGGATATTCAGACCATACGCAGGGGATCGAGGTGCCTATTGCAGCGGTTGCGCTCGGTGCCACGGTGATTGAGAAGCACTTTACACTAGATCGGAATCTACCGGGTCCAGATCATCAAGCCAGTCTTGAGCCGAATGAGCTTAAGGCCATGGTTGAGGCAATTCGAAATATAGAGCAGGCATTGGGCGATGGGATCAAGCGGCCAACAACAAGTGAAGCGAAGAATATGTTTGTGGCGAGAAAATCGCTGGTAGCTGCAAGCATTATTCGCGCCGGGGAGCCTTTCACTGAGAGTAATCTGACAGTGAAAAGACCGGGCATGGGGGTATCCCCTATGCGCTGGGATGAGGTGCTCGGTCGCCGGGCATCACGTGATTTTTCTATCGATGAGTTGATTGAGTTATGAGCCGCAGGGTTTGTGTAATCACGGGAAGTCGAGCCGAGTACGGCTTGCTGCGGTGGGTCATGGATGGCATTCAAAAGTCATCTGCTCTCGAATTGCAAATTATTGCGACGGGAATGCATTTGGCACCTGAGTTTGGCCTCACCTATCGCGAAATTGAGAAGGATGGGTTTCACATCAATCAAAAAGTAGAGATGCTTCTCAGTTCCGACACTCCGGTTGGCTTGGCTAAGTCCACTGGCTTGGGCTTGATAGGGTTTGCCGATGCTTTAGAGCAGCTCAAGTCTGATTTGATTGTGGTTCTGGGGGATCGGTTCGAGATATTATCGGCGGTAGCTGCGGCCATGTTTGCGCGTATTCCAGTGGCCCATTTGCATGGTGGAGAATCCACGGAAGGAGCCTTTGACGAGAGTATTCGCCACTCTCTTACCAAGATGTCTCATCTGCACTTTGTGGCTACAGAAGAATATCGCAAACGAGTCATTCAGTTGGGTGAAAGTCCTGAAAGAGTTTTTTACGTTGGTGCGCCCGGGATCGATAATATCAAAAAGCTTACTTTGCTTGACCGGCCTTCACTGGAGGAATCGCTTGGGTTTAGGCTGGGCTCAAAAAACCTCTTGATTACCTTTCATCCCGTGACTCTGGAGAAGGCCACATCAGTCAGCCAGATGGGTGAGTTGCTTGCTGCTTTGGCACGGCTGGAGAATACGCACCTAATATTTACTATGCCGAATGCGGATACCGATGGGCGCGAGTTATTCGCTTTGCTAGAAGACTTTGTCCGTAATCATTCCAATGCTCGGGTATATACATCATTAGGACAGATACGTTATCTTTCTTGCATTAGGGAAGTGGATGGAATTATAGGGAACTCTTCGAGCGGTATTATCGAGGCCCCCAGCTTCAGAAAAGGTGTCGTGAATATTGGCGACAGACAGCGAGGGAGAGTCAGGGCTGGTAACGTAATCGATTGCGAACCAGATCGTGAATCGATTGGTGAAGCAATACAAGAGCTCTATTCCTCTGTATTTCAGTCCTCACTGAAGAGTGTTCGTAGTCCTTATGGGGATGGTGGGGCCAGCGAGAAGGTTGTGAGGATTCTGCAGGAATATCCGCTTGAATCAATTCTGAAAAAAGCCTTCCATAATCTTTAAACAATAGAGGCAATTGAATCAAAATGACTGGAACAGCAAACGCACCGGCATCTGATGATCATGCTATCAACCATGATCTGTGGCCAAAGTCCCTGATTGCCGATGGATCAACCCTGCAACAGGCAATTCACAATCTTGATAATACTTCGCTTCAGATTGCATTGGTGGTGTCTGAAGAAGGTGTCCTAGTTGGTACTGTAACTGATGGCGATATCAGGCGAGGTCTGCTGCGCGGATTGGAGTTGACGAGTAAGATTGATGGAATCACCCATCGAGATCCGCTGGTTGTGCCGCCTGAGCTTGATCGTAGCACTGTACTTCAGTTGATGCAGGCAAATAAGATTCATCAGTTGCCGGTCGTCGATGAGCAGCGCCGTTTGGTGGGGTTGCATCTCTGGGATGACTTGATTGTACCTACGGTGCGTTCCAACTTGATGATAGTTATGGCAGGAGGCCAAGGGACTCGCCTGCGCCCCTACACCGAAAAATGTCCCAAGCCTTTATTGCCAGTGGCCGGAAAGCCAATGTTAGAGCACATCATCGAAAGGGCGAAGGGAGAGGGGTTTCAGCAATTTGTTTTTGCCATTCATTATTTTGGGCACATGATCGAAGATTATTTTGGTGATGGCAGGGATTGGCAGGCACATATTGATTATTTGCGCGAGGAAACGCCCCTCGGGACAGCCGGAGCAATCAGTCTTCTTCCTACCCGCCCTGATGTCCCGATTCTGGTCACCAATGGTGATGTGTTGACTGACATTCGATACGGAGAGTTGCTTGATTTTCATTGCAGCCATGGAGCAGCAGCCACTATGGCTGTTCGTTTGCATGAGTGGCAGCATCCTTTTGGGGTTGTCCGGACGAAGGGAGTCGATATCACCGGTTTTGAGGAAAAACCGGTCGCTCGGAGCCATGTGAATGCCGGAATCTATGTGCTGGAGCCACGTGCACTGGATGTGCTGAATGCGGGTGAACATTGCGATATGCCAACATTATTCAGCCGGTTGCAGGATATGGGCGAGCGTACCATCGTTTACCCGATGCATGAGCCTTGGCTCGATGTCGGTCGTGTTGATGATTTGAAGAAGGCGGAGGCCGATTATTCCTCTTCTGATGAAGTCATTTAAGGTTTGTCTCAGTAAGGAAGTCGAGGATAATCGTTTGCCTCGGGATTTCGATAAATGGCTGAGTGCGAGAAGTCTAGTATGAGTACTCTTGTATTGGGGTATGGTTCGATAGGGATGCGCCATGCCCGGATATTATCTGATATGGGTCAGCAAACAGCTGTGGTCAGCTCTAGGATGGTGGACTTTCCGAACGTCTATTCCAGCCTTGTTGAGGCGATAGAAGAGGGGAAGCCAAAGTATGTAGTTATAGCCAACTCGACACACGCGCATCATGAATCCTTAGTGGCTCTTGCGGAATTACAATATTCGGGGGTCTTGCTGGTCGAGAAGCCACTTTTTGATATTTTCAGGTCGCTTCCAGAGCATTCATTCAGGGATGTTTATGTTGCCTACAATTTGCGATTTCATCCGATTATTCAACGTCTCATGGAGCTTCTGGAGAATGAGACTGTTCTTTCCGTTCAGGCCTATGTTGGACAGCACCTCCCTGATTGGCGCCCTGGGGTCGACTATCGGAAGTCATATTCAGCTAGTGCCAGACAGGGTGGAGGCGCCCTCCGGGATCTCAGTCATGAGCTGGATTACTTGTTGTGGATGTTGAACGGGTGGGAACGTGTTGCTGCTCTTGGTGGGCATTTCAGTCCTCTCGAGATAGATAGTGATGATGTTTTTGCCATGATGCTGGTAACCCCCCGATGTCCTGTTGTCAGCATCCAAATGAACTATCTGGACAGGGTCGGTCGCCGCTCGATTATCTTTAATACATCCAGACATACGATAAGGGCCGATTTCATACAGGGCACGATCACAATAGATCGAAACACGGAGACGCATACTGCAGAGAGGGATTTTACCTACCGAGCAATGCACGAGGCGATTTTATGCGGGAATACAGGTAACCTTTGCACGATGAGCGAGGGACTGGAAACGATGCGTCTGATCAAGGCTGTTGAGGAAGCCTCTAGGACTCAATTGTGGGTTAATCGTTAGAGTCCTGATGAGACAAGCAATGACTTTAGTTAAGGTGTTTATATGAAAGCGAATAATGGTTTAGAGGTAGTGGATTTTAATTTGCTAATTTGTCCTGCTTGTGGAGGAAGTGCGCTACAAGTGGATGAAGCTCAGGTGGTCTGCAGTGGTTGCGGGAAGGCTTATCGAAAGGAGCCCGGCAAGGTCTTTTTCACTGAGGAATACTTCGATGTGGATAACTGGGAGGGGAAGAGCTCAGAATTTGATTTGTTTAAAAGAGAGAGTTTTGTACCTAAACGACCGGATAAGATTGGTGGGCCGAGAATCAAAGATCTCAGGTCAATGCTTAAGGTCACTGGTGTTGCACTCAACCTTGGTGGCGGTGCGGACAGTTATGAGGGGTTTACAAATATTGATCTTGGGCGCTACCCCAATGTTCACATTGTTTCCAGCCTGCAAAACATCCCTTACAAGGACGCCTCAGTAGACCTTGTGGTGTCCAATTCGGTTCTTGAGCACATTTATGATTACAAATCAGTGATTGAAGAGATTTACCGCGTTCTGAAACCGGGTGGCTATTTGTATCTTAGCGTTCCAAACCTATGTATGCGGCACCATGAGTACGATTACCATCGATGGACCATGCCCGGTTTAGTCGAATTGTTGGGAGAGTTTGAGCTTGTTGACCATGGGTTTTGCAGGGGGGTTGCTTACTCCATCGACACCCTGATGGAAGCGCTTATTGTGCATAAGACGCAACCGGGATTCTTCCGTGAGTCATTGCGTAGAATTTGGTCGTTTGTAGGTAGGCCCTTTTATTGGATCGATGGCGACAACAGCCCTGAATACGCGGCCATGAGCCAGACTATCTATGCAATTGTCAGGAAGCAGGAAGAGTGACTAAGCCATCCGATCATCCTGAGCAGACTGGATTGCAGGTGGGGCGACGGTGAGTTCCGGACAGAGCGTGAATACGCTTCATGTGGTGCATTGCATTGATACTGAAGGGCCATTGACGGAATCCCTTGGCGCAACATTTCAGAGGGTGTCGTCAGCCTTTGGTGTTGATCTTCCGGCTTCAAGAGAAAACTTGAGGAAATTGCAAAACAGGGAGCTGGATCTGGATGGCAGGGAGGATGCCGTTGCGCGAATGGTTGCCCCCGACCTTCTAGCCTACAACTCAAACTGGGACAAAATTCAGCTGATGCTGGATGACATGTTATCCGATAACTATCGCCGTCGTATGCTGGATGATGATGGGAATGGCTGGGTGTACTCTTGGCACTGTATGGACCATATGGGTTATGTGGAGAATCCGCGTCACAAGGACGTGGGATATGGCAATGTTTTCCGGTTTTATCGCAATATCCTAGATGAAAAGGGTTGCAGCCAGGATGAGTTGAACTGGCATTTTCACCCTGTTTCAGTGTCTGGTAGCGCCTTGAGTGCTGCAACAAGCTATACGAACTCATATACATTGCTGAATGAAATTCTGTGCCGCCGTATTCTTGAGGATGCGTGGTTCCCAGTAGTGAATCGTCCCGGTTTTCACTCCGAGCGGCCGGACTGCCATGCATTCCTTGAGCAATGGATACCGTTCGATTATGCAAATCAATCGCATGAAGATGAGGGAGACCAACCGGATGTTATCGGAGGTAGGTTTGGCGATTGGCGGCGGGCACCACGTTCATGGCGTGGATATTGTCCCGATTACGATGACTACCAGAAGGCAGGTAGTTGCAGGCGGAGAATTTTTCGTTGTCTGAATGTGGGAACCCGGTTGAGGGTGTTGACTCGGGAACATGTGTGCGAGGCCTTTCTTGAGGCGCAGAATAACGGCGGGAGCATTCTTGCCTTTGCAGATCACGATTATCGTGATATTCGCCCGGATGTTGAGTTTGTTCGATCTTTGTTGGCTGAAATCAGGCCTGAATTCCCGGAAGTAGCTCTGCGATTTTCCGGTGCCGAACAGGCAGCTCGCGAAATTGCTGGGCTTACTGCCGAGCCTGAATTGAAGATGTCGCTTCGCCAGATAGAAAATCATCTTGAGATCAAGGTGGAGAAAGGGCATGTCTTTGGACCGCAGCCCTTCCTAGCCTTGATGAGCCGGGAGGGAAGGGTGTATCACGATAACCTGGACGTTCAGGTGCCGGGAAGTTTGTGGACTTATACGCTAGATGACCAGACGTTCTCTCCGTCAGCATTGGCTGTTGTCGGCATCGGCGCGGCTGGTCGCCATGGTGGATTCCATGTGGCTCGCATAGAAATAAGTGCATGAGTGAGACTATCGTTGCATTTATCTTTGCGCGTGGCGGTTCGAAGGGGCTACCGGGCAAGAACCTGCTGCCACTGGCAGGCAAACCTTTGATTGTTCATGCTATTAATGTTGCCCTTGCCATCTCGCGTGTCAGCAAGGTGGTCGTTTCGACAGATGACCACGAGATTGCCGATGTAGCCAGAGCGGCAGGAGCGGAGGTTCCTTATTTGCGCCCGCCCGAGTTGGCCGGTGATAAGACGCCTGAATGGCTAGCCTGGCAACATGCTATCCGCACTCTTCGCGCTGCAGGTGAGCAGGTCGATGTTTTTCTGAGCCTGCCGTGCACTTCACCACTTCGCCTTCCCGAGGATGTGGATTGCTGTCTGGATGCCCTTCTGGGGTCATCTGCAGATGTGGTCATCACGGTCCGGGATGCCGAGAGAAATCCATATTTTAATATGGTTAAGCAAGCTTCGGACGGTGAAGTCCGCTTAGCGGTGGAAGGTTCTTTTCACAGAAGGCAGGATGCACCGGTATTGTACGATATGACGACTGTGGCATATGTTGCACGTGCTGACTTTATCCTGAATGCAAAGCGTATTTTTGACGGCAAGGTTCGCGCGGTTAAGATTCCTCGTGAACGGGCGCTTGATATAGATACGGAATTTGATTTTCTTATAGGCGAAACATTGGTTGGAAATCCGTTATCGACTGATAAGTCGCATGCACTTTGAGGAAAAGAGATTTGAAAATGCCGGAACAAAAGCAAGTAAATATGCAACGCACTGGTGAAGCTTGAAGCGCGGATTGTACCGCGGACTTTTTGATCTTACCGGGAAGGTGGCTGTTGTCACTGGCGGCGTTGGGATCCTCGGTCAGCGTTTCTGTGCAGGGTTGGCTGATTTTGGTGCAAGCCTTGCTGTGGTTGATCTTGATGAGAAGGAGTCTGCGGAATTCGCCGGGGAACTGTTTAGGGAGTTTGGTGTTCCTTCCATTGGGGTGGGTTGTGATGTGTCGAATGCCCAATCGGTTGCAGCTATGGTTGAACGGATTGAGGGTGAGTTGGGTCCGATTAGTATTTTGCACAACAACGCTGCGAGCAAGAGCAGTGATCTGAAAAAATTTTTCTCATCGGTTGAGGACTATCCTCTAGAAACATGGCGTGAGGTGATGTCTGTGAATCTGGATGGAATGTTTATGGTTGCCCAGGCAATTGGAACAAAGATGGCAGATAGAGGGAATGGGTCCATTATTCAGACTTCTTCGATCTACGGGGCTATGGGGCCGGATCAGCGCATTTATGTTGGTTCTGAATACCTCGGTGGCGCTATCAACACCCCGCCTGTTTACAGTGCCTCAAAGGCTGGGGTCATTGGATTAACAAAGTATCTGGCAACTTACTGGGCATCGAAGGGGGTTCGGGTTAATACACTTACCCCCGGAGGGGTTGGGAGCGGCCAGAATGGCATTTTCAATGAGCTTTATTCAAATCGTATTCCAATGGGGCGTATGGCTCAGGCTGATGAGATGGTGGGGCCTTTGGTTTTTCTTGCCTCAGATGCTTCGAGTTATATCACTGGACAGGACGTGATGGTGGATGGCGGGTTAAGTGCATGGTAGAAGCATTTGATGCAGTTAAAGGATAAAATTCTATATAGCCTTGTGAAGGGTGAGTTGGCAGGGAATAAAAAATTTAAAAACCAGCATAAAGGTCAAAGTTGTTACATCTTTGGCAATGGGTCTTCCCTTAAGGGTATGGATTTGCAAAGGTTTGGCGACAAGATTGCTATAGGCTGCAATTCACTGTTCGTGCATAGCGATTTTGATAAGCTGGATTGCCGATATTATCAAATTCCCGTCAGTTTATTGTTTTATCCGTATCGTAGGTATTACAGCAAGTTTCAGAGAAATTATCTGGGTGATCTGTATAGGAAAAAGATTCGTCAATATAAGAATACGAATTATTTCACAAGCGTTTCTAACTGCTTGAGTATGCGTGCTGATAATGTTTCATATACCCACCACTTTGGGTCGACAATCCCGGATATCAACCAGTGTGAAATGGATGGCGTTTTTAGCTTTATGGTCGGTGGGCTCAAGGCGATGCTAGGTACTGCAATTTATATGGGTTTTGAAAGGGCAGTTCTTGTTGGATGTGATTACACTTTTTCGCCTAGGTACAGCTCACATTTCTTTGAAAAAGGGAACGGTATTGCCTCCGATATAAGTGATGATATGTGTGGCGATCCCTTTTTTGCGGAGTGTCAAAAAAGGATTGAGTTGCTTACCATTACTCCCGATGGGGTTGAAAGCAGGGCGTTGAAATTCAAGACTTATTCTGAGTATACGAAAAGCAAAGCGGAGTACAAAGAGAATATCGATATTGTTGATGCAGAGAGTTTGGAGTATCTGGATAAGATGGGCTGCTACCACATCCGTTAATTATTATGATGCTATGAGACCTAGACTATTATTGGGGCAGGGATTGAATATGTCGAGTAAAAGAAAACAGGAAGACGTTGACCGGAAAAAATACTGGAATGAGGATTATGTCCGTTATTGGAAATCAAGGGTTGAGGAAGCAAACGAAAGCAAGGGCAATGCCTCACATATGGTTGAAGGGGATGTAAAGACCACTACAGATGATCTATATCTTAATGCAATAGATCTCCTCAAGATTACTAAATCTGACCATGTTTTGGAAATTGGGTGTGGATTTGGACGTAGTCTAAATACGCTCTGTGGGGTGGCTTTGCATGTGACAGCAACGGATATTTCTGAGCAAATGATTGTAGCTGCGAAACAGGCCTGTCAGGAAAGTAATATAGCTTTCCATGTCTCTCCAAGCGAGGATTTGCCATTCCCTGATGAAAGCTTTGATGTTGTGGTCTGTTTTGCTGCTTTTGATGCAATGTATCAGGCTGAAGCCCTGATTGAGATGAATCGTGTCTGCAGGCCGGGAGCGAGAGTGTTGATTACCGGTAAAAATGATAACTATCACGATGATGATACACCTGCAATGGCAGCTGAGATCGGTGCGCGTGAAAAGAATCACCCAAATTATTTCACTGACGTAGTGAAGCTGGTTCGAAACATTAATGAATTCGGTTTCGGTATTGAAACTCAACGTTACTATCAAAGACGCGGTGATTTTGCCAATGAAACTGCATATACCGAGATGCCGGAGCGATTTTATGAATACCTGCTTGTACTGAGGAAGACTGATGGTTGCCATGCGACTGGAGATTTCAGGATTTCAGAAAAGATATCTAAAACCCATTGCAGACAGGGTGCCGTTTCGTAATGGCTATCGTTATACTCCGGGATCGGAATTATTGGCTGGGCCTTGCTGGCCTTGGAGATGTTATTGACGATTTAAGTCATGTGCCGGCATTTTGTTTGATAAGATCATCCCATTCATCAGGAGTTTCCATTGTTCAATGATAAATCCATTCTAATTACTGGCGGCACGGGTTCTTTTGGCAAGAAATACGTTGAGACACTGCTAGCGCGATATCAGCCCAGGAGGTTGATTATCTATTCCCGTGACGAACTCAAACAGTTCGAAATGGAGCAGAATTTTCATCAGACATGCATGCGCTATTTCATCGGGGATGTGCGGGACCGTGAGCGCCTGATACAGGCTATGCGAGGGGTGGACTATGTCATCCATGCTGCGGCTCTCAAGCAGGTTCCCGCAGCAGAATATAATCCGATGGAGTGTATCAAGACCAATATACATGGGGCTGAGAATGTTATTCAGGCAGCCTTGGCGAATGATGTTGAGAAGGTCATAGCCCTGTCAACTGACAAGGCCGCCAATCCGATTAATCTGTATGGTGCAACAAAGCTTGCTTCCGATAAGTTATTTGTTGCTGCCAACAATATCGCAGGTGGCCATCAAACCCGTTTTGCTGTGGTGCGCTATGGTAACGTGGTTGGCTCGCGAGGTTCGGTTGTTCCCTTTTTCAAGAAACTCATCGACGAGGGTTGTGATCACCTACCTATTACCGATGCGCGCATGACACGCTTTTGGATTACCCTGCAACAGGGGGTCGATCTTGTTCTTAAGAATTTCGAGAGAATGCACGGCGGTGAGATATTTGTACCCAAGATACCATCGATTCGGGTAGTTGATTTGGCCAAGGCGATGGCTCCAGACCTTCCGCATAAGATTATCGGTATTCGACCCGGGGAGAAACTGCACGAGATTATGTGCCCGGCTGATGATTCTCATTTGACCCTTGAATTCACCGATCACTTTGTAATCAAACCAACCATTCAATTTTTAAGCTTTGTGGACTTTTCTTTGAATAATGCTGGCGAAAGCGGGCGACCAGTCGAGCCGGATTCCGAATATCATTCCGGAACAAACCCGAATTTTCTCAGCGTTGAGGAAATTGCCGATTTTAATCATCTCGCAGGTATTTGATGATTCCCTACGGACGTCAGGATATTTCTGCGGCGGATGTGGAGGCCGTCGTGGATGTGTTGCGCTCGGATTTCCTGACCCAAGGACCGGCGATTCCTAAGTTCGAGCAGCTGGTGGCTGACTATTGCGGTGCTGAATCAGGCATCGCAGTCAATAGTGCGACCAGTGCGTTACATATCGCATGTCTGGCGCTGGATGTCGGCCCTGGCGATCTCGTCTGGACAAGCCCTGTTACCTTTGTTGCCAGTGCGAATTGTGCAATTTATTGTGGAGCACGGGTTGATTTTGTAGATATCGATCCGATCACCTGTAATATGAGTACGGCAAGCCTGGCAGAAAAACTGGTTCGGGCAGAAACGTCCGGTAATTTACCCAAGGTGGTGATCCCTGTACATCTGGGTGGCGAACCTTGCGATATGCAGGAAATATACACGCTGGCTCAACGTTACGGCTTTAAAATCATTGAAGATGCTTCACATGCCATCGGTGGGAAATATCGGTGGGAGGCCGTTGGGAATTGTCGATTCAGCGACATTACAGTATTCAGCTTCCATCCGGTCAAGATCATCACCACCGGCGAAGGTGGCATGGCACTGACGAATGACATGCAATTGACCAAGCGAATGCAACTCCTGCGCAGCCATGGTATTACCCGCGAATCTGCAGACATGACCCACGAACCGGACGGTCCATGGTACTATCAGCAAATCGATCTGGGTTTCAATTATCGCATGACTGATATACAGGCTGCATTGGGTATCAGTCAGATGCAGCGTCTGGATGATTTTGTTGCCAGAAGGCATGCCATCGCCGGAGTTTACGATGATGAGTTTGCCGGCTTGCCCGTTGTTACGCCATGCAGGCACCCGGAAAATTATTCCGGAATGCATCTGTATGTGATCCGGCTGAAACTGAATGAGATCGGAAAGACACATCCGGAAGTATTTGCAGATCTTCGTTCTTCGGGCATAGGTGTGAACCTTCATTATATTCCGGTGTACCGGCAACCTTATTATGAGAGACTTGGTTTTCGCGCCGGGTATTGTCCGGAGGCAGAGCGCTATTACACCGAGGCAATAAGCCTGCCGATTTATCCTGGACTGATCGAAGAACAGCAGAGGCACGTTGTGCGTCAACTGGATCAAGCAATCCGCGGATGAGACTAGCCCTTGGCACCGCCCAATTCGGTTTGTCCTACGGGATTGCAAACCAGACAGGGCAGGTAACTCGCTCGATTTCAAAGGCAATGATGCAACTGGCAGCAGCACATGGCATCGACACACTTGATACAGCCATTGCATACGGTGAAAGTGAAGCCTGCTTGGGTGAAATTGGTACATCAGGCTTCAAGCTGGTGACCAAGCTTCCCGCAGTACCAGACGGTTGTGCTGATACAAAGGACTGGGTTGAAGAACAAATTTCCGCATCGTTTCTGCGCCTTGGCGTGAATGCTGTGTATGGCCTTTTGCTGCATAGACCGCAGCAATTGCTGGGATCAGATGGCAAAGTACTTTATCAAGCACTGCAGGATTTAAAGGAAGCAGGGCATGTGAGAAAAGTGGGTGTCTCCGTCTATGCTCCAAGCGAATTGGAAGAGCTAACCCAACGATACAACTTCGATTTGATACAGGCGCCGTTCAATTTGGTGGACCGCCGCTTATCGACATCGGGCTGGCTGCAACGTTTGAAGGATGATGGTGCTGAAATTCATACCCGTTCAGCATTTTTGCAGGGCTTGCTGCTGATGTCGCAGAACTCAATTCCTGATAAATTTCTGCCGTGGATTGACTTGTGGAGAAAATGGCATGACTGGCTTTCACACAGTGCTGTCTCGCCAGTCCATGCCTGCCTGTCCTTTCCGCTCTCTTTTCCGGAGATTGATCGTGTCGTCGTGGGTGCGGACAGTGTGGAACAACTGGAACAGATCATAAGCGAGGCGGGTAGTGTGTCTCCAGTTGATTTACCGAATCTGAATTGTGAAGAGGAAAGATTGATAAACCCGGCCCTTTGGTCCCAGTTATGAAAATTGTTGCAATCGTCCAGGCTCGAATGGGGTCTACCCGCCTGCCCAACAAGGTGATGAAGCCAATTGCCGGTATCCCCATGATTGAATTGTTGCTCTCACGATTGTCCCGAGCAAAAGAGGTGGATCAAATAGTCGTGGCCACTTCGGTGGATGTGCGCAACAAAGCGTTGATCGAACATGTGCGCAAGCTTGGCTACGCCTGCGAACAGGGTAGTGAAAACGATGTGCTCGATCGCTTCGTACAAGTTGCGAAAAGACATCAGGCTGACGTCGTCGTGCGCATCACCGGCGATTGTCCGCTGGTGGATTCTGATCTGGTGGATGAAGCCATCCGCCGTTTCAAGTCTGCGGGGGTGGAATATTTCAGCAACGTAAGCCCTCCCTCTTATCCGGATGGTTTGGACATCGAAGTTTTTACCTTCAATGCATTGGAACAAGCCAGTCAGGCAACCAGCAAGCCCTATGATCGGGAACACGTTACCCCTTATCTGCGTGAATCCGGGAAGTTCAACACGGCCGCCATGCAGCATAGTCAGGATCTTTCAGCCTTGCGCTGGACGGTGGATGAGTCGGCTGACTTTTCTGTTATTGAAAAAGTCTTTCTTTACTTCCACCCCCGCATCGATTTCACTTGGGGTGAGGTGCTGAGGTTTCAGCGACAACAACCAGAAAGCTTCAACATGAACCAACATTTGATAAGAAACGAAGGGGCCGATATGGGCACAGGGCAAAAACTTTGGAGACGCGCCAAACAAGTCATTCCGGGTGGAAATATGTTGTTGTCCAAGCGAGCAGAGATGTTTCTGCCTGAGCAGTGGCCTGCATATTTTAGTAAAGCCAAAGGCTGCAAAGTATGGGATTTGGATGGGCGTGAATATATCGACATGTCTATCATGGGCATTGGCACGAACATTCTGGGTTACGGACATCCGGAAGTGGATGATGCAGTTCGCAAGACTGTTGATGCCGGCAATATGTCCACACTTAACTGCCCGGAAGAGGTCTATCTGGCTGAAAAGCTGGTGGAGATGCATCCTTGGGCGGACATGGTTCGTTTAGCCCGTTCAGGTGGTGAAGCAAATGCAGTTGCAATCCGTATTGCACGCGCAGCATCGGGGCGGGACAAGGTGGCAATATGCGGTTATCACGGTTGGCACGACTGGTACCTGTCAGCCAATTTGGGGGACGACAAGAGTCTGGACGGCCATCTACTTCCCGGTTTAGAGCCCAGGGGCGTGCCGAGGAATCTGCGTGGCACGGTATTTCCGTTTAATTACAATAATTATGCCGAACTTGAAGCTTTGGTGGACACCCATGACATCGGTGTGATCAAGATGGAGGTGGTGCGTAACAAGGGACCTGAAGACGACTTTCTGCACAAGGTTCGCAAACTGGCAACTGACCGCAACATAGTGCTTGTTTTTGATGAATGCACTTCCGGTTTTCGCGAAACCTTTGGCGGGCTGCATAAGAAATATGGTGTTGAACCGGATATGGCGATGTTTGGCAAGGCTTTGGGCAATGGGTATGGCATCACAGCGACCATTGGCAGGCGTGAAGTCATGGAGGCTGCTCAATCGACTTTCATCAGCAGTACATTCTGGACAGAGCGAATCGGACCGACTGCTGCTCTTAAGACTCTGGAGGTTATGGAGCGACTCAACTCCTGGGAGACGATCACCCGGACAGGACTGGATATCCGCCAAGGTTGGCAAAGGCTTGCCGATAAGCATGGGCTGAAAATTGATCACTGGGGACTTCCGTCACTCACAGGTTTCAGCTTTCAGAGCCCTGGTTCGTTGGCCTATAAGACACTTATCACTCAGGAGATGCTGGCTAAAGGCTATCTGGCTGCTAACAGTGTGTATGTTTGCATTGACCATACCTCCGGGGTTGTGGACGGATTCCTTTCTGCGCTTGATCCTGTTTTTGCACTTATCAAGGAGTGTGAAGATGGCCGGGATGTGATGAGTCTTTTGAAAGGGCCGGTTTGTCATGCCGGTTTCAAGCGCCTGAACTGAAATATAGATGAACATTCTTTTCCGGACCGACGCATCAAACGATATAGGGACTGGTCATGTAGTGCGCTGCCTGACGCTGGCCGATGGGTTGAAGGAGCGTGGTGCTAATTGTCGGTTTGTATGCCGAGAGCATACAGGAAGCCTTTTGGATTTAATCCGCCAGCGCGGATTCAAGGCGAACGCGCTGCCGATCGAAACGACGAGCGACCAGTTTCAGAGAGATGAACATGGCTTGCAAGGCTCTTCACATGAACATTGGTTGGGTGCGGGCTGGAGAGATGATGCGGAACAAACCATCAATGTCATGGGGGATGCGCAGTTTGACTGGGTGATTGTTGATCATTACGCACTCGACGAGAAATGGGAGCGCAGATTGCGTCCAGTCTGTAAAAAGCTGATGGTGATCGATGATCTAGCTGATCGGCGCCATGATTGCGACATCCTTCTCGATCAGAACTGGTTTGGAGAGAAAACGGAAAAACGGTATCACTCTATAGTTCCGGAAGGTTGTAAATGCATGCTGGGTCCAACCTATGCCTTGCTTAACCATGCATATCCGCAACTTAGGGCATTAATGCCATCCAGAGATGGGATTGTTAACAGGATACTTGTCTTCTTAGGTGGAAGTGATCCAACGAACGAGACGGGGAAAGTGCTTGAAGCACTTATGCAGCCAAGTCTGATGAGCTTGACCGTTGACGTTGTTATCGGGCTTAATCATCCAGCGCCTGAGCAGATAAAAAGGCTGGGGGCTGTACGGCCCAGGACTTCAATACATTGTGGAGTGCCGTCACTTGCCGGGATGATGGCCCGCTCTGATCTTATGGTTGCTGCTGGTGGCACAACGACTTGGGAACGGATGTGTTTGGGGCTTCCATCAATAGTTATTTGTGTCGCAGAGAATCAAGTCTTAACAAATCAGAGTTTGATGAGGGCAGGATATGTCGACTATTTGGGCTGGAGGGATGGCGTTAGTTCCGAAGACATTGCCGGGGCGATTTTCCGTAAGATTAAGAAACCTGATGAACTGAAGATGCAGAGTGCTTTATGTCAAAGCTTAGTGTCAGGGAATGGAGTTGATAAATTGTGCGATTATTTTTTGAATGGGGTTGAAGCATGAAAGACATTGAAGACTCTAGGTTAGAGTTCTGGAACTCAAGGGCTAACCTTGGTTTGGCCGCAGGGTCAAACGATGTAAACTTGAAAATGCTGGAAATGGATAATCTTTGTGCTCACATAAAAGAGGCAATAGATGTGTTGGATGCTGGTTGTGGTAATGGGGCTACTGCAACCAAAATACTTCAGGCATTCCCTGATATAATTTTAAGTGCATTTGATTATTCTGATGAAATGGTTAAAGCAACAGAAAAGCTTGCAAAAGAAGCAGGTGTTTCTGAGCGATTATCCGTGCAAACTGGTGACCTGTTATCACCCCCCTTTTCAGGCCAAAAGTTCGACATAATCTATACAGAAAGGTCACTGATTAATTTGGATAGCTTTGATGCACAAATGCTTGCTATATCCAGATTGTCTGATCGGCTTAAGCCGGATGGAAGAATTGTTCTTTGTGAGTCTTTCATCGATGGGTTGAACGAGATTAATAGCTTCAGAGGCCCGCTTGGGTTGGGTTTAATTGAGCCTCCATGGCACAACAACTATTTTGATATGGACAGGCTAGTAAAAGGGTTGCCTTCTCACCTGAGAATTGAGGCGGTGGATAACTTTTCTTCCACTTACTATTTCATAAGCCGGGTTGTAAATGCATGGCTTGCTCTGCAGCGGGGATCCGACCCAAGTTATGATGACCCAATAAACAAGATCAGCTTTGTTCTCCCAAGTATTAATGTTTGTGCGCAGACAAAAATTGTAATCATTTGTAAAAATGAGAGCTCTTGAGTTGGATGCTTTATGATCGGTTCAGGCAAGCGAAAAACAATAGTGGTTGCAACGCCTCATCATCGGAATGATGAGCTTGTTGCTAATTTAGGAATTCGCTTGGCTGGTTCAAGTGTTATCCGGATTACTACCAGAGAGACACTGTCAGTTGATTGTTTAAAGAAAGTGGCTCCGGAGATTATATTTTTTCCACACTGGTCATGGATTATTCCTGCGGAAATTTATGAAAATTTCGAGTGTGTCATTTTTCACATGACTGATTTGCCATATGGACGAGGAGGAAGTCCTCTGCAAAATCTCATCATTCGCGGGCATAAGGAAACCAAGGTGTCCGCTATTAGATGTGTTGCCGGGATTGATGCGGGGCCTGTCTATATGAAAGAGTCGCTTAGTCTGGGTGGGACAGCTGAAGATATATTGTTGCGTGCTTCCAGTCTGATGGAAGAAATGATCGTAAAGATGGTCGAAAACCCTTCAGTTCCTATCCCGCAGGTTGGTGAGGTCGTTGAATTCAAGCGTCGAAGCCCCGAAGATGGGGATATCGCAGCTTTGGAAAATCTGCATCAGGTTTACGACTATATTCGCATGCTTGATGCTGAAGGCTATCCTCATGCATTTGTGCTGACCCCACATATGCAATTGGACTTCACGCAGGCTCGGCTTAAGGGAGACTTTCTGGAGGCCAAGGTTAAAATAAGGAGAAGAATTGATGAGTAAAACCGTAGCCGTGATCGCTGCGCATCCCGATGATGAAGTGCTGGGGTGTGGTGGAACTATTGCACGATTGGCTCGCGAAGGCCGTTCGGTTCATGTTCTTTTGTTGGCAGATGGTGTGTCTTCACGGACAGAGAGTCCTGAGAAGATCGACACCAACTGTCTGGAAGTACGCAATAATGCCGCAAAGCGATCTGGTAAGATTCTGGGATGCGCATCAATTGAGCAACTTTTCTTTCCAGATAACCGAATGGACAGCCTGCACTTGTTGGACATAGTTAAGGAAATTGAGAAATTTATTAATAAGCATCAACCATCAGTTGTGATCACGCATCATGGGGGTGATGTGAATGTCGATCATCGAATTGTGCATGAAGCCGTCATTGTCGCATGTCGGCCCCAGCCAGGGTTTTCAGTCCGGGAACTGTTGTTTTTCGAGGTTCCATCCTCGACGGAGTGGCGGCCTCCCAGTTCATGCCAGATGTTTAATCCAAATTGGTTTGTTGATATATCGGCAACACTCGATCTGAAGCTGCAAGCCTTGCAGGAATATCAGGATGAGCTTCGGCCATTTCCTCATCCAAGATCGCTGCAGGCAGTGGAGGCACTCGCACGGTGGCGCGGTGCAACTGTGGGTATGGAGGCATCAGAGGCATTCATTTTGGGCCGAAAGTTGATTTAGGTTGGGTGATGATATGAAGATTGAAAACAGAAAAATCGGAATCGACTCTTCACCGTATGTGATTGCAGAAATGTCTGCAAATCATAATGGAAAGATTGAAACGGCATATCGAATTATTGAAGAGGCAAAAAAAGCAGGTGCGGATGCGATCAAGATCCAGACCTATCGCCCTGATACCATGACAATTGATTGTGAAAGTGAAGAATTTCAAATTCACGGGGGACTTTGGGATGGGTGGAGTCTATATAAGCTCTACGAATGGGCTCAAACCCCATGGGACTGGCATGAGCCGTTGTTCGAGCACGCCCGCAAGCTTGGCATCACCATTTTCAGCTCGCCCTTTGATCATACGGCGGTTGACCTGTTGGAAAGCCTGAATGCACCGGCTTACAAGATTGCTTCCTTCGAGGCGGTCGATCTGCCATTGATCAGGTATGTTGCCGGCACCGGAAAGCCAATGATTATCTCAACCGGGATGGCCGATGCAGAGGAAATCCAGGAGGCGATCGAAGCTGCACGAGATGGGGGTTGCAAGGAGCTCGCCATCCTGCACTGTGTTAGCGGCTACCCCGCTCCCGCCTCCGATTACAACCTTCGCACAATTCCAGACATGATCCAGCGGTTCGGCCTTGTTGCAGGGTTGTCAGACCATACGCTGGATAACACAACCGCTATTACCAGCATAGCGCTTGGCGCGTCGATTATTGAGAAACATTTCACGCTTGATCGCAATGCTGGGGGTCCGGATGATAGTTTTTCTCTGGAGCCTTCCGAGCTTACCCAACTCTGCCGTGGGATACGTACTGCCTGGGAAGCGCTAGGCAAGGTGGATTATGGAAGGAAATCGAGTGAGCTTGGCAATGTGAAATTTCGTCGCTCCCTTTACATTGTGAACGACCTGAAAGCCGGAGATATACTGACAACCGCGAACATTCGAAGTATACGCCCGGGACTGGGCTTGCCGCCGAAATATCTGGAGCAGGTTTTGGGCAAAACGGTGAAGAAGGATGTGAAGCGCGGTACGGCGCTTGGCTGGGATTTGATTGGATGATCGATCCATCGCTATATCGTGGTTTCTACATTAAGAAATGAGCCACCATCTCATTACAACAGCTCATGAGCATTCATGGAAGTTCGACAGGCCAGTTCTCTTCTTAGGAGAGTGGTGCCGCATTTATGATCGGCAATCGGTGTGGGGAGGGATGGATGCTATTGTAGCCGAGCCATATGGTTTACAAGAGGGGCGGAAAGAGCTGGATATCGCATACATCCAGTCATTATCCGGGCAGTTGCTGAAGGAGTTGGTGCTTGCGCTCAATAGCTTTCATGGAACTCACCACAGTTTGCGCTACTGGCATATTGTTCTCGGGCATTGGTTGAACAGGTATGTGTCAATTGTATTCAATCGCTATTTCACGTTGGAGCAGGCTCTAAATAGATATGACGTGTCTGGCACTACGATTTTTGATTCTAGTGAATATAGCCTTGCGACAACCGATTCATTGGCCCTTATTTCAGCCAGCAATGATGATATATGGAATCATGTTTTGTATTCCAGAATACTGAACTTTTTGGGGGGGATAAAGACAGAGCTTGATGCTGATGCCATTAAAGGAGTGCCTCGATTCTCACGGGTGAAAAAATCAAATCCTGACCGGAAAACGGGTGCCAAGAGGCTTGTCCTGAATGCGTGCAATAAAATCCTTGAGAGGTTGGGTAGCAATGAAGACGCATTTATCATCAATAGTTACCTTCCCTTTAAAGTGGAGGTCAAACTGCAGCTTGGTCTTGGCCAATGGCCTAAACGTTGGAAGTCACCGCCTTTGCAAACAGTGCCACCCAATCCTGTACAGCGTAAAAGAGTCCAGCTTGAAGGGGGGGGGCACGAGGGTTTTGAAAGCTTCGTTCGGACTCATTTGGCAGAAATGATTCCAACCTGTTTTCTTGAAGGGTATGCTCAACTGATAGAACAGTCCGGGAATTTATCATGGCCGTCCAGGCCGAGGTTTGTCTTCACTTCGAACAATTTTGATTCGGACGAAATATTCAAAGTTTGGGTAGGACAGAAAGTTGAGGAGGGTGTTCCATATTTTACTGGCCAACATGGAAATAATTACGGAACACTGCTCGGCAGTAATAACTGGCCGGAACTTGTAACTTGCGATAAGTTCTTCACGTGGGGGTGGTCGACTGGCTATGCCAGAAACATTCCGGCATTTGTTTTCAAAACCGCAGGTCAAAAAAAATTAGGTATGAAGTCAGATGGTGGACTGCTATTGATAGAATTGCATGCTCCCCTCCGGCTCGGTCCAGAGGATGACTATTTCGATTTTGGAATCTATCAGGAAGGACAATTCCGCTTTGTTGAGGCATTACCTGATCATATTTCTGAAAAGGTGACTGTTCGCCTTCATTGCTATCATTCGGTCTTTCGTTGGTTTGATGTACAGCGTTGGAGGGACCGTCTTCCATTGGCTGGAATTGAATCTGGTGCGGTGCCTGTTCAACAGTTGATTGAAAAAAGCCGTTTGGTGGTTTACTCATATGATTCTACAGGCATTCTAGAGGCGCTTGCATTAAATATGCCCATGATATGTTTTTGGCATGGTGGGCTGGATCATCTTCTGTCTGATGCTAAACCCTATTATGAATTGTTGAAAAATGCAGGCATTCTACACGATACGCCTGAGTCAGCTGCTATGAAGGTAATGGAAATATGGAATCATGTAGGACTTTGGTGGGGAAGTACTCAAGTGCAAGGGGCACGGAAGCTGTTCAGTGAACGATATGCAAGGCAAGAAGAGAAACCAGCTAAAACACTGAAACGGCTCTTAACGATGGGGCTTGACTAGAACAAGCATGTGCATATGAAACATTATCTGTTGTACGGGAAGGGAAAATTGAAAAATGTTTGTTGATGTCGTTGTCACGACGGGAAAGGTGATGAAATGAGAGCCCTTGGCCTGTCGGGATCTGTCGCGCTGGTCACCGGATCATGCGGGTTTATCGGCAGCCATTTGGTGGCAGCTCTCTGTGCTGCTGGATCCAGTGTTGTTGGCATTTCCCGGCACTTGTCGGGGACCGTTCATTCTGGGGTGCAATATATTGAAGGGGACGTGATTTGTGCAGAGCAAATGCACGGGATCGTATCCAATGTTCGTCCTGATTTTGTCTTTCATCTTGCGAGTTCAAAAAACAAAGCCGCTGCGACGCATGGTTTTCGTGAAAGTATAAATAATGACTTGCTTGGGACGCTCAATCTTGTTGAGGCATGTATGCACATTGGATGCGTCAAACGGTTTGTGCATCTGGGTAGTTGTGAGGTGTATGGGGCCACTGAGGTGCCGTTCAGAGAATGTTTCAGAGAGGCTCCAGTAAATGCCTATTCATTTTCTAAAACCGCTATAACACACATGTTGCAGACCCTGAGCGAGGCAAATGATTTTAATGCTGTTGAATTGCGACCATCAGTCGTTTACGGGCCTGGGCAGGGTGAAGGTATGTTTATTCCATCGCTGATTAAGAGCCTTTTGGCTAAAAGACACTTTCCAATGTCAGGAGGGGGGCAAACGCGAGACTTTATCTATATTGATGACTTGATTGCGGCCATGCTGCTTGCCGCCGAAAAGCCTGATTGCGAAGGCGAGGTCATCAATGTCTGCGGAGGTGCTCCGGTTAAATTGTTGGGCGTTGCCGGCACTATTGCCAAACTGATTGGTGATGACGCAAGCGAACTGCTGGGTATTGGTGAATTGCCTTATCGCACCGGTGAAGCCATGGACTATTGGGCGGATAATCAGAAGGCGAACTCACTGCTCGGGTGGAATCCAAGGATGGAATTGGTCGACGGCTTGGCAAAGACTGTCGAATATTATCAATCTGTGATGCATACGGGGGCTGAGTGAGCCCGCATATTCATTTTCACTCCGATTGTTCGTTCTTTGCCGGTTGTGAAAATATGCTGGTCAATTTTTCCTATAGTGAGAAATTAGCAAAACATGCAGAACTTGGTTTCAGTTATCGGTATTCAGTTCGCTATCAGGAAGGCTTGAACTCGCGGATTAACAAGGATATGCCCATCTATCCCCTGCAACTGGTGGACTACAATGCCGTATTCAACAAGTCGAAATCCAGATTTTTTAGGATGATCTTCAAGGTATTGGGATTCCTCTTGTTGTTCAGGTTGTGGTTCCTTTTTTGCAACATTATTGTCATGAGAAGTTTCTTTCGTAGCATTAAACATGTGGATATCCTTCATGTGAATAACGGAGGCTATCCGGGTGCAAACTCCTGCATGGCGGCTGTCTTTGCGGCGCGTCTATGCGGCATCAAGAGAATCATCTATGTCGTCAATAATGTGGCCGTTGATTATCAACGTCCGACCCGGTGGCTGGATTATCCGCTGGACCGTCTGGTTGTCAGATGTGTCGATCAGTTTGTCACCGGGTCGGCATTTGCCGGAAAAGTTCTTGCTAAAGTTTTAAGGCTGCCACAGGCAAAGATTAGAAGTATTCATAATGGCGTTCGCCTAAGAGAGCCATCCGAGTCAAGGGTCCAGTTTACTCAGCGCCTTGCCCTGCCGGATGATCGGTGGTTGATTGGGGTTGTTGCCATTTTGGAGGAGCGTAAGGGGCATGCAGTTCTGCTTGGCGCATTGGGTTTGCTGAATCGCCGTGTTGAAAAGATGCCGCTACTATTGATTGAGGGGGCAGGGCCTGAACGAAGTAGACTTGTTGAATACGTTGAGCATTACGGCCTGAAAGAGGATGTACTCTTCGTAGGGGAAGAAGACAACGTATTTAATATTCTCAATTCAGTCGACCTGGTTATACTTCCATCCATTCGCAATGAGGATTTTCCGAATGTGGTGATCGAATCCATGGGGCTTGGAAAAACTGTTGTTGCCAGCAGGCTCTGCGGTACGCCTGAGCAAATAGATCACAGGGTGAACGGTATGCTTGTTTCGCCTAGTGATGCGGATGAACTGGCTGACGCGATCGAGGAGCTGATGGGAAATACAGAGCTTGTGGGACGATTAGGAAGGTCAGCGAATGAGAAGTTTTTAAAAGAGTTTACCGCTGAGGTTTCAGTTGGGCGGTATATTCAACTATATGACGAACTATTAGCGGGTTGATGATGAAGACAGTGATTTTGTGTGGTGGCCAGGGAACCAGGATACGCGATGTGGCGGATGATATCCCCAAGCCGATGATTCCGATCGGGAGATATCCGATTTTATGGCATATCATGAAGTATTATGCCGAATATGAATTCAAGGATTTTGTTCTCTGTCTTGGTTATAAAGGCCATGCGATAAAAAACTTCTTCCTGAACTATGAGACAAACACCAAGGACTTTACCGTCAGGCTTGGGCGCACGGCAGATGTGCATTTTCATACAGATCATGGCGAATCTGACTGGCAGGTGACACTGGCTGATACTGGGCTTGAGTCATTGACCGGTGCCAGAGTTCGCAAGATCAGGGACTACATAGGGGACGATGAGGATTTTATGCTGACCTATGGCGATGGTGTTGGTGATGTTGATCTCCATGCGTTGCTGGCTTTCCATAAAGAGCATAAAAAAATACTGACAGTAACTGGGGTTCGTCCTCCCGGACGGTTCGGTGAGCTGGTCTCTAACCAGGAGGGGACGGTTACAGAATTTAATGAAAAGCCCCAAGCGACGGCTGGCCGCATATCCGGTGGTTTTTTTGTCTGCCGACGAGAAATATTCGATTATCTCGATGATCGGGAAGACCTGATGTTTGAAAAAGAGCCGACGAACCGCTTGGTAACTGATGGTGAGATGTGTCTTTTCAAACATGATGGATTTTGGCAGCCGATGGATACCAGCCGGGAATATCATTTACTCAACGGTCTTTATGAATCAGGAAAAGCACCATGGGTGAGATGAATATGCGAGAGGCTTTGCAATCTTTTTCAGGTAAGCGCGTTCTCGTCACAGGGCACACCGGCTTCAAGGGATCGTGGCTGACATTTCTGCTTAAGGATATTGGGGCGGAAGTGATGGGGTATGCTTTGCCACCGGAATCGGGCCCCAACCATTTTGACCTGCTGAACCTGCAATCCAGTATTCATCATGTTGTTGGCGATATACGCGATGCCTCCACCTTCATCCCTGCGGTACAGGCTTTCCAGCCCGAATACGTGTTTCATTTGGCCGCCCAGGCATTGGTCAAGAAGTCCTACGATGATCCAGCCTCCACATTTGAGACCAATGTCATGGGGTCAGTTCATCTGCTTGATGCAGTCAGGGCTTGCAGCACTGTACGATCACTGGTTTATATTACATCGGACAAATGTTACGAAAATGTCGAATGGGTGTGGGGATACCGCGAGAATGACCGGCTTGGTGGCCGCGACCCCTACAGTGCATCGAAGGCTGCGGCGGAGATTGTCTTTTCCTCTTACGCTCGTTCCTATTTTGCATCTCGCCCAGAATTGGGCGCAGGTACAACACGGGCAGGTAATGTCATTGGCGGTGGCGATTGGGCTGCTGACCGGATTATTCCTGATTGCATCCGGGCTATTGAGCAGGGTGAGCCAATTCGGTTGCGTAATCCCAAAGCTACCCGCCCTTGGCAACATGTGTTGGAACCACTTTCTGGTTATTTGCTCCTCGCCGCCCGTCTTCGTGAGAGTCCGGGCAGGTATGCAGGATCATGGAATTTTGGCCCTGAGGCATCCGAGGTGAGGACTGTCCATGAGGTGGCTGATACCATGGTTCGGCACCTTGGACACGGCTTTGTCGAGCTAGATGATGCGGGTAAACACCATCATGAGGCCCAGTTGCTGCAGCTTAGCTGCGACAAAGCGCATCAGTTATTGGGATGGAAGCCGCGATGGTCTGTTGAAAGAACCCTTTCCGCCACAGCAGAATGGTACAAAACCATTCTTGAAGGCGGGCGTGCGGAGGCGATTACCCGTGCTCAAATCCATGAATATTTTCCGGAACTGTCATGATCGATGGTGTTATTGTTACGCCTTTGAGGCAGTTTTTCGATGAACGTGGCAAAGTTATGCACATGTTGCGTGAAGACGCCCCGCACTTTTCGAAATTTGGCGAAATTTATTTTTCTTGTACCTATCCGGGAGCAGTCAAAGCATGGCATCTGCACAAGCAGATGACACTCAATTATGCGGTTGTCCATGGTGCCATTAAATGCGTGCTTTATGATGACCGCCCGGATAGCCCGACCCGAGGATGCGTTGAAGAATATTTCATGTCGCCAGAAAACTATTTTCTGTTAACGGTCCCACCGCTCATATGGAATGGCTGGAAAGGAATCGGGCAAACGGCATCAATCGTGGCAAATTGCGCAACTATGTCGCATGATCCAGATGAAATTATGCGCATACCGCCGGATGACAAGAGCATCCCCTATGATTGGCACATTCGACATAAATAGACCATGGCTGAGTGACCAGTCACTCCTAGCTAACTGATGCGATTGCTGATTACAGGAGCTTCGGGCTATGTTGGCGGGCGTTTGGCGCAATCGCTTGCAGTCGAGCCTGACTATTCGCTTTTGCTTGGATCACGGCAAGCGGGTGATTCGGCACCATGGGCACATCTTGGCAAGCCAGTCCAGACAAGGTGGGATTCCCCCAGCAAACTTGCGAGAGTTTGTGAAGGCGTAGATGCTGTAATTCATCTCGCCGGCATGAACGCTGGGGATTGTGCAGCCGATCCATCTTCGGCTTTGCGGGTGAATGGATTGTCCACATCGCATTTGCTTCAAGCAGCTATTCAGCAGGGAACCAAGCGGTTTATTTACCTTTCCACGGCTCATGTTTACGCTAGCCCCTTGATTGGCACACTCAGCGAACAGAGTTGTTCGCACAATCTGCACCCGTATGCTACTAGCCATCGTGCAGGTGAAGATGTTGTCCGCTTTGCACATGCTAGAGGTGATATCGAAGGGATAGTTGTTCGTCTATCTAACGCATTCGGTGTCCCTGCGCATAGGAATGCCAATTGTTGGATGTTGCTGGTCAATGACCTTTGTCGCCAAAGTATCGAAAACGGCTGTATGGTGCTTAGATCCTCTGGCCTTCAAAGAAGGGATTTCATCACGCTTGCCGACACCTGTAGGTCAATCTGCCACCTGCTTGGACTCCCTGTAGCGATGCTGGGGGATGGTGTTTTCAATGTTGGTGGGCAGACGATGTCGGTGATCAGTATGGCTGAGAAGGTTCAAGAAAGATGTTTATCTGTATGTGGTTTCCTACCTGAGATTAAACGTCCAGAACCATCTGGTAACGAGGTTGAAAAAAGTTTGGAATATATTAGTGAAAAACTGCGTTCGACCGGCTTTTTACCGAGTGAAAACGAAGATGCAGAAATTGATGCTATCCTGAAAATGTGCCAGGCCTGAGGGGGGCTGGGTGAAATCTTCCGGGCCGCTAGTCAGTGTTATTATCCCTACCTACAACCATGCTGGATTCTTGCGTGAGGCATTGCAATCCGTGTGCGCTCAAACCTTGTCTGATTGGGAAGTCATTGTAGTAAACAATTATTCAGAGGACGATACTGTTGAGGTCGTCGAATCCTTTGCTGATGCACGCATTCGTTTGGAGAATTTCCGTAACAAGGGCGTTATTGCTGCTTCTCGTAACCGCGGCATTTTTTTGGCTCGCGCGAAATACCTTGCTTTTCTCGACTCGGACGATATCTGGTATCCAGAGAAACTGGAGCGATGTCTGACTTTTTTCAAGGGCGATGTGGGCCTAGTCGCGCATGGTCTTCGCTGGATAGGGGAAGAGGAAAGAGATGTTTTTTGTGGTCCCTCAAAGCGCGCCACCTTTGATGCCCTTTTAAATGGATATAACTGTATCACCCCTTCAGCGATGGTGGTGCGAAAGGATCATGCTGTATCGGTAGGTTGCTTCCCAGAAAATCCAGTTTTCATTACCGCAGAGGACTATCACTTCTCCATCAAACTTGCCCGTGCAGGCGTGAATATGTGTTTCATGAAGGAGATACTGGGAGAATATCGTGTGCATGAGGGGAACATGAGTGCGTCTTTCCTGCGCCAGATGGATGCAGGGCTGCAAGTATTCATGGATTTAATGCCTGTTGCTGGGGTAAGCCCCTTGAAGATCTGGGTCCGTATCAGGCGGCGCCATTGCGTAGCCTACTACGGTGTAGGGAGAGCCCTGCAACGAAGGGGTAGTTTTGCCAAATCTTGCCCAATGCTTTTCCGTGCCTTGCTCTATTACCCATTTTTTATTCGAACCTATGCGGCATTATTGTATGGCTTGCTGGGGAGTCTCAGGCCACGCGTCTGATGAACCCTATTTCTTAGATGGTATCAGGCGAGTCAAATATTCTTTATTGTTGTTGCCGAGTATTGGTGTGTCGAGGTTTTCGCACGTAAACTGATACGGAAATGTTGATGGGCGTCGAATCCGTTCTGCTACTTGGGAGTGGTTGACATCGTGTTATTGTTCGGATGGTTTTTTGGTTGGTAACTCGTTAACTAGGATTGAAGGAACCAAAATGTTGATGAAAGGATATATACTGTGAATAAATTCGACTTTGCTGAACGTGTTATGACTTCCCCTGTTGTTGGTAAAGAAGATTTTATCTTAGATATGTGCCGTGGAAAGAAAGTTCTGGACTTGGGTTGCGTTTGTCATGATGAGACTTTTTATAACCGCGAAGATTGGCTTCATGCCCGTATCAAAGGTGTTGCAGAGACATTGCTGGGTGTTGATTATTTACAGGCCGATGTAGAGAAATTGCAGCAGAAGGGATTCAATGTTGTTTGCGCTGATGTAACAAGGGAAATTCCAGTTAATGATGAATTCGACGTTATTATTGCTGGAGATCTAATCGAGCACTTGGTTAACTTTGAGGCTTTTTTTGGAAACGTTACTAGGCTTCTGAAGCCAGGTGGAAAGGTTCTCGTTTCAACACCCAACCCTTTCTTCTCCGGTGAATTTCATTATGTGTGTTTTAAACGGGCTTATCTGATAAACCCTGAACATACATGTTGGATTGATCCGCTGGCCATGTACCAACTGGTGTCCAGATTTGGCTATGAAATTGACCAAGCTCACTTTATTGAGAAAAAGTGGTCGTTGGGAGAAATTGTCGGAGAGGGTAGAGATGATACCTACGATATCCTCAAAGGTGAGTGGTCAAAAAACGGAATGTATTCTAAGGTTCGTCGGCGCTTGATATCTATCCTGTTCAGCATGATTTATATCCCATATCGCTTTATAACATTCCAGAATACGAAACTCGTGCGATACAGCGATTATTTCGTGGTTTTGAAGAAGGCTGATTAAAAGGAGTTTGTGATGGCCGAAATAGTTTTTGTTCAAATGCCATTCTGGGGCATTGGCGTGCCCTCGCTTGGCGGCGCCATGTTGAAAAGCTTTCTCAAGGAACGGGGTGTTGAGTCCAGGACGATGGATATTAACATTCATGCCTATCTGCTCAGGGGCAAGAAATACAGCGATTATTGGGACGTCAAGAATGGTTGGAACCACGTAAACGATGAAGATGAAATGCTGGAGTATTACAACGACTTCCAGTCGATGTTTGCACATTTCATCGACGAAATCGAGGAGGTTAATCCGAAGATCGTCGGCTTCACCGTGTATTACTCTAACTTCATGGTCACCAAGTTATTCGCCGCTGAACTCAAGGCTCGGCTTCCCCATATCAAGATTGCTCTAGGTGGCCCCAACGTTGCCTATTATATGGGAAACAAGGACGAGATGATGGGCAAGCCCTACGTCGATGCCATTTGCCTGAATGAGGGCGAAGAGGCGGTCGTAGCCTATTATGAAGAGGTGTCGTGCGAGACCGGTAAGAAGTTGCCGGGTGTGACCTACAAGCATCAGGGCAAGGCCGTTGAAGAATTGCCGACTTTATTCATCAAGAAACTTGACACCCTGCCATTTCCCGACTTCAGCGATTTCGACCTGTCCCTTTATGGCACGGGGATACATCTACCTAGTTACGTTTCGCGTGGTTGCCCGAACAAATGTGTCTACTGCACGGAGCGCAACTTCATGCAGCTTTTCCGCTTCCGCTCGGCTAAGAGGATGCTTGAGGAGTTTGAACATATCACCAAGACCTATCCGGCAGTTGAGTCGATTCGGATGTGCGACAGTATTTCCAACGCCAATACTAGGGTGCTAGAGGAGTTCTGTGATCTGATGATCGAGCGGAATCTTCCCCTGAAGTGGAACCTTGAAAATGCCGTGATCCGCAAGGAGATGCGGGCTCCGCTGTATAAAAAATTGAAGAAGGCGGGTTGTACCCTGCTAGGTTACGGGCTTGAAAACCCCTCCGAACGCATTCTAAAGAGCATCGGAAAAAATCTGGCTCTAGACGTGGATATCGAAAAGGTTCTGAAGGAAGGGAAAAAGGCTGGCTTGTACATCAGCATCAACATCATGTTCGGCCTGCCCGGAGAAACTGAAGATGATTATGTGGAGCTTCTTGATTTCCTGAAGAAGAATAGAAGTTCGTTGAGTATGGTCAATCCATCCATTAATTTCTGCGTATTCTTCCCTGGTTCGTTCGGTTATCAGGATCCGGAAAAATACGGCTTGGATCTGGGCAACGGCCCGGATTTCTGGCGCACGATCGACGGCAAGAACACCTTTCCGGTGCGTCTGGCGCGGTTCGAGAAGTTTGTTTCCGAAGCAAAGGTTCTGAAGTTGGATAACCTTTTCGACACATCTGAGGTTCCGAACAAGAACCAATTGCTATTCAGGTACTACGCAACTGTGGGCGAGAGGGAAGAGGCGCTGAAGTATTTCGAGTTGATTCCCAAGGATGACATGACCAACGGGCTGATCAGAATCCATAAAGACCTTGTTACTGGTAAGACCGCTGAGGAATACACGCCAATTGACGCTTATTGTGAAGCGACCATGGAGAATCAGTTGAACAGGGATCAGGCCAGTCAGTCCCTTGGCTGGATGATGGAAAACCTGATGGAGGCAAGAATCTTTTCTGCAAATGACTGGAGGAAGGATGTCCACCCGATCCGGTACCACATCAGAAAATTAGCACACAGGGTGATCGGGCTGCATCAGTTTGAGGCAAGGATTAACAGTGTAATTTCTCTAATGAAGGTCACGAAGCCACGTGTCCGTCATCGTAACTAGCTAACGGCAAAACAAGATATTTTTTTATGACTATTACAGCGAGAAGATGTGTTGGTTTGCATTCTGCATTGCAATGGGGTCAACCAGAGCCTTGGAGAGTGTACGTCATCCGATCAAAAATGAACGAATTCTTATGAAACTTCTTTTGGCGACTGATCACAACTCCTCAGAAAACGAAGCGACATTCGATATGTCGCTGCCCTTATCTTTACTGCTGTTTGTCTACGTGTTTAATTACCCACCGTATATTTTTGATGCATTCCTTCCGGATATCATTCGCATTGCGATTGAAGCACTTGTGCTTTTTATTCTGCTTATCCTGAATCTGAAGTATCGATTTACGTCTGAGCAACTCTGGATAGTTCCATTTACATTGATTTTTGCCATTGCTCTTGCTCTAGGTGATTCTGTTATCAAGCTGATATCCTCTTACAATAAGCTGATGTTCCTGATTCTGTTAGTTCCCCTTTTGATTGGCTTCCCAAGGCTTCTCCGTGTCAGTACTAAACTATGGCTCAAATTGTCAGGACTTTTTTGTGTGATGGCCATTCTGGCATTTGTGGGTTACAAAAGCGGAATCATTCCATTTTCACCAACCACCATAGGAAATTATTACTATCTGCATAATCCGATCTTGGGGAATTTGATTCCTAGGGGCGTTTTTGACATTCCTTTGGGTAGGGTTGTTGGTTACATGATTGAGGGACAATATTTAGGTTTCATCTTTGGGTTTAATGTGCTGGCTGGGAAGGACTGGATTGTAGATTCGGGGCGAAGGGATAAATTCATTTGGTTGAACCTTGTCGCTGGATTAACAACACTCTCAACCACCTTCTTCTTGTTTTTTTCCATGTACCTGTTTTCAACCTGGTCCATTAAAGGGAAGAAGCCCGATGTTGTGATCAGAGTGATTGCGTTTTCCTTGATGAGCATGGTGCTGGTTGGTTTTCTATTCAGCATGAGCTATTTCGAACACACTTCAGGAAGTGAACGCTTACAGACGTTTTTTATGACGCTAACAATGATCTATCAAAGTGACTGGGCTGAATTGCTGTTTGGGCATGGCATATTGGTTTTACCGAACACGGATGCTGGATGGCTAACTGTTTTGATAGAGCGGGGAGCGATTATGCTGCTGACTCTGTTAGCCTTTCTGATTTGCTTCACAAAACATAAACCTTGGCTGATGTTTTACATTTTTGTTACCCAGTGCGCGAACAGTCAGTTTTGGTACCCCATGTTTCTATTGCTCGTTGCCATGACTTATGCTTTCCATAAAGAATCGGTAAGACGTATTGTAGTGCCTTCCAGTTTGTTGCCCGAGCAGGATCGTGGCGAGTACAGGGCGACTGTGGCTTCCTCAGTTAAGCATTGATTTTTGGGTCATCTAATTGACTTGGGTGGCCATTAGGCGATATTTTTTACAGACGACTTTATAAGCTAACTTTACAAGAGGTGTGGATTTAGACTATGTCCAGAATATTAGTGACCGGAGGCGCTGGCTATATTGGTAGCCATACCTGTATAGCTTTGCAAAATGCAGGCCACGAGGTAGTGGTTGTTGATAATTTATGCAATAGTGATTCATTGGTTATAGACAGGATAGGACAGATTACCGGTCAGTGTCCAAAGCTCTACCAACTTGACTTGTGCGATAAGATGTCATTGCAGAGAATTTTTGAAGAATACTTATTTGATGCGGTCATTCATTTTGCCGGGTTAAAGGCCGTTAACGAGTCTATTTCCCAGCCTTTGCGTTATTACAGGAATAATGTTGATGCCAGCATGGCTCTGTTAGAAGTCATGGGTGATTTTCATGTATATAATCTTGTGTTCAGCTCATCTGCAAACGTTTACGGAGCACCTGAAGATTTGCCGGTTAAGGAATCCTCCCCGCGGCATGCGACCAATCCTTATGGCCGCACCAAACAAGTAATCGAGGATATTCTGACTGACTTGCATGCCTCGGACAGGCGCTGGAATATTACCCTGCTGAGGTATTTCAACCCGGTTGGTGCGCATGAAAGTGGTTTGTTAGGAGAGGATCCAAAGGGTGAACCGAACAATCTGATGCCTTTCATTTCTCGGGTAGCTTTGGGAAGGATGACAAGCCTGAACGTTTATGGAGGTGATTACCCTACTTTGGATGGAACAGGCGTTAGAGATTTTGTTCATGTTATGGATTTGGCTGAAGGGCATGTAAGCTCACTCAAGAGAATGGGCTCATCCTCTGGGCTGTCTGTATATAATCTGGGAACAGGTAATGGACATAGCGTTCTTGAAATGATTGCAGCTTATGAGAGGGCCAGCAAAAGGACTATTCCATTCAATCTAGTAGCCAGGCGAGAAGGTGATGTGGCTGCATCATATGCAGATCCGTCTCTCGCGCAGGTAGAGCTTGGCTGGAAGGCAAAGAGGGATTTGCAGAAGATGTGTGTCGATGAATGGCGTTGGCAATCTTCACAAAGCTCCATAAGCGACCAGTTCTGAGTTTATGTCCCGAATATGTATGATCGGTGTTTTTCCACCGCCATTAATGGGGATGGCCTCGATCAATGAGGCTATGAAGAATTATTTCGCTAATCGCGGTCATGAGCCGATAGTGATAAACCTTTCTACCAGGTCTTTGAGCAAGGCTTGGTATGTTCGTATCAGGCGTGTTTTATATTTACCGTTCCAGCTTTTCAGATTGCTTGATGCCCTATTAAGGAATCCTGAGTTATCAGTTTATATGGGATTGTCATCAGGTTATGGGCAGCTGTTTGAGATGCCGTTTGTTTTTCTATCTCGAATCTGTGGTGCAAGGATATTTCTTCATCACCATAGCGTGCTCTATATTAATAGGCCAACAAGGCTAAGCCGAGCTTTGATGAGGGTCGCGGGAGCTCATTCCCGGCACATTGTTTTATGTCCATGTATGGCTGAAAAAATTCAGGCCTCGTATGAGATTGTTAGAAGCGTCACCTCTCTTTCCAACGCGGCAGTATTGCCCTTAATTGACTTCCCAAACGACAAGGCGGGAGGCATCAAGACGCTTGGGTTCCTGAGTAACATCGAATTGGATAAGGGAATCATGGAGTATCTTGAGGTGCTCAAACGACTGGAAAGCAAAGAAGATATTTTTCAGGGATTGGTATCTGGGCCTTTTCGCGCTAGCGAAATTGAGGCGAAAGTGAAACATCAGATGGCTGGTTTACGCCATGTTAAGTATGTTGGGCCGAAATACGGATGCGATAAGACAGCTTTTTTTGAGACTATCGATGTCTTGCTTTACCCCTCAAGAAATGATGCCGAACCACTTATTGTACTTGAGGCCATGGCCCATGGAGTGCCCGTTATTGCGTGGGGTAGGGGATGTATCCCGGACATGATTGGAACCTCGGCAGGTTGCGTCATTTCAGTAGATATCGATTATGTAGAGCCAGCATTGGAGAAAATATGGGAGTGGAGGAGTTCAACTGAGATGTTTCTACAGACATCTGTCGCAGCAAAGGAAAAATATCGCGAAATGAGAAACTTGTCCGTGAATAGCCTGGAAACATTATTTCAGGATATTCTCGGTGAGTTGTCGATAGCAGAAAAAAGTAGGCAGTGATGGGAATTCGCATATTCATGCGAACTCTTGGATTACATATTTTCTCTTTATGCTTGTTTCCTTTCCAGACTGTCAGTTATCTGGACTCAATATGGTGGTTCGGGCAACATAAGCCGCCATATGGGGAGGCGTTCCCCGTGCTGCTATTTGGGTCGTCGACCAGCCGGTTGCGATCCGCTGGCATGAGCGTGGACGATATGATTTGTGTCTCCGGGGTGGATTTGAACCTTTCTGGTACATCTTGTGTCTGATATTCCGGGCAACTCATTGCAATATAAATCGACGGGAAGGTAATCGAATGGTAATTCTTGGCATCAATGCATATCACGGTGACTCTTCTGCTGCGCTGGTCATTGATGGGCGGCTGGTGGCAGCCGTGGAAGAGGAACGTTTCCGCCGCATCAAGCATTGGGCTGGGTTCCCCTCTGAGTCCATCCGTTATTGCCTCGACAGCGCAGGTTTGTCTTTGGCTGACGTTGGGCATGTTGCTATCAATCGTGACCCAAAAGCTAATATCTGGAAGAAGATAGGTTTTTCGCTGAAGAAAAGACCTGAACTCGGACTCGTGCTGGAACGCATGAAGAATGCACGGGAATGGAATAGTCTGGAAGACGAAATGGCCGCTGCTTTTCCCGAGGAACCTTTCATGGGAAAGGTTCACCACATCGAGCATCATTTGGCGCATTTGGCTTCTGCATTCCTTGTGTCACCTTACGAGCAAGCTGCGATTGTTTCTGTCGATGGTTTCGGCGACTTCGCCAGTGCTGCCTGGGGCTTCGGCTCAGGCGGTGATATAAGGATCGATGACAAGGTTTATTTCCCCCATTCGTTGGGTGTTTTCTATCAGGCTTTGACCCAGCATCTGGGGTTTCCGCATTATGGCGATGAATATAAAGTCATGGGGCTGGCGCCGTATGGCAAGCCAATATTTATTGACGAGATGCGGAAGATCGTATTACTGCAGGATGACGGATCCTTCAGGCTCGATATGCGCTTCTTCAGGCATCATAAGGAAAAGGTCGAGTACGAATGGAACGATGGGTCACCAAGTGTGGGGCATTTGTTCAGCGAGGAGTTGACTGCCCTGCTGGGTCCTGCAAGGAAGGCCGGAGAGGGTCTTGAACAGCGGCACATGGATATGGCGCGATCGATTCAGGCCATGTACGAAGAGGCCTTCTTTCATCTGCTCAACGTGGTACACCGAACCCATGCAACTGACAATCTATGTTTGGCGGGTGGATGCGCCATGAATTCGGTTGCCAACGGCAAGGTGAAATTAAACACACCATTCAAGCAGGTTTATATTCAGTCGGCTGCGGGGGATGCTGGCGGGGCCATCGGCGCAGCCTTTGTCGTGCATCAGGAAAAGGCTATGGCACAACGTTTCTTCGTTATGGACCATGCCTATTGGGGGCCATCTTACGACAACGATAAACTTGCTTCTGTAATCGAGGAAAACATTAAGAGCATCGAGAAGCAGGGGTGTTCCGTCGAGAGGTTAGATAATGAAAATCATCTATTCAATCGGACGGCTGAGGCTATCGCTGAAGGCAAGGTGATCGGATGGTTTCAGGGACGCCTCGAATGGGGGCCACGCGCACTAGGGAATCGATCGATTCTATGTGATCCTCGACGTTCGGATATGAAGGATATCCTGAACCTAAAAATCAAGCGACGAGAATCGTTTAGACCATTTGCACCTTCGATCTTGCGGGAGAAGGTAAGCGAGTGGTTCGAGCAGGATGACGAAGTTCCTTTCATGATGAAGGTGTTTCAAGTTCGCGAGGAAAAGCGAGGGCTCATTCCGGCTGTTACGCACGCGGATGGGTCTGGGCGCCTGCAAACCGTTTATCAGCACACCAATGCTCGCTACTACGGGTTGATTGAGGCTTTCGAAGCGATTTCCGGTGTACCGATGCTTCTCAATACATCCTTTAACGAGAACGAACCGGTTGTTTGCAGACCCGAGGAGGCGCTTCATTGTTTTCTTAGGACACGGATGGATGTGCTGGTGTTGGGTGATTACTATATAGAACGCAGTGTATGAAAATTCTCATTTGCGGTATGAACTATGTCCCTGAGTTGACGGGTATAGGAAAATATAGCGGGGAGATGGCCGAGTGGTTTGCGCAGCGGGGTCATGAGGTGCGAGTCGTTACCGCTCCGCCATATTATCCAGAATGGAAGGTGCATGCTGACTATTCTTCCATATTCTACAGGTTCGAAGAAATTAATGGGGTGGGCATTTGGCGATGCCCTGTCTATGTTCCGAGGCAGCCCACGGGGTTAAAGCGGATTGTTCATCTTCTCAGCTTTGCGTTGAGCAGCTTGCCGATAATACTTCGTTATGCATTCTGGCGGCCGGATGTGGTATTGGCGATCGAGCCTCCCCTATTCTGTGCTCCCGCAGCATGGTTGACTGGTCGACTTTCAGGCGCTAAATGCTGGTTACATGTGCAGGATTTCGAGGTGGATGCGGCATTCGCTCTGGGTCTGCTTTCCTCGGCTGGTATGCAGAAACACCTAAGATCAGTGGAAGGGTGGCTGATGCGAAGGTTTGACGGAGTTTCAAGCATTTCTGAAAAGATGGTGCAACGTTTGGGGCAGCGAGGCATACCATCACAATCGGCCGTTCTGTTTCGCAACTGGTCAGACCTTGAACACATGAGGTGCGACCCTGACGGGGCGGCGACTTTCAGGCTTAAACATCAACTCGGCGAAGACACCAAGCTAGCACTATATGCTGGTAATATGGGCGAGAAACAGGGTTTGAGGCTTCTTCTTGAAGCCGCTGAATCGTTGCGTCATGAAGATATTTATTTCGTGTTGTGCGGTGAAGGATCTGCTAGGAAGCAATTGATTGCGAGAGCAGAAAATCTAGACAATGTGATGTTTCTGGACCTTCAGCCCATATCCTTGTTTCGGGCGATGCTGTCGGCGGCCGATGTGCATCTCGTTGTACAAAGGGCCGATGCTGCCGATCTGGTCATGCCTTCCAAACTCACCAACATTATGGCTGTCGGGGGACGTTCTATAGTGACCTCAACCGTCGATTCCGAACTCGGTTGCTTGTTCACGGAGCACCCGTATCTGGGAGAGCTCAGCCAACCCGGCAGTGCTGAAGGGTTCATCGCGTGTCTGAAATCGGTTCTTGAACAGCCTGCTTCGAAAAATCGGCAGGCAATTCGTGCTTATGCCGAGCAACACCTTGCAAAGGAGGTAATACTGCAGGGTTTCGAAAATGAGCTGGTAAAACTGTCAGAGCTTGCAGGGGATGAGGATTAGTCGATGCTGGGTTTCTTGCAGCGAAACTCGACAACGGTTTATTTCGGCTTCCTGACACTGGCGTTGCTATGCGTGAACGGACCGCTTGCCAGAGCTTTACCACAGGTTGGTGGCTACTGGATCCTCGCTTTGGTTGGGCTGATGTTGGTTTCGGCTATTCGCGCGTGGTTCTGTTCATTTAACGAGGATTCAAGCTTTCCGATCTACAGGGTATTGTTGGGTTTCTATGCTTTAATGATTATCGTGTCTTCGGGGATGCATTTTGTAGGGCTTTCTATGATTCCGGCTGACACTCAGGTCAACTCGATTGGTATGCAGGCTCTGCAGGCTATGAAGCAGGAGAGGGCGTTTGCTTTACTCTATCTGATGTTTCCGTTGATGCTGTTGGTTCATATCACGGTGCAGGGAAGGCTGAATCTGTTGGGCGTGGTTAGATGTTTCGCAGTGGCCGCCGCGCTGACATTGTCAGTGGCTTTGTATCAGGCATGGGTTGATGCGGGGTTTATGCATGAATCGCTTTGGGCAATCAGATTTGAGGGTCTGGCTACCGATCCCAATGCACTGGCGTTGACCTGTTTCCTGCTATTGCCCCTGATGATCGCCGGTATCCTTATCGAGACGCGGCATGTTTTTCGGTACACCTATGCAATTCTGACAGGCATGCTGCTGATGGCGATGATGCATACCGGAAGCCGAACAGGACTTGCAGGTGTATTAGTGCTTTTTGTTGTATCTCCCTGGGTCGTCGCTGTATGCATGCGGAAATGGAAGAAGCGTTGGCGCGTGGCTCTTGCCCTTTCCCCAGTTATTATGGTGCTTATTGCGGCCTTGTTTTCGTCCGCCCTGCTGCCTTTAATAGATAAGTCCGGGCATGCGGGGCATCGCATGGCGCTAACTTGGCAAAAGGCCGGTGATGTGGGGCTTCAGGGCTTGCTCTCCGGAAACGAGGATCGCGGAAAATATTTTCTTTTATCAATGGACCTGATTCAAGAGGCACCATTCGGTGGTTGGGGGCCTGCCGGCTATTATCGTGAATCATCCAATATGTATTATCACTCTGAAGGCTGGAAACAGAGATTGTGGAGCTATTACCCCCGTGATAGTGCTCTGAATCATTATCTAATGATTGCCGGCGATTTCGGCATACCGGTTGCGGTGCTAAATTTATTGTTGGTCCTTCTCCCGCTTTGGTTAGGGTTTTTGTCCTACCGGCATTTCGCGGATGACCGGACAAGATTGGTATCTGGTCTTCTATTGGCTTCGAATGTGGTGTTCATGTTGATGATTCTGACGGTGCCGCCTTCCTATTTCCTCGGCGTTTGTTGGATATGGACAGCGCAGTTAGCTGCGCTTTTACTAATGGCTGGACAAAACGGTGCTTCCTTGAGTTGTTCCCGGCATATTCTTGTCAGGAGGGGGCTGACAGTTGTCGGTATTGTCATTCTACTAACGGTTGTTGTCGGGGGGTATGAAACATCCTTCGGGGATTATGGTTATGCTGTACGCGCTGAACAGCCTTGGTGGAAGAGCGATTAGTCAATGCTTTGTACTGTGGACTCGCGTCGTTTCCCTTGGTTTAATGCTGATAAGGTGAGTTTTATAACAGTTTCATAAGACCAATTATCTATAGTTGTCGGGTTATTGTGATTAGCAGCTTGAGTATTTTTCCCGATTTCGCTCTGCATACTCAGCCAGAAAAACAATCAGAAGAGCAAATGCAAATCCGAAGAGCATGGATCCCACAACAATAGATTTTCGTTTAGGGCTGATGCGATGCTGAGGAGCGAAGGCTGGATCATCCACGCGCACAAGTCGAATTTTATCTGGGCTGAGTTTCAATGCATCGAATTCAGCAAGCTGATTCTGCAGGACGCGGAGGCCCGGTATGTATACCTTCTCATCCTTTCGCTCCTTCAGGGAGTCCAGCTCTGCTTGCAGTGATATTCTTCCGCGCATATATAGAGGTATATTTACAGTTGCTGATATTGATAGGGCACTACCGGCTGTAGTGGGCGAACCACCTGAAGAGGGTACTCGATAGTTCTCGATTCCTAGTTTTTTGGCAACTGAGATTGCCTCTTTCAGACGTACGGTCTGATCATTACGTATTTCTTTTTCTAAGGCGACTTTGGAAGCGATTGAACGTTTGAGAAGGTCTTTGGATAATTCTATGTTGGAGTTTAGGTCGGTAACAAACTGCATTTTTAAGTATAGCTCCACATGGGACACAAAGCTGTTGAGTGTTTCTGCAATGACTTCGGGATTATTGCCAACAAAAGTCAGGACGCCCTTTTCGGCTGAAAATGTGAGAGCCCCGTCAAAATTGCTAAAAGCATTGCGGAGTTGGAGTTCAGTCTTGGCTTCAGGGGCGAGTTTTTCAGCTATCCCGCTATGCAGGAAAAAGTCACGACGTATGGATATCGAACTCAGCGCTTTGCTGTATTGGGTAAACACTTCTTTCGGTGTATACAAGGGAATGGAATTAAGGTGCTTTTCGGATTTACGGCCTACATCAACTTTGGATGCGTTTAAGAGGCGGTTCAGTTCGATAATATTGAACATTGTAGGCGGGGTGAGCAAGGTGCTGCTTTGATAAGTCGAGGTTGCAAGAAGGGCATATGCTAGACCGAACGACGTGGTTATGACCGTGATGACAGCAATCAGGAACTTGCGTTTAGTAAGCGTGCGCCACAGGTCGAAGAGATTGATTTCATCATCCACGACGGGTTGAGCGACCAGCATGACCGGCATGCCCTGTTCGGCTCGTTGCTTGTTGTTATCCTGTATTTCCACGCTTAAGGCTCCTAATGTACAAGATGAAGCAAGAATACGGATTCTTTCGCTTCTGCCAACAGAAAAAACCACATCCATGTTATTAGTGGCTGTCGGTCGAAGCATGGTGTGAACGAATCGGTGATTGTTCAACAAGTAAATAAAATCAAATAATTATGAGATTAGAAAGGTTGGCCAAATATTTTTTCATTGGTCTGCTGACGAGTTAATACGATATTTCTTAAAAATAAAATTTATTTTTGCGCATCACAACGGCTATAATCTCCGTAAGTGACTCGTGCAGCGTATGCTTCGGGCTGAAATCAAGCTCCTCACATATTTTTTTATTATTGTACCAAGCGGAACCTACCAGCTTCTGAAGAGCCTCAGAGCTAAAAGGAAATTTTTTATTGAATAGCTGCTCAAGCAGATCAAAGAGCTTCGCTGCAGTATTTAGTATGAATAAGGGAACATTCCATCCAGGGATAGGCCGCCCGGATGCATTGTATATCCAATTATAAATTTGCCGTGTGGAATATGTTTCCCCATCCGTAACTAGATAAATCTGACCATTACTTTTGGGTTTCTCAGCCGCGAGAACAGCAGCCCTTATCACATCTTCAACATGAACCATGGAGCGTTTGTTGTGTACTTCAGGTAACGGTGGAAAGCGACCATTGTGAATTGCTCGAATCATTTTGGCAAGGTTCCCTTTATCGCTGCACCCATAAACAATTGGTAGGCGCAAAACACAGGAAGGCATGGATATGCAGTCTAAGACCAGTTTTTCTGCCTCCAATTTGGAGCGGCCATAGGAACTGGCAGGATGGGGTGTGCTAGATTCGTCTAGAAAATGGGCTCCGCCTTCCCCCATTGCTTTGACTGTGCTGATAAAAACGAATTTTTTAACGCTTGCTTTTTCTGCGGAAGCTATCAATTTACCTGTTCCTTCAATATTTACCTTTCGATCAACTGGGGAGATGGAAGATGGATAATAATTATTATCAGCACAAGCAGCCAGATGAAAGATTATATCGACATTTTCCATGACGCTGTCCGAGACGTGATCTTCAGTTAAATCCATACAGAAGAAGCTATCCCATGGCCCATCTTCAGGATTGCGAATTAGAGCCTTAACTTCCCATCCTTTGTTTTGCAGATGATGGCAAAGGGCTGATCCGATGTATCCATTTGCACCCGTCACGAGAGCGGTTTGTCGTTGTTTGGATGGTGCCGGTCTATGGGACACTGTTTAGATTATTTAAGACAATCGTTTAGAAAATCTTTGGCGTACTTGTACTGTAATGCCTTGCCAGACAAAATCAGGCGTATCGTAAAATATATAATATACAAGTCACATTTCAGGGTGTTTCCCTGTCTGTAAACCTTTGAATACAAGACTTCTAGCGCGAGTCTCTGATCTGGATTCATATTTAGCTTGCCCACAACCTGAGCAATTCCTGTGATGCCTGCAGGACTCAAGAACCTGTCCATCCATCCATTATATTCCTTTAAAAGTTCAATGTTTTCTTTTGGTAAAGGGCGATTTCCTATGAGAGACATACCACTAAAAAGGATATTAAAGAATTGAGGTACCTCCACCAACTGGGTGCGCTCAAGGATTCTGCCAAAGGGTGTGAATACTTCACATGTTAAAGGGATATCCAGATAACCATTTCTCATAAACCTTTCGCTTAAGCGATACTTGGGAGATTTCGCATCCCTGACCATAGATCTAAATTTGTATATCTTGATTGCCTTGTCTGATGCGACAAAGCGTTTTGAAATATACAGACAGGGCCATCCATCAGTGGCAAGAATCAATAATGATGCTAACGCAAGGATCGGAAACAGAATGGTGAGTGCTATAATTGAAACAAGAATATCAAAGATTCTTTTTATGAGTTGCTGCCATTTCACTACAAAGACTCCCCTGGCCCTCAAAAATTAAAAACGCACAGATTACCGACCATGCTCGATGCTAATTGAAGAATTTAAAATAAATAATACATCCAAATCGTTAATAAGGTAAGCGCGGCAGAGTATAGCCCTAGTTAATGGCAAGCAAGTTAAATGACTGGAGCCCACCCACTAGTTATATGGGTATTGATGAAGCGGAGTAAGGGGAAGGGTCATAAGATGTTTCGTGCCTGAGGTTGGATGGCATGAACAAACTGATCCCATGAAAGAATCTGCAATTGAGGAAAAAGTGCCAAACCGAAGTCCATCGAGATTCATGAAGATGGCAAACATTTACCGATAAACCGCCGGGTTCACCCGGATAAGGGCCGCGCAAGCGGCCCTTATTCCTGAGGCTATTGTATTTATCCAGTTGGCTGGAAGTCGGATGATTCCTGTGTGGCCATGTGCTCATAGGTGTTCCAGCGCCGTTCCAGCGTGGCCTGAGCCTGAGCCATAAGGCGTTCAGCCTCTTCCGGATTGGTGCG